>Ga0172382_10006273_pt1 | contig 17355 bp, 14 predicted proteins | sample Leawel138RmetaG_FD_122245 | JGI IMG/M metagenome (GOLD analysis project Ga0172382, IMG submission 122245) | Leachate microbial communities from a municipal landfill in Southern Ontario, Canada - Leachate well 138R metaG | ecosystem: Engineered > Solid waste > Landfill > Unclassified | place...
CGGAAGTGAAACCACTCAGCGCCGATGATAGTGTGGGGCTTCCCCATGCGAAAGTAGGTCACTGCCAGGCTTTAATCCAAACCCCCCGCAGGTCTTCCTGCGGGGGGTTTTTCATTTGTGCTGCTGGATGTCCCGCGCTATCGTGTACTCTTTGTTGTGGGCGTAGTGACGGGGGCATGTATGGGAGCGTACAAACACATCCTGCTGGCTGTGGACTTTTCCAATGCGACCGAAACCTTGGTACAGCGGGCGCAACTTCTGCGCCAGTTTTGTGCTGCCGAGCTGTCGCTGGTTCATGTGATTGAACCGCTGGTTATCGACCCTTCCTATGAGGTTTTTCCGGCGGTACCGCTGGATTTGGAGCAGGAAGCATCGAACAAGGTACGGCAGGAACTGGTTCACCTCGGAGAGCAGCTCGATGTTACAGCGGAGCGTTGCCATGTACTCATTGGCTCGACGAAAAACGAGATTTTACGTTGTGCGCAAGAACAGGCCGTGGATTTGATTGTTGTCGGCAGTCACGGCCGCCACGGTGTCGCTCTGTTGCTAGGTTCAACTGCGAATGCAGTACTGCACGGCGCGCCCTGCGACGTACTAGCTGTGCGCATCAAATAACTTTCGATATTTCGACACATGACTCCATTGCAGTACACGCTATTGAAACTTCTTGCCGATGGGCATTTTCATTCGGGGGAGTACCTGGCGCGCATAACCGGAGTCACCCGCGCTGCCGTCTGGAAGGCATTACAGGGAATCCAAGATCTCGGCATAGTGGTTTATGCGGTGAGTGGGCGCGGTTATAGGTTGGCACACGCATTCGAACCACTGGAACGAGACTCCATTCTTGCGCAGCTTCCCGTGGCGGTTCGCAGCCAGCTACACGTATTGGATGTACTTCATACCGTTGACTCAACCAATGCCTGGTTGATACGGCAGAATGGTGCGCATGCCTTGACTGCGTGCATGGCGGAACATCAAAGCGCGGGCCGTGGGCGGCGTGGGCGCCACTGGTGTTCACCTTTCGGCAGTAATTTGTATCTCTCGTTGCGCTGTCGTTTCGATGACGGCATGGGACGCCTGTCAGGTTTGAGCCTTGCGGTGGCGGTGGCGGTAGTGCGTGCCTTGCGTGAAGCTGGCGTCGAAGGGATAGCTCTGAAGTGGCCAAATGATATTTACTGGCGAGGGCGTAAGCTGGGCGGCATCTTGTTAGAGGTCATGGGGGAGGCCGGCGGATCCTGCGTGGTGGTGATTGGGGTCGGTCTGAACGTAGCTATGCCGCCTGCTGCGGGGCAGGAGATAGATCAGCCGTGGACGGATCTGACTGCCATCCAGTCGGAGTTATCGCGCAATCGGCTGGCAGGCCGTATATTGCACCAATTGATGGAAGCGGTGGCCGTTTTTCAGGACCAAGGACTGATGCCCTTCACACAAGATTGGTGTGAGGTGGATTTGTTGTTTGGGAATCCAGTTGTTCTGTTGCAGCCCGGGGCGGCGATTAATGGAATTGGCCGCGGGATAGCGCATGATGGTTCGTTGCTGCTTGAAGTCGATGGGCAGATACAACGGCACAGCTACGGTGAGGTATCTGTACGCTTGCTGGAGCCGTCACCATGATGCTGTTAATGGATATCGGCAATACCCGGGTGAAATGGGCTCGCCTGCAGGATGGACAGCTGTTGGTCGGCGCTCCTGCCCTGCATCGTGGGCAACCGTTGGCATCGGTATGGGCCGAACTATGGAGTGGGTTACCGCGGCCGCAGCATGTGTTGGTGGCCTGTGTGGCCGGTGATGAATACCGCGCCAATCTGGCTGCATGGTGCCATGCTCGATGGGGCCTTCAACCGGAATTTGTTTTTGCCACTGCCGAGTCCTGCGGCGTCAGAAACGGTTATCGGCAGCCCTCCCAATTGGGGGTGGATCGCTGGTTAGCATTGATCGGGGCGTACCAGTTGCGCGAGACCTCCGGTCAACCTCTGTGTGTTGTCGGTTGTGGCACGGCACTGACGGTTGACATATTGGCTGCGGATGGCCACCACCTGGGCGGATGGATCGCACCGGGCCTGGTGCTGATGTGCGAGCAGTTGAGGCAGGGAACGGCGGTGGTCGCCGCGGCAATGGACTTGGCAGTGAGCCCGGAGGATTTCGGACACGGGACGGCGGAGGCACTGGCAGTTGGTGTCCGACAAGCGGCTGTGGGTCTGGTCATGCAGGCACTGCATCTGGCGCAGCGCCTGCTTGGACGTAGCACTGTGTGTGTGGTGAGCGGCGGTGACACAGGCATGTTGTTGCCGCTGCTTCCTGCGGGCGCAGTGGAGGTACCGGATTTGGTGTTACGTGGTCTGGCGACGCAGGTGCGGCGACAGGGGACGAGGCAATGAAATGGTTTTTTTGGGGCCTGCTCGGTGTCAATCTAGTGCTGCTGGTTTGGAATTGGCAGCACGCAGGGCCGCAGGTCAATGTTGATACTCGGAGCCCGGCGGCGATCACGATTGTTGGTCCGCGCCTAGTGTTGTTGCAGGAATTGGATGTGTCCTTGTCCGAACGAAGTGCTGTTGCGGCACCACGGTCGTTGCCCGGTATGAAGCCTACTGGCCCAGGGGCGAAATCGCTGATTGCCCAACAGCGGGATGTATCCGATGCGGGAGTCGCTGTCATTCCTGCGGTGTCATGTCTGCGTCTGGGTGGGTTGGAGTCTCAAGCGATAGTCGCCAGCGTGGCCCGGGCGCTAAGCAGGGGGGGGGCAACGGTTCGGCGTCAGGGTGATGAGGTCGGCGAAATCACGCGCTACTGGGTTATGCTGCCGCCAGCCGCTACCGCAGCAGCGGCGATGCCGGCTCTGGAGCGCTTGCAGCGCGCTGGTATCAAGGACTTCTATCTGATCCGTAGTGGCGAGAATGCAAACGCGATTTCGCTCGGCGTCTTTTCCGGCGAGGCTTCGGCGCAAAGACGGATACAGCAAATTCGGGAGTTGCAATTGGTGGCACATATCGAGGCGATCACGCTGCCGGCGAAGCGCTGGTGGTTGGAATTCGAATGGCCCAATGACGGGGTAGGCAAGGGGTGGCGCACCCTTCTGCCAGCTGAATTGCGCGGTACCCAGCCTCTTGCCTGTCAGTGAGCATTCCTGTCCGGGGAGGTAGCACGGCAGAGCATTCTATAAATTTGTAGTGAGCTTAAGTGATTTCCGATGCCGGCACCTGATCTCCAGCGGTGTTTTGTCGTGTCGACCCGTACTACCGAGAACTAAGTGGTGTGAAATCGGGGCTATGGCGCGATTCAGCGGGTGAATTTATAAATTGTTCCGGCTAGAATACGCCGCTTGACGCAGCTGGCGTAGCTCAGTTGGTAGAGCAGCTGATTTGTAATCAGCCGGTCGGGGGTTCAAATCCTCTCGCCAGCTCCATATGCGTCAGGGGGGCGGCTAGGTGATTCGCCCCCCTGACGTTTCTGTGGGCAGAGATTGACGCAACAGATGCGTATTGCTGTTGACAGAACACCTCGCCTCGATCAGAATAGCGGGCTCGTTTTCCGGAGGGGTTCCCGAGTGGCCAAAGGGAGCAGACTGTAAATCTGCCGGCTCAGCCTTCGAAGGTTCGAATCCTTCCCCCTCCACCAATAGAATTGTGGTAGTAGCCGTTAGGCTGGGCAGGTGGCCTTGCCAGGCATTGCGGGTGTAGTTCAATGGTAGAACCTCAGCCTTCCAAGCTGATGGCGTGGGTTCGATTCCCATCACCCGCTCCAATAGCTGGCTGAGTAGATTTCAGGCCCATATAGCTCAGTGGTAGAGCACTCCCTTGGTAAGGGAGAGGTCCCCAGTTCAAGTCTGGGTATGGGCTCCAATTTTAGTTTTACTTAAGCGTTCCAACGTGAGGAGTTTGTCCGATGTCCAAGGAAAAATTCGAGCGTAAAAAGCCGCACGTAAACGTCGGTACGATTGGTCACGTGGACCATGGCAAGACGACGCTGACCGCGGCCCTGACGGTGGTGCAGGCGAAGAAGTTTGGTGGTGAGGCGAAGGCCTACGACCAGATCGACGCGGCGCCGGAAGAAAAGGCGCGTGGTATCACCATCTCCACTGCGCATGTGGAGTATGAGTCCGATAACCGCCACTACGCCCATGTGGACTGCCCGGGTCATGCCGACTACGTGAAGAACATGATTACCGGTGCGGCGCAGATGGATGGCGCGATTCTGGTGGTATCGGCCGCTGACGGCCCGATGCCGCAGACCCGTGAGCACATCCTGCTGGCGCGTCAGGTAGGCGTGCCGTACATCGTGGTGTTCATGAACAAGGCCGATATGGTGGATGACGCCGAGCTGCTGGAGCTGGTGGAGATGGAGGTTCGTGACCTGCTTTCCTCCTACGACTTCCCGGGCGACGACACCCCGATCGTGGTGGGTTCTGCGCTGAAGGCGCTGGAAGGCGACACCTCCGACATCGGTGTGCCGGCCATCGAAAAGCTGATTGCCGCTCTGGACAGCTACATTCCGGAGCCGGAGCGAGCCATCGACGGTGCCTTCCTGATGCCGATCGAAGACGTGTTCTCCATCTCCGGTCGCGGCACCGTGGTGACCGGCCGTATCGAGCGCGGCATCGTCAAGGTAGGTGAGGAAGTGGAAATCGTGGGTATCCGCGACACCACCAAGACCACCGTGACCGGCGTGGAAATGTTCCGCAAGCTGCTGGATCAGGGCCAGGCTGGCGACAATGTTGGTGTGTTGCTGCGCGGCACCAAGCGTGACGACGTGGAGCGCGGCCAAGTACTGTGCAAGCCGGGCAGCATCAAGCCGCACACCAAGTTCGATGCCGAAGTGTATGTGCTGGGCAAGGACGAAGGCGGTCGCCACACCCCGTTCTTCAACGGTTACCGCCCGCAGTTCTACTTCCGTACCACGGACGTGACCGGTGCGTGTGACCTGCCGGAAGGCGTGGAGATGGTGATGCCGGGCGACAACGTCAACATGAAGGTGTCGCTGATTTCTCCCATCGCGATGGAAGAAGGTCTGCGCTTTGCAATCCGCGAGGGTGGCCGCACTGTCGGCGCCGGCGTGGTTGCGAAGATTATCGAGTAAGGGAAACAGTCGCAAGGATACAGGCAGGTGCAAGGAGTTTACGCCTTGTGCCTGCCTCCTTGTTTTTGTGAGTCACAGGCCAGTAGCTCAATTGGCAGAGCGGCGGTCTCCAAAACCGCAGGTTGGGGGTTCGATTCCCTCCTGGCCTGCCATTATTTAGTGCCGGCCTACCAGACGGCGTGGACAGTTAATGGCGGATAAAATCAAGTTGCTACTGGCGGCGGTGGTCCTGATTGGGGCCGTCGCAGCCTTCTATTATTTTGCGGACCTCATGCTGTTTGTGCGTGTGGTGGGGCTGCTTGTCGCCGTTGGTGTCGCCGTCGCTATTGCCGCGCAGACCGAGGTCGGCGCAAGTGGGCTGACTTTCCTGCGCAGCGCGATGGTGGAAGTGCGTAAGGTGGTTTGGCCGACACGCAAGGAGACTGTGCAGACCACCCTCGTGATCCTGGCGATGGTGACGGTCATGGGTCTGCTGATGTGGGCCTTCGACGCCTTCCTCGCCATGATGGTGCGTACGCTGACGGGTTAAGGGAGTAGAGGAATGGCTTTGCGTTGGTATGTAGTCCATGCCTATTCCGGGTATGAGAACCAGGTCAAGCGCTCGCTGGAAGAGCGCGTGAAGCGCGCCGGCCTCGAGGATAGCTTCGGTCAGATTTTAGTGCCCACCGAGGAAGTGATCGAGATGCGTGAAGGCCAGAAACGCAAGAGCGATCGTAAGTTCTTCCCCGGTTATGTGTTGGTGCAGATGGATATGACCGATGAGACCTGGCACCTTGTCAAGGATGTGCCTAGGGTGATGGGCTTCATCGGTGGTACCGCTGATCGTCCTGCCCCGATAACCGAGAAAGAAGCCCAGGCCATTCTCGATCGCGTGCAGGAAGGTACCGAGAAGCCGCGGCCGAAGGTGCTGTTCGAGCCGGGTGAGGTGGTGCGCATCATCGATGGCCCGTTCAACGATTTCAACGGCGTGGTGGAAGAGGTCGATTACGACAAGAACCGCCTGCGCGTTGCCGTGCTGATCTTCGGCCGCTCCACTCCGGTGGACCTGGAATTCAGCCAGATAGAGAAGGGTTAGTTGGGTAGGGGCAGCTTACGTCGCGAGTTATCGCGGCTGAAGCCGCTCCTACATTCAGTAACAGGGGAGCCGTAAGGCGCTTGTACCCACTTAGGAGTAGCTCATGGCTAAGAAGATTGACGCTTATATCAAGCTGCAGGTGAAGGCCGGCCAGGCCAACCCCAGCCCCCCGGTCGGCCCCGCTCTCGGTCAGCGCGGCGTGAACATCATGGAGTTCTGCAAGGCGTTCAACGCCCAGACCCAGGGTGTTGAGCCGGGCCTGCCCATTCCTGTAGTGATTACTGTCTACAGCGACCGCAGCTTCACCTTCGTCACCAAGACCCCGCCGGCTTCCATTCTGTTGAAGAAGGCCGCTGGTATCACCTCCGGTTCCAAAGTGCCGAATCGTGACAAGGTGGGCAAGGTAAGTCGCGCCCAGCTGGAAGAAATTGCCAAGACCAAGATGGCCGACCTGACCGCCGCCGACATGGACGCCGCAGTGCGCACCATCGCCGGCAGCGCGCGCAGCATGGGCATCGAGACGGAAGGGGTATAAGCCATGGCCAAATTGTCCAAGCGTATGAAGGCGGTGCGTGAAAAGCTGCAGCCCGGCAAGCTCTATGCTGCCGAGGAAGCATTCACCCTGCTGAACGAACTGCCCAAGGCCAAGTTCGCCGAATCCATCGACGTTGCCGTGAATCTGGGCGTTGACCCGCGCAAGTCCGACCAGGTGGTGCGTGGCGCCACCGTGCTGCCCAACGGCACCGGCAAGACTGTGCGCGTCGCCGTGTTCACCCAGGGCGCCAACGCCGAGGCTGCCAAGGCTGCCGGTGCCGATATCGTCGGCATGGATGATTTGGCCGAGCAGGTGAAGGCCGGCAATATGGATTTCGATGTGGTCATCGCTTCGCCGGACGCCATGCGTGTCGTGGGCCAGCTGGGCCAGATCCTCGGCCCGCGCGGTCTGATGCCGAACCCGAAGGTCGGCACCGTGACCCCTAACGTCGCCGAAGCAGTGAAGAATGCCAAGGCAGGTCAGGTGCGTTACCGCACCGACAAGGCCGGCATCATCCACTGCTCCATCGGCAAGGTGGGTTTCGCCCCCAATGCGCTGAAGGAAAACCTCCAGGCACTGCTCGCTGACCTGCAGAGGGCCAAGCCGAGCACCGCCAAGGGTAGCTACATGAAGAAGATCACCGTGTCTACCACCATGGGCCCGGGGATTGCGCTGGATCAGGCTTCACTGGCCTGATTCGGGTAACGGTTGTAACGACTTTTGACCGCCGGCGGCAACGCCGGTGTACGTCGAAGACCGCAGGTGTGCATGCTTAATGCCTCATTGAGGCGCCTGCGTAGACGGTGTCACCCTGTCAGGTTTCCTGTGAGGGCCACCGTGAAGCGGAACTGGTGTGGTTGGCCGGTTCCATCAAGGGTGGTGCGTGACGTGGAGTGTTGAATGTTCCCGTCCGTACACGTTATGTAACGAGAAGAGGTGATTTCGCGTGGCTCTCAATCTTGAACAAAAGAAGACCATCGTAGCCGAAGTCGCCGAAGTCGCTGGCAAGGCCCACTCCGTCGTCGTGGCGGAGTATGCCGGTCTGACTGCCGCCCAGATGACCGACCTGCGTTCCAAGGCGCGCAAGGAAGGTGTGTATGTGCGCGTGGTCAAGAACACGCTGGCCCGCCGTGCCGTTGAAGGCACCGAATTCGCCTGCCTGCAGGAGACTCTTATCGGTCCCCTGATGGTGGTGTTTTCGCAGGAAGATCCGGGCGGTGCTGGCCGTGTGATCAGCGAGTTCGTCAAGGGCAACGACAAGTTGGTGGTCAAGGCTGTATCCATCGGCGGCAAGCTGTTGCCGGCTGCCGAACTGGCGCGCCTGGCTCGTATCCCGAACAAGCCGCAGGCTATCAGCCAGCTGATGGCGGTGATGAAGGCCCCGGTGGGCAAGCTTGCCGCGACTCTGGCCGCCGTACGCGATCAGAAGTCCGCTGCCGCCTAAGTTCGGACCGTCGGAAACCATTCAATCCGCTGCGTGATTGCAGCTGAGAACAGAAAATACAGAGGTTAGTATCATGGCCGTTACCAAAGAAGACATCCTGGAAGCCGTTGCCAACATGACCGTGATGGAGGTCGTGGACCTGATCGAGGCAATGGAAGAGAAGTTCGGCGTTACCGCTGCCGTGGCCGTGGCCGCTGGCCCGGCCGCTGCTGCTGCCGCCGTCGAAGAACAGACCGAGTTCAACGTCATCATGACCAGCTTCGGCGACAACAAGGTGAACGTGATCAAGGCTGTTCGCGCCATCACTGGCCTGGGTCTGAAGGAAGCCAAGGACATGGTCGAAGGCGTGCCCTCCACTGTGAAGGAAGGTGCTTCCAAGGCTGAGGCCGAGGACATCAAGAAGCAGCTGGAAGAAGCCGGCGCCAAGGTTGAATTGAAGTAAGCCGCATCGCCACACGCGGTGTCTGTCGGCAATACTTGTATTTGACATTATCGGACTACCACGGGGAACCTGATGGGTTCATTCGTAACGCCAGGGATGGCGCTGTTTATTTGAAGCAACACCGGCTGGTGGCTGATATGCCACCGGCCTTTTTCCGCTGGGCAGCGGAAGCGAACACCCCCGGCAACCGCAATGCCTGCAAGGATCCTATCCGGCGCGGTTGCTGGACCTACATGAGCGAAGCTGAGGAACTCTGATGGCCTATTCGTTTACTGAGAAGAAACGCATCCGCAAGGATTTCGGCAAACGCCCCAGCATCCTGGATATCCCGTACCTTCTGGCCATTCAGCTGGAATCGTATCGTAATTTTCTGCAGCCCGATGCTACACCTGAAACGGTGCGCGAACAGGGCCTGCACGCCGCGTTCCGTTCAGTCTTTCCAATCACCAGCTACTCGGGTAATGCCGCGCTGGAGTACGTAAGCTATCGACTCGGTATCCCCGTATTTGACGTGAAGGAATGCCAACTGCGCGGCATGACCTACGCTGCACCGCTGCGCGTCAAGGTTCGCCTTGTGATTTACGACAAGGATGCACCGGCCGGCACCAAGCCGGTAAAGGACATCAAGGAACAGGAAGTGTACATGGGCGAACTGCCGCTCATGACCGAGAACGGCACCTTCGTCATCAACGGTACGGAGCGTGTCATTGTTTCCCAGCTGCACCGTTCCCCCGGCGTGTTCTTCGAGCACGACAAGGGCAAGACCCATTCCTCCGGCAAGCTGCTGTTCTCTGCCCGCGTGATTCCCTACCGCGGCTCTTGGCTGGATTTCGAATTCGATCCCAAGGACAGCGTGTTTGTGCGCATCGATCGCCGTCGCAAGTTGCCGGCGACCATCCTGCTGCGCGCCCTCGGCTACAGTAACGAGGACATCCTCGGCCTGTTCTTCGAGTCCGATACCTTCACCTTTGGCAAGGACGGTCTGGTACTGGACCTGTTGCCCGAACGCCTGCGCGGCGAGACAGTCGATTTCGACATCACCATCAAGGGTAAGGTGCTGGTGGAGGCCGGGCGCCGCATCACCGCACGCCATACCCGCGAGATGGTAAAAGCTGAACTCAGTACCCTGGATGTTCCGTATGAGCATGCTGTCGGCAAGGCGTTGGCTCATGACGTCGTCGATACACTGACCGGCGAAGTGCTGGCGCAGGCCAATGACGAGCTGACTCTGGATATGCTGGAGAAGATGCGTCAGGCCGGGGTGACTACGTTCCGTACTATTTTCGCCAACGACCTGGATCATGGCCCGTTCATTTCCAGCACCCTGCGCATCGATCCGACCCGCACCCAGCTGGAAGCTCTGGTCGAAATTTACCGCATGATGCGCCCGGGCGAGCCACCGACCAAGGATGCAGCTGAAAATCTGTTCCAGGGACTGTTCTTCAGCGAAGAACGTTACGACCTGTCGGCCGTCGGCCGCATGAAATTCAACCGTCGCGTCGGCCGCAAAGAGGTCGAGGGCAGTGGTGTGCTCACGAAGGAAGACATCACTGATGTCCTCAAGGTGCTGATCGACATCCGCAATGGCAATGGCGTGGTGGACGATATCGACCACTTGGGTAATCGCCGCATCCGCTCCGTGGGCGAAATGGCCGAGAACCAGTTCCGCATTGGTCTGGTGCGTGTAGAGCGTGCTGTGAAGGAGCGTCTATCCCTGGCCGAGTCCGAGGGACTGATGCCACAGGAACTGATCAACGCCAAGCCTGTCTCCGCGGCCATCAAGGAGTTCTTCGGTTCCTCGCAGCTGTCCCAGTTCATGGATCAGAACAACCCGCTGTCCGAGATCACCCACAAGCGCCGTATCTCCGCGCTGGGTCCAGGCGGTTTGACCCGGGAGCGTGCCGGCTTCGAAGTGCGCGACGTGCACCCGACCCACTATGGTCGTCTGTGTCCAATTGAGACGCCGGAAGGTCCGAACATCGGCCTGATCAACTCGCTGGCCGTGTTCTCGCGTCCCAATGACTACGGCTTCCTGGAAACTCCTTACCGCAAGGTGGTGGATGGCAAGGTCACCGACGAGTATGAGTACCTGTCGGCCATCGACGAGGGTGAGTTCGTTATCGCTCAGGCCAACGCCAAGGTCGATGCCAAGGGCAACCTGGTGGACGATCTGGTGTCCTGCCGTCACATGAATGAGTTCACCCTGTCGCCGCGCGACAAGGTCAACTACATGGACATCTCGCCCAAGCAGATCGTTTCCGTGGCTGCCTCGCTGATTCCGTTCCTGGAGCACGACGACGCCAACCGCGCCCTGATGGGTTCCAACATGCAGCGCCAGGCTGTGCCGACCCTGCGTCCGCAGAAACCGCTGGTGGGTACCGGCATGGAACGGGCCGTGGCCATCGACTCCGGCACTTCCGTGGTGGCGCGCCGTGGCGGTGTGGTTGATTCGGTGGACGCCAGCCGCATCGTGGTGCGCGTCAACGACAACGAGACCGAGGCCGGTGAGTCGGGTGTGGACATCTACAACCTGACCAAGTACACCCGTTCCAATCAGAACACCTGCGTCAACCAGCGTCCGCTGGTGAACACCGGTGACGTGATTGCGCGCGGCGACGTGCTGGCCGATGGTTCTGCTACCGACCTGGGCGAGCTGGCGCTGGGCCAGAACATGCTGGTCGCGTTCATGCCGTGGAACGGCTACAACTTCGAGGACTCCATCCTGGTGTCCGAGCGTGTGGTGGAAGAGGATCGCTACACCACCATCCATATCGAAGAGCTGACCTGCGTGGCCCGTGACACCAAGCTCGGTCCTGAGGAAATCACCGCCGATATCCCCAACGTGGGCGAGAGCGCGCTGGCCCGCCTCGACGAGGCCGGCATCGTCTACATCGGTGCCGAGGTTACCTCCGGCGACATCCTGGTGGGCAAGGTCACACCGAAGGGCGAAACCCAGCTCACCCCGGAAGAAAAGCTGCTGCGCGCCATCTTCGGCGAGAAGGCCTCCGACGTGAAGGATACCTCGCTGCGCGTGCCCTCCGGCATGAACGGCACCGTCATCGACGTACAGGTATTCACCCGCGACGGACTGGAGAAGGACAGCCGTGCCAAGGCCATTGAGGAAGAGGGTCTGGCCCAAGTGCGCAAGGACCTGATGGATCAGCGTCGCATCATGGAAGACGATATCTTCCAGCGTGTGGAGAAGATGCTGGTGGGCAAGGTTGCCGCCGGTGGCCCCAACAAGCTGAAGGCCGGTGACAAGATATCCAAGTCCTATCTGGCCGAGCTGCCGACCGAGAAGTGGTTCGAGATCCGCCTCAAGGCCGATGATGCCAATGCCCAGATGGAAGTGGTAGTGGAACAGATCAAGCAGTTGCGCAAGAGCTTCGAAGAGCAGTACGAGGACAAGAGGCGCAAGCTGACCCAGGGTGACGATCTGGCGCCGGGCGTGTTGAAGATGGTGAAGGTGTATCTGGCCGTCAAGCGTCGTATCCAGCCCGGTGACAAGATGGCCGGCCGTCACGGCAACAAGGGTGTTATCTCCATGATCGTTCCGGTGGAAGACATGCCCTACAGCGCCGACGGCACCCCGGTGGATATCGTACTGAACCCGTTGGGCGTACCGTCGCGTATGAACGTCGGCCAGGTACTGGAGACCCATCTGGGTTGGGCCGCCCGCGGTCTGGGTCTGAAGATCGGCCGTATGATCGAGGCGAAGGCCAAGGTCGACGAGCTGCGCAAGCTACTCAACCAGATCTACAACACCAGCGGCACGAAGGAGGACCTCGATAGCTTTACCGACGAGGAAATCATTGCGCTGTGCATGAACCTTAAGAAGGGCGTGCCGATGGCGACGCCGGTGTTCGACGGTGTGCACGAGGAAGAAATTCGGCAGATGTTGCGTCTTGCCGGTCTCCCCGAGTCCGGTCAGACCACGCTGTTCGACGGACGTACCGGTGACGCCTTCGATCGCCAGGTGACGGTGGGTTACATGTACATGCTGAAGTTGAACCATCTGGTCGACGACAAGATGCATGCCCGTTCCACTGGCCCGTACAGCCTGGTTACCCAGCAGCCGCTGGGCGGCAAGGCTCAGTTCGGTGGTCAGCGTTTCGGTGAGATGGAAGTGTGGGCGCTGGAGGCATACGGTGCCGCCTATACCCTGCAGGAAATGCTCACCGTGAAGTCCGATGACGTGAACGGCCGTACCAAGATGTACAAGAACATCGTGGATGGCGACCATCGCATGGAGGCCGGCATGCCCGAGTCCTTCAATGTGCTGATCAAGGAAATTCGCGCATTGGCCATCGATATCGAGCTGGAACAAGATTAGTCCGACGCGAGCGGCGCCCCGGTATTCCGGGGCGCCTGTAGCGAACGGCAAGCGACGGACAACTGAGGAGACACGCGGTGAAAGACCTTCTGAATCTTCTGAAGCAGCAAGGCCCGATTGAAGACTTTGACGCCATCCGTATCGGACTGGCATCGCCGGACAAGATCCGCTCGTGGTCTTTCGGCGAAGTTAAGAAGCCGGAGACCATCAACTACCGCACCTTCAAGCCGGAGCGTGACGGTTTGTTCTGCGCCAAGATCTTTGGCCCGGTGAAGGACTACGAGTGCCTGTGCGGCAAATACAAGCGCCTCAAGCACCGCGGCGTGATCTGCGAGAAGTGTGGTGTTGAGGTGACCTTGGCCAAGGTGCGCCGCGAGCGCATGGGTCACATCGAGCTGGCCAGCCCCACGGCGCACATCTGGTTCCTCAAGAGCCTGCCTTCGCGCATGGGCCTGCTGCTCGACATGACGCTGCGCGACATCGAGCGTGTGCTGTATTTCGAGGGGTTCGTGGTGATCGACCCGGGTATGACCCAGCTCGAGCGCGGCCAGCTGCTGTCCGACGAAGCCTACCTGGACGCCATCGAGGAATACGGCGACGAGTTCGACGCCCGCATGGGCGCCGAGGCCATCTATGAGCTGCTGCGCAGCATGGACCTGCAGGCCGAGGCTACCAAGATCCGCGAGGAGCTGCCGACCACCAACTCTGAGACCAAGCTGAAGAAGTACACCAAGCGCCTGAAGCTGATCGAAGCCTTCCTCGAGTCCGGCAACAAGCCGGAGTGGATGGTGATGACCGTGCTGCCGGTGTTGCCGCCGGAGCTGCGTCCGCTGGTGCCGCTGGAAGGCGGCCGCTTCGCCACGTCCGATCTGAACGATCTGTATCGCCGCGTCATCAACCGCAACAACCGTCTCAAGCGCCTGCTGGACCTGTCGGCGCCGGACATCATCGTGCGCAACGAAAAGCGCATGCTGCAGGAAGCGGTGGATGCGCTGATGGACAACGGCCGTCGTGGCCGCGCCATTACCGGCTCCAACAAGCGCCCGCTCAAGTCCCTGGCCGACATGATCAAGGGCAAGCAGGGCCGCTTCCGCCAGAACCTGCTGGGCAAGCGCGTCGACTACTCCGGCCGTTCCGTCATCGTGGTGGGCCCGACCCTGCGCCTGCACCAGTGCGGTCTGCCCAAGAAGATGGCGCTGGAGCTGTCCAAACCGTTCATCTTCTCCAAGCTGGAGCGCCGCGGCCTGGCTACCACCATCAAGGCGGCCAAGAAGATGGTCGAGCGTGAAGGTCCGGAGGTGTGGGATATCCTCGCCGAGGTGATCCGCGAACATCCCGTGCTGCTGAACCGCGCCCCGACCCTGCACCGTCTGGGCATCCAGGCCTTTGAGCCGGTGCTGATCGAGGGCAAGGCCATCCAGCTGCATCCGCTGGTCTGCGCGGCCTTCAACGCCGACTTCGACGGTGACCAGATGGCCGTCCATGTGCCGCTGTCGCTGGAAGCCCAGCTGGAAGCGCGCGCGTTGATGATGTCCACCAACAATATCCTGTCGCCCGCCAACGGCGAGCCGATCATCGTCCCATCGCAGGACGTGGTGCTGGGTCTGTATTACATGACCCGCGATCGTGTCAACGGCAAGGGTGAAGGCATGGTGTTTGCCGATACCGCCGAGGTTCTGCGCGCCTACCAGACCGGAAACGTAGAGCTGCAGGCCCGTGTCAAGGTGCGTATCCGCGAAGTGCTGCTCAATGAGCAAGGTGAGCGCGAGGAGAAGATCAGCCTGAAGGACACCACTGTCGGCCGCGCCCTGCTGTTTGATGTGGTGCCTGACGGCATGCCGTTCGAACTGGTCAATCGTCCATTGGTGAAGAAGGCGATCTCGCAGCTCATCAACACCTGCTATCGCCATCTCGGCCTGAAGGACACGGTGATTTTCGCCGACCACCTGATGTATACCGGTTTTCGCTACGCCACCCGCGCCGGCGTATCCTTTGGTCTGGAAGACATGGTCATTCCTGACGAAAAGGCAGACATTCTGGGGCGCGCCGATGCCGAGGTGAAGGAGATCGAGAACCAGTACATCTCCGGTCTGGTCACCAACGGTGAACGCTATAACAAGGTGGTCGATATCTGGTCACGCACTAACGATCAGGTCGCCAAGGCGATGATGGACAAGCTGGGTACGGAAGAAGTGGTGGACGCCAAGGGTGAAACGGTGCGTCAACCCTCTTTCAACTCGGTGTACATGATGGCCGATTCCGGCGCACGTGGTAGCGCGGCGCAGATTCGTCAGCTCGCCGGTATGCGCGGGCTGATGGCCAAGCCGGACGGCTCCATCATCGAGACTCCCATTACGGCAAATTTCCGTGAAGGTCTGTCGGTATTGCAGTACTTCATCTCCACCCACGGTGCGCGTAAAGGTTTGGCCGATACCGCCCTCAAGACCGCCAACTCCGGTTACCTGACCCGCCGTCTGGTCGATGTGGCGCAGGACCTGGTGGTGACTGAGGAAGATTGCGGTACGGCTAATGGCATCACCATGCAGTCGCTCATCGAAGGCGGCGACGTGGTGGAACCGCTGCGTGAGCGTGTCCTGGGCCGTGTCACGGCCGAGGATGTGTTCGTGGCCGGCAGTGACGAGGTTGCCATCCCTCGCGGCACCTTGCTGGATGAAAAGTGGGTGGCAACGCTGGAAGATATGTCCATCGATCACCTTTACGTGCGTTCACCCATCACCTGTGAATCGCGCTATGGCGTCTGCTCGGCCTGCTATGGCCGCGATCTGGCCCGTGGCCACCGTGTCAACGTCGGTGAGGCGGTGGGCGTCATCGCAGCCCAGTCCATCGGCGAGCCAGGTACCCAGCTCACCATGCGTACCTTCCATATCGGTGGTGCTGCTTCCCGTTCCGCTGCGGTCAACAACATCGCGGTGAAGAGCAACGGCACGGTACGCTTGCACAACATCAAGCTGGTCGAGCACGCCTCCGGCAACCGTGTGGCGGTGTCCCGCTCCGGTGAACTGACCGTGCTGGATGAAAGCGGGCGCGAACGTGAACGCTACAAGGTGCCCTATGGTGCGGTGATAAGCGTGGGCGATGGCGATGCCGTCAAGGGTGGACAGGTTGTGGCTACCTGGGACCCGCATACCCATCCTGTTATTACGGAAATTACCGGCCGCGTACGTTTCACCGACTTCGTCGACGGCGTCACCATCAATCGCCAGACCGACGAAGTTACCGGCCTGTCCAGTCTGGTGGTCACCGATCCCAAGCAGCGTGGTTCTACCGGCAAGGACCTGCGTCCGATGGTCAAGCTGGTGAACGAGAAAGGTGAGGACGTGTTCATTCCGGGCACCGAGTTGCCGGCCAACTACTTCCTGCCTGCCGGTGCCATCGTCAACTTGGCCGACGGCGCCGAAGTGGGTGTGGGTGACGTCGTGGCCCGTATCCCGCAGGAGTCGTCCAAGACCCGTGACATCACCGGCGGTCTGCCCCGTGTGGCGGACCTGTTCGAGGCGCGCAAGCCGAAAGAGCCGGCCATTCTGGCGGAGATCTCGGGTACCCTCAGCTTCGGCAAGGAGACCAAGGGTAAGCAGCGTCTGGTCATTACCCCGACCGATGGCAGCGAGCCGCATGAAGAGCTGATCCCGAAATGGCGCCACGTCACCGTGTTCGAAGGCGAGCACGTGGAGAAGGGAGAGGTCATTGTTGAAGGTGAGCCGACCCCTCACGACATCCTGCGCCTGCAGGGTGTGGAGGCCTTGGCCAACTACATCGTCAACGAGGTGCAGGATGTTTACCGTCTGCAGGGCGTGAAGATCAACGACAAGCACATCGAAGTCATCGTGCGTCAGATGTTGCGCAAGGTCACTGTCAAGGAAGGCGCCGACACCAAGTTCCTCCAGGGAGAGCAGTTGGAGCTGGCCCGGGTGCAGGAAGAGAACGAGGTGGTGCTGGCGGCGGGCAAGATGCCGGCCACCTATGACCGCGAACTGCTGGGTATCACCAAGGCCTCCCTGTCCACCGAATCCTTCATTTCGGCGGCATCGTTCCAGGAAACTACCCGCGTTCTTACCGATGCGGCGGTCACCGGCAAGATGGACGAGCTGCGCGGCCTGAAGGAAAACGTCATCGTGGGACGCCTGATCCCGGCCGGTACCGGCCTGGCCTACCACAACGAGCGCCGGCGCCAGCGTTATCAGCTGGCTGTTGAAGAGTCGGTGATGGAGGAGGTCGCGCCGGTTGTGGCGACCGAAACCGGCGACGACGAGTAGTTAAATGCGGCGGGAGGACCGGAGAAGATGGGGTTGCTATTGACATAGCCCTCCCATGTTCTTAGAATCCCGCTTCTTTTTCACAGGCCGGTGTTCTGCCGGCCTGTTGCTTATTTTGGCTGGAGTCGAAGAGACAAATGGCGACGATTAACCAATTGGTACGCAAGCCGCGGGTACGC
>Ga0172382_10006274_pt1 | contig 17353 bp, 14 predicted proteins | sample Leawel138RmetaG_FD_122245 | JGI IMG/M metagenome (GOLD analysis project Ga0172382, IMG submission 122245) | Leachate microbial communities from a municipal landfill in Southern Ontario, Canada - Leachate well 138R metaG | ecosystem: Engineered > Solid waste > Landfill > Unclassified | place...
AAATATCAAACTTGCGGTTGTTGGCCTTGGTTATGTGGGTTTACCCCTTGCAGCCGAGTTCGGTAAAAAGCGCACTGTGGTCGGGTTTGATATTAACCAACCGCGCATTGATGCGCTCAAAGCAGGGCACGATGCCACCTTAGAAGTCAGCGATGCAGAGCTTGCAGATGCAGCAGGTCTTAGCTACACCGCTAGTCTTGATGAGCTAAAAGACTGTAACGTTTTTATTGTTACCGTACCAACGCCGATCAATGAACATAAACAGCCTGATTTAACCCCGCTGATTAAAGCTTCAGAAACCATCGGAAAAGTGCTAAAGAAAGGCGATATCGTCATTTATGAATCCACCGTTTACCCCGGTGCGACCGAAGACGATTGCGTACCAGTATTAGAGCGCGTATCAGGTTTAGTGTTTAACCAAGACTTTTATGCTGGTTACAGCCCAGAGCGGATTAACCCAGGTGATAAAGAACACCGCGTCACCAACATCAAAAAAGTCACTGCCGGCTCAACACCTGAAGTCGCTGATCTTGTTGATGATCTTTACAACGAAATTATTACGGTTGGCACCCATAAAGCCAGCAGCATTAAAGTAGCCGAAGCTGCGAAAGTGATTGAAAACACCCAGCGCGATGTCAACATTGCTTTAATCAACGAACTGGCGATTATCTTTAATAAACTCGGCATTGATACCGAAGCTGTATTAGAAGCTGCAGGCACTAAGTGGAATTTTTTACCGTTCCGCCCAGGCTTAGTAGGTGGTCACTGTATTGGTGTTGACCCCTACTACCTCACCCATAAAGCACAAAGCATCGGCTACCAACCAGAAATTATCTTGTCAGGTCGTCGTCTCAACGACAGCATGGGCGAATACGTAGTAAGTCAGTTGGTAAAAGCCATGCTGAAAAAGCGTATACATGTACAAGGTTCGCGTGTCTTGATCATGGGTTTAACCTTTAAAGAAAACTGCCCAGATCTACGCAACACGCGCGTGGTCGATATCGTTAAAGAGTTGGCTGAATACGGTATTCAAGTGGATGTGTTTGATCCTTGGGTTAATCCACAAGAAGCTCAGCACGAATATGGCATTACCCCAGTCTCAGAAGTAGAGCAGAGTGCGTATGACGGTATCGTATTAGCCGTAAGCCATAATCAGTTTAAGCAGATGGGCATCGATAAAGTCCGTGCACTGGGTAAAGCAGAGCATATTTTATACGACTTAAAATACCTGTTCAGCGCCGCCGAATCAGATTTGCGTTTGTAAAATATAGGACGGCCTTCAGGCTAACAAAGGGTGTTATAAACGCCCCTGTATGAGCGGGCTATGCCCGCGATTACAGTACAAACTAAAAGATTTATTGGAGAACACATGAACGCCTACCAACAACTGTTAGAACAACTCCCGCAACAACCTAAAACCTGGTTGATCACGGGCGTTGCCGGCTTCATCGGCTCCAATCTATTAGAAACCCTACTCAAGCTGAATCAAAAGGTCGTGGGCCTGGACAACTTCGCCACTGGCCACCAACACAATCTTGACGAAGTGCAAAGCCTAGTGAGTCCTGAGCAATGGGCTGGCTTTAATTTTATCCACGGTGATATCCGTAATCTTGAAGACTGCCAAACCGCTTGCGAGGGTGTTGATTATGTTCTACACCAAGCTGCGCTTGGCTCAGTGCCGCGCTCAATCAACGATCCCATCACCACCAACAGCACCAACATCGATGGCTTCTTAAATATGTTAGTGGCCGCCCGTGACGCCAAGGTACAGAGCTTTACCTACGCCGCCAGCAGCTCCACCTACGGCGACCATCCAGCGTTACCTAAAGTTGAAGACAATATTGGTAAGCCCTTATCACCCTATGCCGTCACCAAATATGTAAACGAACTTTACGCTGATGTATTTGCTAAGACCTACGGCTTTAACTGCATTGGTTTGCGTTACTTCAATGTCTTTGGTAAACGCCAAGATCCAAACGGTGCGTATGCTGCGGTGATTCCAAAGTGGACTGCGGCGATGATTCAAGGCGAAAATGTGTTTATTAATGGTGATGGCGCAACCAGCCGTGATTTTTGCTACATCGATAACACCGTACAAGCTAACTTGCTTGCAGCTACTACAACTAACCCAGATGCTAGAAATCAGGTGTACAACGTTGCCGTAGGCGATCGCACTACGCTGAATCAGCTGTTTGAGGCGATTCAATCGGCACTGAATGAAAATGGTATTGATCACAGCAAAAAGCCGGTTTACCGTGAATTTAGAGCAGGTGATGTACGGCATTCACAGGCGGATGTAAGTAAAGCGAAAACCTTATTGGGTTACGATGCTGAGTTTGTAATTAAAGATGGAATTGCTAAAGCGATGCCTTGGTATATTGAGCTCACAAATCAAATTTAAAATAGCCATTAAAGTTACTGTTTATATAATTATGGTAATGTTGTTTTTAATCGAATATTGATTTTTATCTAGTTACCAGTATTTTTATGTTTAGCTATTGAGTTATTAAAAGTTCAATAATCGAAGAGGTTTAGCTAGAGTGCAATCAATAAGAGAAGTTTCCAGTGTAAAGGTTGTATAGAACCTATGGTAATAGGTTGATAGCCTGTTATGGCGGCAGTACGTAAATAAAGGCTTTTTCAGTTAACTCTCTAACCGAGTTTTTATTTTTGTATATTTAATGTAGAGACTAATAGATATTGTATGCTGGAAATTTCAAGAATAAAATACATTATATTTAACTTTGTTGCGTCTGTTTTAGATGAAAGTACTATGCTATTTATTACAATGCTTGTAATAAATGTGTACTCAACTGAAGCATTAGGTTATTTTTCTCTGCTGCTTGCAGCTGCTGGTTTAATTGCTGCGCCAGGTTCATCTGGAATTGCATCATTTATTATGTATTACATCGATAATGAGAATAAAAAAGATATTGTTAAAGTGCTTGCGATATCTATTTTATTAAGTTTAGTTATTGGGTTTGTATATTTTATAATTCAACTTTTTGGTTATCATCAAAATACCAAAAAGAGCATAAGTTACTTGTCCTTAGTTTTTATTTTAGCTTTAACACAAGTAGGTATATCTAATCTGTCTAATTTTATAAGAGCGATAGGTGGGCATAGTTGGATTCTTGTGTTTACTAGTGTTAAAGTTTTAGTAGCCTTCTGTGTTCTATATCCTACATTTGTCTATAAAGAGTTTGATTTTTTTATTTTAACATATGTTTTATATATGATTTTTTGTGTTTTTATATTAGTTTTTATTTCTTTTAAATTAAATTTAAATAAATCATATGCTAGTAACAGCAAGAGTTTTAAGGTGATTGGTAGTGAGGTTTTTAGATATTCAAGCTATATAATTATAGCAAGTTTTATTTCGTCTTTTGGAATGCTGTATATCAAGGAGTATATCGGTAGTAATGACGGTATGAATACGCTTGGGTATTTTACTATTGCGCAACAAATGTCATTAGCTGTTGTCTTTGGAGCATCCTCTATAGGGATTTCTTTATTTAAAGATTTAAAGGTTTCAGGTTTAGCCATTGATAAATTGTACTTAAAATCATCTCAGTTATTGCTTTCAGGGATAATGTTTTTTTGTATTTTAACTCAAGAGCTTTGGGTTGGTATTTTCAATTTAAATGATTCTGGAAGTATACATGTTATTAATTTTATATTTTTATATTTTTGCTTTAGTGCATATGTTTGGATGATAGGTCCAATGCTTGCAGCAAGAGCCGATGGGAAAATATACGTTATTCTTACCGTAATAAGAATTTTCCCTGTTGTTATATATTCTTTTCTTTTTGAAGCTTCACTTTTTACAATCATTGTTGTAATGGTTTTTTCAGAGTTTTTAGTTTATTACTATTTTACCAGGATCAAAGTTCTGAGTTTTAGTTTTCTAATTGATCATGATGTTGTATTGTTGTTTATTATTCCCTTGATTATGTCTGCTTTTAAGTACTTATATGTAGATTTTTACTTTTTAGAAGGTATGTGTTTTTTAGGAGTTTATCTCTTGCTCAGAATATTTATGTTTTTTATAAGGGTTTTTGAATGAATAAGAAGGTGCTAATTGCTTGCCCTGGCGAAAGAAGAACTAAATTGCAATCAGCTTGTTTGTACGATAAAGGCATGTTAAATGCTTTTGTCACAGGTATTTCACCATTTGGCTGGGTTTATAAAATTAAATTAATGCTAAATAATGTCGATTATAATAAAGATAATGTTCGCGCTATTAAATTAATTGATTGTTCTATACCTGAGTTGATTTATAGAATTAGCACTAGAGTGAAAATTCTAAGGCCATTTGAGTCATATTTACATAGACTTAGAAATTATATTTTTGGTCGAAGTGTAATAAATTATTTCAAAAAAAATCAGTATGATATTACAGTGTTGCATGTGTACTCTAGTAATACTGGTGAAACAGCTTTATTTATTAAGGAAATTAAAAAAATAAAGCCAGAAGTAAAAGTAATATTAGAGCACGCTTGTGCGCCGATTGAGTTTGAAGAAAGTCAATTTGACGATGAGTTACGAGAGTTTGATTTTATTTCTAATAAAAAAGCAAATCAAAGATGGTATTTGGAGGGTCCGGCTAAGCAGGAACTGCAATATGCCGACCTACATATTGTAGGCAGCGATTTTGTTTCTGATATATTAATTAAATATGGTGTTAATAAAGAGAATATTTTTAAATTAAGAAAGCCTTTAAAAGAAGGGCTGGTTAATTATGATCAATCACATGACTTTAGACTGGATTGCCCTATTCGAATTTTAATAATTGGTAAAGTTTCTGTTTTAAAAGGTGCAATTAGATTGATTGAAACTGCAAAAATACTAGGGAGTAAATATGAGTTTCGTTTTGCAGGAGAGTTTATTCTTGATCAAGAGATTAAAAAATTTAGAGTAAATGAATTGCCATCTAACTGTAAGTTTTTAGGAAATCTTAATAAGAAAAGTTTATCTTTAGAAATTGGGAAATGCATGTTTGGTATTCATGCCTCTTTAACTGAAGATGATCCTTATTCTGTAATTGAGTTTTTAGAATTTGGTGTCCCAGTTATTGTAGGTAACGCTGCTAAAGAAAGAATCATAGATGGCGTTAATGGATATTTTTTGAGTAGTATAACTGCTGAGATTTTGGCAAATAATATAAAATTAAGAAAAGAACAGTTGTTAAAAATAAGAATGGATAGCATAGGAAGAAGTCTGAATCTTAAAAGTAACTATAATTATTGTGATAGTTATATAAATTTAATCAATAGGCTGATTTAATGATTATTGTACACGTTTTAAAGCACCCGTTAACTGGAGTGATGAGTTCTTTATTAAATCTTATTGAGGTTCAGAGCCAAAGGCATAAAGTGTACGTTTTTCTACAGGTCAAGAGTGATTGGCCTAAAGAGTATTTGAGGTTGATTCAAGAAAGTGGTGTCGAGTATAAAATTGCTCCTTTAGGAAGTTGGAGGATGTCGTATTTGGCTTTATTTTTTAAACGAGATTTTTATGATTTTGCACATAAAATTAAAAATAAATATCCTAATAGTAAAATCATAGCACATCATCATAATTCAGAATGGTCATCTTGTTTTATGGGGAGTTGGTATAAAAATGTTTTTGACAAAGTTGTTGTAACATTTCACGGTATTCCAGGTATTTTGCCTCAATTCAAACGTAGAAGACCATTGCAAAAAGTGCTTAAAAAATATCTAGATATTTATTCTGATCATTATATATCAGTTGATACTGATAGTCTGAATAAAGCTAAGGAAATATTAGGTTACAGCCCTGGACAATTTGAAGTTATACCTAATGGTATTAAAATTACGCATTTTGAAAATATCAGTGTAAAAAATAATACGGAATTTACTGTCGGGTTTATTGGAACTATTGATGATAATAAAGGTTGGGATATAATAATTGATAGTGTTGCGCGATTAAGAGATAAAGGTTTTGATGTTGATTTGCTAATTGCAGGTGATGGCCATTTAAAAAGTAAATTATTGGAGCATATTTCAGATAAAAGCCATTATATAAAATATTTAGGTAGCGTATCTGATGTGATAAATGATTTTTATTTAAAAGTGGATCTTGTTGTTATAGCTTCTAAGGCTGAAGGAATGCCAATGGTTGCGCTTGAGTCGATAAATCAAGAAATCACCCTTCTTAGTACGCCGCTAAGTTTTATTGAAGACTTTAAATCAAAAGGAATAATTATAAATGTTTGTAAAAGAAATCATGAGGATATTGCTAATAATATAAAAAGTATAAAAGATAATTTGTTTTTTTATGATGCTAAAAAGAATAAGGAATTATTAACTTTGTATTATTCAAATGTTAAAGTGGCAGATAAATATGATGAGATTTATTTTAGATGACTAGTTTAAATCGGTTTTTTTTGTATGGTTTGTGTCTTTTTTCATTTCTCTTACTACAAGACTGGATGATGAGCACGGCTAGTGGTGTAAGTAATGCCGAGTTTTTTTTAATAGTTCTTTTTACTTTGTATGTTTTTTTTGGCGGCAAGGTTAGTATAAGTAAAATTGACATATATTTTGTTCTCATTGTTTTTTGGTATTATTTAGGAGGGTTAATATTTGATAGGGTAAGTGAGCCTGGGTTTTATTATCAACTTAAAAATTTTATTGGATTTTTTATTGTCTTTTATCTGTCAAGAAATATTGTAAAAACAGAACAGGATTTGTATTTTTTGTTTAACTCAATTATTTTAGGCGTCGTTGGTTTAACAATCTCTGTTTTTATTAATGGGTTTAATAATATAGGCGTTAGCTCCTTCGCTGGTCAAAGGGATATTTTTATAGCATCAGGATTTACTTGGAATGGTTATGTAGGTTTACTCTCTTTGGTTTTTACAGTTGTGTTGCATCTGTTTATAGTTAATTTTAATTTAAACTCTAAGAGATATTATTATACATACTTTATTTTAATGTTAAGTGTTGTTTTTATTGTTGTTCTATCTTCAGGTAGACAAGCAATATCAACGATTTCTATTGTTGTTATGCTCTCTATATTTATGTATTTAAGAGGAGTGGGTAGGGTATTAGGGGTGCTATATTTCTCTTTATTTTTATTGTTTTTATATATAAGTTATTTCATTATCTCTGTTTATTTTCAAGATTTTTATTCTTTCTCTACTTATAAATATGATACATATATGGATGATTTGATTTATGTTAGATTATACACGGGTTTTTTAGAGCCATTAATTAATTTTGATTTTGGTCAGATGATGATATTTGGAGATCCAAGTTTAAATAAGCATAATATTTTCACTACCATACTTTATAAATTTGGTTTTGTAGGTTTTTTTATCTATTTTGGTCGATTTGTTCATTTGACGATTTATATATATTATCGCTCTCGTGTAAGCAAACTTCAGAATATATATAATTTTAAAAAATTATATATATTGGTTTTGGTTTCTTTCTTTTTAACAAACTTTGTTGCTAATATATGGTACCAGTCATATTTGTATGGGTATATATTTTGGATTTTTATTGGTGCAATATTTGGAGTTGTGAAATTTAACTCAACTGTAAGTAAGGTAAGAGGTATATGAGTTTTTAAAATAAATTTATTGACAGCTTATTGGCTCTGATAATTAATAAGCTGTTTTAAATAATGCTCAATTTAGTGGTTCTAACGAAAGGCTTATTAAAGATGTATGTTGAAAATAATTCGGTTCAGAGCCGAATACTAATAAACACATCAAATCTTCATGGTGGTGGGGGTTTGCAAGTTGCAGTATCTTTTATTTACGAGCTTTCTGAAATAGTAGTCGATAAAAAAATTAATATCGATATCGATGTGATTGCTTCCTCGGCAGTTTTTGAAGGGTTAGCAAGTTTGGGTACGAATATTTCTGTCTTTAGTCGCTTTTCGGTATTAAATGAATTTGGCTTAAGAGCGTTTTTTTCAAAGTTTAATCAACGAGTCAAAGACTACGAGCTTGTTTTTACAGTATTTGGCCCAAATTACTTTAGAGTTTCTTGTGAAAAAGAATTAGTTGGTTTTGCGCAACCTTGGATTTTGTGTTTTAACAATCCTATTTCTATTAAATTACCTTTTTTAAAAATAAACTTGTTGCGTCTGAAATATTATTTTCAATGGCTTTTTTTCTTACGAGCAGATCATTACGTTGTTGAACTTGAGCACGTTAAAAAGGGGTTGATTAAAAATAAAGGTGTTGATGAGAAAAAAATTAGTGTTGTATACAATACAGTGTCTTCTTTGTACCTCGATGAAAGTAAGTGGAAGTCTATCTGTATAGAAAAGGGTGATGAAGAGATATCTTTAGGAATTGTAACTAGAGATTATCCACATAAAAATATTGGTATTTTACCTGCAGTAGCTCAAACTTTAGAAAGTAAACACAATCTTAAAGTGCATTTTTATACCACACTCAATGAGCGTGAGTGGTCGGTGAGAGGGGAGCTTTTCAAAAGATATGTGTCAACTGTAGGTTCACTGTTACCAGACCAGTGTCCGTCATTTTATGAGCAAATAGACGGAGTGGTGTTTCCCAGTTTATTAGAGTGTTTTTCTGCAACGCCCTTGGAGGCAATGGTTATGGCTAAGCCGTTGTTTGCTTCTGATCGTGGTTTTGTTCGCGATGTCTGTGCTGATCACGCTACGTATTTTGATCCGTTAGATCCTGAAGATATTGCACTAAAGATAGTTAATTATTTTAAGGCAGATATTGAGCGCACTGAGTCTTTACAAAAAGCTAGAAATCATGCGTTAAATTTTTCTTCAGCTAGAGGTCGAGCTGAACAGTATTTGGAAATTATTCAACAACATTTAAAAGGTTGAAGAAATGGTATTTGATAATAAAGTTTTACTAATCACCGGCGGCACCGGCTCCTTCGGTAACGCTGTCCTCAAGCGCTTTCTCGAGTCCGACATCGCTGAAATACGCATTTTCAGCCGCGACGAGAAGAAGCAAGACGACATGCGCAAGCGTTTTCCCAGTCCTAAGCTGAAGTTCTATATCGGTGATGTGCGAGATTATAGAAGCGTGCTAAACGCGACGCGCGGTGTGGATTATATTTTCCATGCGGCAGCGTTAAAGCAAGTACCTTCATGCGAATTTCACCCGATGGAAGCGGTTAAGACTAATATCCTCGGTACTGAGAATGTTCTCGAAGCTGCTATTCAGAACGAAGTGAAGCGTGTTGTCTGCTTAAGCACGGATAAAGCTGTGTACCCGATTAATGCGATGGGTATTTCTAAAGCCATGATGGAAAAAGTCATGGTGGCTAAGTCGCGTAATGTGGATGAAACCAAGACTGTTATTTGCGGTACCCGTTACGGTAACGTGATGGCTTCACGCGGCTCGGTGATTCCGTTGTTTGTTGAGCAGATCCGTGCCGATCAGCCATTGACCATTACTGACCCCAATATGACACGTTTTATGATGACGCTGGCGGATGCGGTTGATCTGGTGCTGTATGCGTTTGAGCATGGTAATAACGGTGATTTGTTTGTACAAAAAGCACCAGCAGCTACGGTAGAAACTTTAGCGCGTGCATTAACTGAGTTAGTCGGTAAGCCAGCGCACCCAATCAATATTATTGGTACCCGTCATGGTGAGAAGCTCTATGAAGCCTTGCTCAGCCGCGAAGAAATGGCCTGCGCTGAAGATATGGGTGACTACTTCCGTATCCCGCCTGACCTACGTGACCTCAACTACGCTAAGTATATTGAACACGGTCAAGAGAAGATTTCGCGTACCCAAGATTACAACTCGCATAACACTGAGCGTTTAGATGTGGCAGCGATGCAGGCGTTATTAATGAAACTGACCTTTATGCCGGCGATTCAGCGTGGCGAAAATATTGCCGCTGAGGAGTAAGCATGCGCGTTTTAATAACAGGTGCGAATGGTTTTGTTGGTAAAAACCTGCAGTTGCATTTAGCTGAGCGCAGCGATGTTGAAGTGCAGTGCTTTACCCGTGAGCATACCCAGACTGATTTAGTGCAATGGGTGGCGGATGCTGATCTGGTGTTTCATTTGGCTGGGGTGAATCGTCCTCAAGATCCGGCTGAGTTTCAGCAAGGTAATGCTGATTTAACCCAGCAGCTGTGTGATGCCGTGCAACTGTCTGGCAAAAGTATTCCGGTGGTGTACAGCTCGTCCATTCAAGCGGCAGCTGATAACCCTTACGGTGCCAGTAAGCGCGGGGCAGAAGATGAGCTCTTGGCTTTAGCTGCCAGCACTGAGTCACCTGTGTTTATTTACCGTTTGCCCAATGTGTTTGGCAAGTGGGCGCGTCCTAATTACAACTCAGCTGTGGCTACTTTTTGCCATAATATTGCTCAGGCTTTGCCGATTCAGATCAATGATCCTAGTGCGCAAGTTAACTTGGTCTATATCGATGATGTGCTTGAGTCGTTTTTAGCCGTTTTGGATGGTCGTGTCACACAAAGTGGTTTTGTCGAGATTGAGCAGCAATACCACACCACTGTGGGTGAGCTAGCGGAACAGATTCAGGCCTTTAAAGACAGTCGCGATACTTTGATTACTGAGAATGTTGGTACTGGCTTAGTGCGTGCCTTGTATTCCACCTATGTCAGCTACTTAAAGCCTGAGCAGTTCAGCTATCGAGTGCCGCTGCACGGTGACGAGCGTGGTGTGTTTGTGGAAATGCTCAAAACTAAAGATGCAGGGCAGTTTTCATTCTTTACTGCGCATCCTGGTATCACCCGTGGCGGTCATTACCATCATTCTAAAACTGAAAAGTTCTTAGTGATTAAAGGCAAAGCTTGCTTTCGTTTTCGTCACATGATGACCGGCGAATTTTACGAGCTGTACACCAGTGGTGAGCAGTCTGAAATCGTTGAAACCGTCACTGGCTGGACTCACGATATTACTAACGTGGGTGATGATGAAATGGTAGTGATGCTCTGGGCTAATGAGATTTTTGATCGTGATAAGCCGGATACCTATGCTAAGCCTGTTGGTATTGCGCCTTAACCTCAGCCCCTAATCTGTGAGTGTGTTATGAGTATTCAAAAGTTAAAAGTAGTAACAGTTGTGGGTACGCGCCCTGAGATTATTCGTTTATCGCGCGTGATGGCAAAGATGGATGAGCATTGCGAGCATATTTTGGTGCATACCGGCCAAAACTACGATTATGAGTTAAACCAAATCTTCTTTGAGGATTTAGGTATTCGCAAACCTGACCATTTTTTAAATGCAGCAGGGCAGAGCGGTGCGGAAACCATTGGTAATGTGATTATTGCTGTGGATCGTGTCTTGGCTGAAGTGCAGCCGCAAGCGCTATTGGTCCTCGGTGATACCAACAGCTGTATGGCAGTGATTCCAGCCAAGCGTCGTAAAATCCCCACCTTCCATATGGAAGCGGGTAACCGTTGCTTTGATATGCGCGTACCGGAAGAAATCAACCGTCGTATCGTTGACCACACCGCCGATATCAATCTGACTTACAGCACCATTGCACGTGATTACTTGCTGCGCGAAGGTTTATCGCCTGACATGGTGATCAAAACCGGTAGCCCGATGTTTGAAGTGCTGAATTACTACCGTGAAGGCATTGAGCAATCTGATGTGTTGTCGCGCTTAGGTTTGCAAGAAGGTAAGTTCTTTATCGTTAGTGCGCACCGTGAAGAGAATGTTGATTCTGATAAAAACTTCTTGAAGTTGGTTGATGTGCTCAACACTGTCGCGGCGCATTATGATTACCCAGTGATTGTCTCTACCCACCCGCGTACACAAAAGCGCGTCGATGCGATGGGTATTGAGTTCCATGCCAATGTGCGTCTACTCAAGCCAATGGGTTTTAAAGACTACAACAAGCTGCAGTTATCCGCTAAAGCGTCACTGTCGGATAGCGGCACGATTAACGAAGAGTCATCCATTCTGAACTTCCCAGCCCTAAACTTGCGTGAAGCACACGAGCGTCCAGAAGGTATGGAAGAAGCTTCGGTAATGATGGTTGGCTTAGAAGCTGATCGCGTAATGCAGGCTTTGCAAGTGCTGGAAAGCCAGTTGCAAGGAGCAGAACGTACGCTGCGCTTGGTTGCCGATTACAGCATGCCGAATGTGTCAGATAAGATTGTGCGGATTGTGCATAGCTATCGTGACTATGTGATGCGTACGGTGTGGAAGCAGTATTAATTTAAGGCAGGATGCAGTGATGACAAAAATAGCAATAGTGAGCCGCAGTTTTTGGCCAGAAAGCCCCGCTATTGGCGAGGCTCTGCTATTGCTATCGGAGTCACTAAGTCAACATGCGCAGCCAATAGTGATTACTCAAGCGGCTGAAGACTTCTCAGAAAAATTGCAGACTGCTAAGCGTGGGCAAGGTGTTAAGTTTTCTATTTTGCGCAGTTTAACCAACTCATCCAGTCATATGCTGTTGCGTATTACTGAGTTGCTGCTGTTTACCGTGTTTGTATTTTTGAGTTTGTGCTGGCATCGACCTGATAAAGTCTATGTAGCGACCAATCCACCGATGTTTACCCCTCTGGCGGTGCGTTGGTATTGCAAACTGTTTAATAAAAAGTACGTCTATCACTTGCAAGATATTCATCCAGAAGCAACGCAAGTTGTGACCGGTAAAAGCAACTGGATGACACGCTTGCTGCAAAAAGTTGATGTGAAAACCACACTGCAGGCTGCGCGTATTATTACCTTAACCGAGCAAATGCAGACCTATATCACCAAACGCATAGGCCAAGCAGTGCCTACGACTTTATTAGACAACCCTTCAGTGCAAGGAGCGCAGAGTGATACTGCTGCACCTGAGCGTACTCAAGGTTTTGTTTATTGCGGTAATGCAGGTCGCTTGCAACGCATTCCTTTGCTGCTTGCTGCGATTGAACGTTATTTAAATGAAGGTGGGCAGTTGCCTTTTGTATTTGCGGGTGGTGGTGTGTATCGCAGCGCGGTCGAGCAGTTGGCCCGTCAGTTTGCACAAGTGAGTTATTTAGGCGTGCTTCCTGGAGATCAAGCTGCTGAATTATTGCGCAGTTATAGTTTTGGCTTGATGCCGATTGATGATGAAGTCACTAACTATGCTTTCCCGAGCAAATCATCCTCGTATGTGTTTTCAGGCTGTCAGTTGATTGCTATTTGTGGTGCTGACACCAGTGTGGCGCAGTGGGTGCATTATAATCAGCTTGGGTTTGTGGCCGAGCCTGAAATTGATGCTGTGGTGCAGTTGTTTCATAAGCTCGAGCATGAGCCGTTCGTAGAGATGAATGTTGCGTCTGCGTTATTTGAGAAGTTAACACCAAGAGCGCATGCGCAAAGGCTTGAGGAGATTATTGCTGAGATTGGGTAAGTGTTCTTACAGTCTAAGGACATAAAGCTATGCGTTTTGTGTAGGACTGTCTTCATGCCGACTGTAGATACCATCTCTCGAAATTAAGCTCAAACATCTAAATTAAGGTGCTTGAACCTGATGTTTTGTTTGGTTTTTAATCACCCCAAAACACATCTGTACGAGTTTTCTCATTGCAGCACACAGAGCTTGCATTTTTGTTTTTCCTGCGCGGATTAATCGATCACGCTGTGCTTTAATTTGACTATTATGTGTGCTCGCACAGACTGACGCCAAGTACAGCTTAGCTCTTATTCTCGAAGGGCCTGATTTGCTCAATGTTGTTCGCCCTTTGAAAGCGCCTGATTCATTGAATTTTGGAATTAACCCTAAATATGCTGCAACCTGCTTAGCATTGCTAAAAGATTTGGCCGAAAAGAAATAAACTATTTCACGTGCAACAACTTCGCCGACACCTTTAATTGTGAGTAGTAATTGTCTGTTTTTTCGAAGCTCTGGGTGCTGATCAATAGTAAGCGTAACAGCAACCCCACATAGCTAGCATATTTCCCGTGCCGTAGATTACTCGTTTAAATAAACGAGGTGATCTATGAGTCGTAAATATCGCAACACAGCGCAGTGGTTGGAGCTTATCGAAGTCTTTGAGCAGAGTGGGCAAAGCCAAGTTGAATTCTGCGCAGAGCACAATTTAAACCCTGCCTATTTTAGCAAACGCCGCAGTGAGTTAATGCAGGCTCAATCTGAGCCTGCATTTGTTCAAGTGCAGAGTCGCTCTGCTTGCAGCTCGGCAGTTAGCTTTGACACATCATTGACGTTGCGCTTTCAGCAAACTGAACTGACTTTGCCTTTGTCGGTTGATCCTCGCTGGCTTGCTGGTTTAATAAAAACACTAGCGGCATGAAGATGTTTGTTGAGCCGCCGGCCATTTACTTGCATAAGCAGCCAGTGGATTTTCGCAAAAGCATTAATGGTCTCAGTGTGATCGTTGAAGAGCACATGCGGTTATCAGCCTTCAGCGGTGCACTGTTTGTGTTTTGTAATCGTCAGCGCGATAAAATTAAAGTCCTGTACTGGGTATAGAGCGTCAACTATCTTGGCCGGTTCAGCGTCAATTACCTTGGCCGGTTGACGCTAACATTTCTACTTAACGTTCTGCATGGCTGTTTTCCGGCGGTAACTCTCTCCTTCGCAGTGAATTATGGTGGCGTGATGGACCAAACGGTCGATCGCGGCGATGGTCATAATGGTGTCGTCAAAGAGCTCATCCCAGTCTTCAAACGACTTATTCGATGTGATAATCATGCTGTGGCGCTCATAGCGGTGCGCAATCAGTTCGAACAACACGCTGCTCTCTTGCTCAGTTTTTCGAACATAACCCACGTCATCAACAATCAGCAGGCTGTATTTATCGAGTTTGATTAATTCGTCTTGCAATTTGAAGTGTTGTTTAGCCAGTTGAAGCTGCTGCACCAAGGCGAGCGCCGCAACGAACTTCACTCGGTAACCTTGCTCAACCAGCCCATAACCTATGCTGCTGGCGAGATGTGTCTTACCTAAGCCGCTTGCCCCGAAAAACAGCAGGTTGGCACCATGCTTTAACCAGTCAGCTTGATTGATGAGGTCGTAGATTTGCGGTTTGGTTACGCCCTCAACGGCACTGAAGTCGAAGTTGTTTAAGCTTTTTCCAACGGGCAGTTTTGCGTCTTTTAATAAGCGCTGTAAGCGCTTATCTTCTCTTGAACTGAGCTCGATATGGCACAGCTCAGACAAATACTGCGGTGGGCTCCACTGCTCTTTAACGGCCTTTCTGCCAAGCGTATCCCAGTGCTGAACCATCGTCGCCAAGCGCAGCTGCTTAAGCATGAGCGGGATGGATGCTGTTTGATTATCCATGCAGGCCTCCTGGAATCATGCAGCTGTAAGCGTGCAAGGAATGCTGAGTAACCTTTAGCTCTGGAAGGATTGGGACGACCACTAAAAACCTCGATTCACAGTCACGTATGGTCGGTAATTGTCGCTGGTTAATGCCGTCTAAAACATACTGTTCTAATTGACGCTCACGGCCGCTTTGCTTGGCTAGGTGCAACAACTTAACGATGTAAAAGCAGGCTTCGTCAGCCTGTAAAACTTCATCAACATACTGCCAGATGGCCTTGTAATTGTCGTTCGGAAGCAAATCGTCACGTAGCTGAGACTGTCTAAAAGCACGGGGCTTTTTCACCAGCGCGTCAATGACATGCTGGTAGTTGACGCTGCGGGCACGGCTGTTTCTTGCGCTGTAGACACGCTCAAGTTCAAGCACCTGCTCGTGACCTAAGAAGAGCTTTAAACGATTGTCATAAACACGAACCAGTAAGCGACTCTGAATCAGTCGTGACGGCACGGTATAGGTGACGCGCTTGATCACAATGGTGCTGGTACGTGTCACTGTGACGTAGTGCTCAGAGTAGTTGACGCTCTTGCTACGCGGCAGTGGTTGTAGTTGTCGCTGCTCTAATTTGTATTTGTCGCTGACGCGACGATTACGACGCTCAACCAGCTCGCGAATAAACGCTTCGTATTGCTCACGGGTTTTAAAGTCACGCGCACCACGTATCTTTAGCGCCTGCTCAAGTTGCGCTTTAAGGTGCCCATGCGGGCTTTCAATCGCACCGTTCTCATGAGCGATACCACGATTATTACGCGTGGGTTTAAAGCCATAATGCTCGGCAAGTCCAGCGAAGCGTTCAGTAAAGTTATCTTCATTTGATTCGTTTTTATAAGCGGCGCTTAAGCTATCAGTGCGAAGCTTTTGTGGAACACCTTGAGCGGCTATAAAAGCGTTTTGCAGACCGTCAGAGAACGCTGCAAAACTTTCACCACCGTAAATCACTTGAGCAAAAGCCCAGCCGCTGGCTGGCATACGGTAGTGAAACAGCATGTGTTTTAGCGGCTCACCAGCAATCGTTACCGGCGATTTAATATGGGTAAAATCAGCAATACCCAGCTCGCCATAATGATGCGTTTGTAAAAACACCACATCTTTGGATGGCCCATATAGATGACGCCACTTGCCAATGCGCCGCTCAAGCGTTCGTCGTGAACTGGCTGTAAATTGGTCGGAATGGAACTCGCAGAGGTGGTCAAAGATGCCTACAGGCGTGATTTCGCTGTCTTGCTGAAGCATTGGAACAACGATGGACTCCCAAACTTGGGTCAGCGGATCAGGCCGTGTACGCCAGGATCTTTCTTCTGTTTTGGGCTGTAATTCGTGCTTGTCAATGCGTCGAGCAGAGCGTTCGGATATGCCTGCTTTGGCAGCTGCCGCTGCTTGGTTTTCAGTCTGTCTAAACTTCATATATCTCTTGACCTGTTGATCGGTGATTTTATTACCCGACACAGCGAACCCTCCGTTCTGCTGCGTCGAACATTATCAGATCAACCGGCCAAGATAGTTGTCGCTAGACCGGCCAAGGTAATTGTCGCTTAATATTGTCTGAGCGCCAATGGAACTGGCTGCTTGAGGGCTTAGATATTGAGCGAATGAAAGGCCATAAACCGCTGCAGTTCAGTAGCACTTACTGAGAAAATAAGCGCTACTGGATTGGCATAAAAAGATTGTATCTATAGCTGTTATGTCTAATGAAACGATTGTTTTTAAAGGCTTTTGTAGGCGTTTTATAGTAAAATAAACGCTATGAAAACGACTGACTCAACCACCTTACCTGATGATATCGAGAGCTTAAAAGCACTCGTTTTGTCGTTGCAAGGTGAGTCTAAAAAGTATCAGCAACTGTACTATGAGACGCTTGAAAAGTGGCAGCTCTCACTCAAGCAGCGCTTTGCTGCCAGCAGCGAAGGCTATCCAGGCCAAGGTGAGTTGTTTAACGAAGCAGAAGAGCTGCTTGCGCCCAGCGAAGAAGAAGTCGCTGCAGATGAGACCATCATCTACACCCGCAAGAAAACCCGCCGTCCAAGTTTAGCTGCTGAACTGCCGCGTGAAGACGTGGTTCACGACATTCCCGAAGCGGATAA
>Ga0172382_10006275_pt1 | contig 17352 bp, 14 predicted proteins | sample Leawel138RmetaG_FD_122245 | JGI IMG/M metagenome (GOLD analysis project Ga0172382, IMG submission 122245) | Leachate microbial communities from a municipal landfill in Southern Ontario, Canada - Leachate well 138R metaG | ecosystem: Engineered > Solid waste > Landfill > Unclassified | place...
GAGGACTTCAACGACCCACCGCGAGAGAAGAAGTCGATCAGCGGCATCTCCAGCGTCATGTCCGGCGTCGGCACCCCGACCAGGACCACGGTGCCCGCCAGGTCACGCGCGTAGAACGCCTGCTTCCACGTCTCGGGCCGGCCCACCGCGTCGATCACGACGTCGGCGCCGAAGCCGTCGGTGAGGTCCTGGATGGTCTTCACCGCATCCAGCTCGCCGGCGTTGATCGTGTGCGTCGCACCGAACTCGCGGGCCCAGTCCAGCTTGCGGTTGTCCATGTCGACGGCGATGATCCGCTTCGCCCCGACCAGCCGGGCACCCGCGATCGCCGCGTCACCCACCCCGCCGCAACCGATCACCGCGACGGTGTCATCGCGGTTGACCGCACCGGTGTTGATCGCCGCGCCCAGGCCGGCCATCACACCGCAGCCCAGCAGACCCGCCGCGGCCGGGTCGGCCGCGGGATCGACCTTCGTGCACTGACCTTCGTGCACCAGCGTCTTGTCGGCGAACGCGCCGATGCCCAGCGCCGGGGTCAGCTCGGTGCCGTCGGTCAACGTCATCTTCTGTTCGGCGTTGAAGGTGTCGAAGCACAGATGCGGGCGGCCGCGCTTGCACGCGCGGCACTGGCCGCACACCGCACGCCAGTTCAGAACCACGAAATCACCGGGTGCCACGTTGGTGACGCCGGCACCGACCGACTCCACGGTGCCCGCGGCCTCATGCCCCAACAGGAACGGGAACTCGTCGTTGATCCCGCCCTCGCGGTAGTGCAGATCGGTGTGGCAGACGCCGCAGGCCTGGATGTCGACAACGACCTCGCCCGGCCCTGGGTCGGGGATCACGATCTCCACCACCTCGACCGGTTGACCTTTTGCCCTGGAGACCACACCTCGCACCGTCTGAGTCATGCCGTAACCCTAATGGGTCGGGCAGACTCGAGACGTGTCCGACCATCGAGCATTCGCGCCGCTGTTCGTGGCGCTCGACGGATATTGGATGGGCCTGGCGAAACGCTCGGTCGAAATGGTCTGATCGGGGATACCGTGGATGCTGCGATGCTCACCGACACCCAGATCGACCTCCTCTCCGCCGCCCGCACAGCGCATCAGCGGCGTGACTGGGCTGCCAGCTACGAGGCGTTCGAACTCGCGAGCCGGTACGCGCCGCTGCGCACCGACGATCTGGAGGCGTTCGCGTTCGCGTCCTGGCGGCTCGGCCACATCAAGGAGTCCAGCCGCGCCGCGGAGCGGGTGTTCGCCGAGCTGACCCGGACCGACCCGAACGCCGCAGCGATGAAAGCCAACGAGCTGGCCCTGGCGTGGCTCGTGCGCGGCGACATCAACATCGGACAGGGGTGGATGAGCCGGGCCCGCAGGCTGCTCGCCGCCGCCGAGGAGAGCCAGGCCCACGGCTACCTGATCTACCTCGACGCCGTCGTGGCCGCCATCTCGCAGGACCTCGACGCGCTCGCCGGCCACGTGCGGTCGCTGCGCGAGACCAGCGAGCGTCTCGATGTGCCCGCGGTGACCGCGCTCGGGCTGATCGCCGCCGGCATCGAAGCGATCCTGCACGCCCGCACGGCCGAGGGATACGCGTTGATCGACGAGGCCATCCTGCCGCTGATGGCCGACCAGGTGCCGATCGAGTGGGCCGGTGACATCTACTGCATGGTCCTGCATCACTGCCACAAACTCGCCGACCTGCCGCGGATGCGGTCGTGGACGCAGTCGATGGAGCAGTGGTGCGGGCTCTCCGGGTCGGTGCCCTACGGCGGGGTGTGCGACGTGCACCGCCTTCAGGTGCAGGTCGCCTCAACCGACCTCCGGGGTCTGGAGGACAGGCTCGGCACAGCCAGCCGGGCGCTGGTCGAGGTGAACGCCTGGGCGGCCGCCGAGGGCTACTACCAGCTCGGCGAGGTGCGCCGGCTCAAGGGTGACTTGGACGGAGCCGCAACAGCTTTCGAGCAGGCGCGGGCGCTCGGTCTGGATCCGCAACCCGGTGAGGCGCTACTGGCGTGTCGGCGGGGCGACAACGCGGCGGCGTGGACGTCGATCCGGCTTGCGCTCGCCGGTGGCGACCGGCTGGCCCGGGTGCGGCTGCTGCGTGCCGCTGTCGAGATCGCGCTGGGCCGTGACGCGCTGTCGGAAGCCGAAAACTATTGCCGGGAGCTGGAAGCCGACGCCAAGGCGTTCGGCACGCCGGGCTTCCGGGCCTGGGCGGCCCACGCCCGCGGAGCCGTGGCGGTGCGACGCGGGGATTTCGGGGTCGCGCTGGAATCGCTGCAGAGCGCGTTGCGCGAGTACCGGGTTCAGCAGTCTCGGTACGAGACGGCGGAAGTCTACGAGTGGATGGCGTTGGCGAAGCGGGGACTCGGCGACCGCGAAGGTGCCGTCGCCGACGCGGCCACCGCCGACGCCATCTACGTCCAATTGGGCGTGGAGCCCGCCGGGATCTGCGGGGCGCCGACACCCGGAGGCCTGACCCGTCGGGAACTCGACGTGCTGACCCGCATCGCCCGCGGCGCCACCAACCGGCAGGTGGCCGAGCAACTGCACCTGTCCGACAAGACGGTGAGCAGGCATTTGGCCAACATCTACGCCAAGCTCGGAGTGTCCACCCGGACCGCGGCGGCCAACTGGGCGTTCCAGCAGGGTGTGCTGACCGACGAACGCTGAACTACATCATCTGCACCATGGACGCAGCGCCGAAAACGCATGAATTGCCCGATGACGGTGGGCGCCGGGCGGTCTAGCGTTTCCGGCATGACAACACTGATCGGGAATACGGCGGTCGCCCCCGAGACCACCGAGGAGTTCGCCGAACGCATCGTCGGCACCATCGACGGAGCGAGCATCGCGATACTCCTGTCCATCGGCCACCAGACCGGACTGTTCGACACGCTGGCCCAGCTGCCGCCGGCGACGAGCACGCAGATCGCCGACGCCGCCGGGCTCGACGAGCGGTATGTGCGGGAGTGGCTCGGCGGCATGGTAGCCGGGCGGATCGTCGACTACGACGCGGCCGCGCAGGCGTACTCGCTTCCGCCGCACCGCGCCGCCGTGCTGACCCGCGCCGCGGGCCCGGACAACTTCGCCCGGGTCGCCCAGTTCATCCCGCTGCTCGGCGAGGTCGAGCAGAAGGTGATCGGCTGCTTCCACAACGGGGGAGGGCTGTCCTACGCCGAATATCCGCGCTTCCACACGCTGATGGCGGAGGAGAGCGGCGAGGTCTTCGACGCCGCCCTCGTCGACGTGATCCTGCCGATGGTCGACGGGCTGCCCGCGCGCCTGCGCAGCGGTGTCGACGTTGCCGACTTCGGTTGCGGCAGCGGCCACGCCGTCAACGTCATGGCGAGTGCGTTCCCCGCCAGCCGGTTCGTCGGTCTGGACTTCTCCGAGGAGGGGTTGGCCGCCGGCGTCGCCGAGTCGCGCGATCTCGGACTGACGAACGCGACGTTCGCGGCGACCGACGTCGCCGACTACGACGCGGTCGACGCCTTCGACCTCATCACGGCGTTCGACTCCATCCACGACCAGGCCCACCCGGGTCGGGTGCTGGCCAACATCCAGCGCGCGCTGCGGCCGGGTGGAACCTTCCTGATGGTCGACATCAAGTCCTCCAGCCGGGTCGAGGACAACGTCGGTGCGCCGTTGGCCCCGTACCTCTACACGGTCTCGACCATGCACTGCATGAGTGTCTCGCTGGGACTCGGCGGTGGCGGGCTCGGCACCTGCTGGGGACGCGACCTGGCCACCTCGATGCTGGCCGACGCCGGATTCCGCGACGTGCAGGTGCGGGAGATCGACTCCGACCCGCTCAACCTGTATTACATCGCCACGAAGTGAGTCCGCTCCCGGACCCTCGCTAGGCTCGGGCCCGATGAGCGCACTCGATGCCCTGAACGACTGGCCGGTCCCCACTGCCGCGGCCGCGGTGGTGGGGCCGTCCGGTGTGCTGGCCCGTCACGGGGACACCGGGCGCCGGTTCCCGCTGGCGTCGGTCACCAAGCCGTTGGTCGCCCGCGCCGCACAGGTGGCCGTCGAGGAGGGGGCCGTCGACCTGGATTCGGAGGCCGGGCCGCCCGGTGCGACGGTGCGTCACCTGCTGGCCCACGCCGCCGGTTACGAGATGAGCTCGTCGAAGGTGTTGGCGGCACCGGGCACCAGGCGGATCTACTCCAATTACGGATTCACCGTTCTGGCCGAGAAGATCGAGGCGGAGTCGTCGATTCCGTTCGCCACCTACCTGGCCGAGTCGGTGTTCGAACCGCTGGCGATGTCCGGCACCGCCCTCGACGGCGGGGCCGAGGCGGCCGGCTACGGCGTGACCTCGACGGTCGAGGACCTCGTGGCGTTCGCCCGTGACCTGCTGGAGCCGGTGACGGTGTCGGAGCAGATGCACCGCGAGGCGATCAGCGTCCAGTTCCCGGGTCTCGACGGCGTGCTACCCGGATTCGGCGTGCAGCGCCCCAACGACTGGGGGCTGGGCTTCGAGATCCGGGGTGGCAAATCTCCGCACTGGACCGGGTCTGCGAACTCGACCCGGACGTTCGGCCATTTCGGGCAGTCCGGGACGTTTCTGTGGGTCGATCCGGACGCCGCCCTGGCGCTGGTCGTGCTGACCGACCGCAAGTTCGGGGACTGGGCGCACACCGTCATGCCGGCCCTGTCTGATGAAGTCCTAAGAGAGTTCGGGGCGGACTAGCGCAACACCCGTCTCACGAGGCACAATAGACACGCAAGCCACAACTTAATCAGCTTCATCGCATCATCTGCGCCGTTCGGAAACCACCAGGTCGTTGGGGAAGACGTCCCTCGTGGAACCGAAGGAGCAACAGATGCGTGCAGCGAACCAATTCGCCGACGCGACGACGGGCGTGGTCTACATCCACGCGTCGCCCGCGGCGGTGTGCCCGCATGTCGAGTGGGCGTTGTCGTCGACCCTCAACGCGAGGGCGAATCTGAAGTGGACCCCGCAGCCGGCCATGCCCGGTCAGCTGCGCGCCGTCACCAACTGGGTCGGCCCGGTCGGCACCGGCGCCGCGCTGGCGAACGCGCTGCGCTCCTGGTCGGTGCTGCGTTTCGAAGTGACCGAGGACCCCAGCCACGGCGTCGACGGACACCGCTGGTGCCACACCCCGCAGCTCGGTCTGTGGAGCGGAGCGATGAGCGCCAACGGCGACGTGATGGTCGGCGAGATGAGGCTGCGCACGCTGATGGCGTCCGGAGCCGACGTGCTGGCCGCCGAGCTGGACTCGGTGCTGGGCACCGCATGGGACGAGGCCCTGGAGGCCTACCGTGACGGCGGCGAGGGCGCCGAGGTCAGCTGGCTGAGCAGGGGAGTGGGCTAGGCCGGATCTAGGACGGGCGCAGGATCTTCAGTGCGCCCGGGACGGCGGACACCTCGACCGGCAGCGGGCACACGTACTCGCCGTCGGCGTAGGCATTGATGCCCGGTGAGTCCACCGTGATGGTGCGTGCCCGCGCCGTACGTACCTCGTCGAGGTTCACGTGCGTGCCCTTGAACACCGTGGGGAACAACCGGATCAGCCGCGTCCGTGACGCCGACGCGACCATCGTCGCGTCGAGCAGGCCGTCACGCGGGTCGGCGTCCGGGCAGATCTTCATCCCGCCGCCGTAGCTCTTGGTGTTGCCGAACGCGGCGAGCGTGAGCTCGGTGTCGAACTCGGCGTCGCCGTCGAAGGACAGCCGGAACGGCAACAGCCGCAGCTTGGACAGCTCGGCCACCATCGCGAGGTTGTAGCGCATCCGCCCGTGCGGCCAGCGCATCCGGTTGGTGCGGTCGGTCACCAGCGAGTCGAAGCCGGCGGCCATCACGGTGCCGAACCACCTGTCGGTGCCGTCCGCCCCCTTGATGCGACCGAGGTCCACGGTGTCGGCGACGCCGTCGACGATCACGTCGGCCGCGGCTTCGGGGTCCCTGGTGGGGATGCCGAACTCACGGGCGTGGTCGTTACCGGTGCCCGCCGGGACGAGGCCGAGCGGAATGTCGGTCTGTGCGAGCACCTGCAGGGCCAGCGAGATGATGCCGTCCCCGCCGACGACGACGAGTGCGTCCATGCCGCGCTCCAGGGCGCCCTCCACCAGCTGCCGGGCGTGGGGCGAGTCCCTGCCGGCGATGGCGACGACATCGACCCCGCGGTGGTGCAGTTGGGTGATCGCTCGCTCGGCGGCGTGCGGTGCGTTCCCGTGCCCGGATGTCGGGTTGGTCAGCACCGTGACCCGCGCCGGTGGGCTCACGGAATCAGCTTGCCCGGGTTGAGAATCCCGGCGGGGTCGAGGGCCTCCTTGACGGCCCGCAGCACCGTGACGCCGAGGTCGCCGATCTCGTCGCGCATCCACGGACGGTGATCGGCGCCGACGGCGTGATGGTGCGTGATGGTGGCGCCGCTGCGCAGCATCGCGTCGGATGCGGCGGCCTTGGCGTTGCGCCACTGCTCGATCGGGTTGCCGCGCTGGGCGGCGACCACGGTGAAGTACAGCGATGCGCCGGTGGGATACACATGCGAAATGTGGCACAACACCAGGGCGGGCGTGCCCGATTCGGCCAGTGAACCCGTCAGCGCCTCGGTGACGGCGGCCTTGAGCGCCGCCACGTTCGACCAGTTGGTCGCCGTCTCCAGCGTCTCGCACAGCGCCCCGGCCGACAGCAGCGCGTCGCGCAGGTAGGGCGCGTTGAACCGGCCGTGCTCCCAGGCCCGCGCGGGACCTTCGCCCAGCGAGGTTCCGCCGCTGGCGGCCAACAGGTCCCGGGTCTCGGCGTGCCGGCTCGCGACGTGGGCCTCGGTGCCCTCGAACGCGGTGATGGCCAGGCACCCGCCGGTGACCTGCTGTTCGCCGATGCTCTCGGTGGTGGCCAGGTTGACCCCGGTCTCGGTTTCGTCGGACAGCCGGATCACGGTGGGGCCGGTGCCGGTCTGCGCCACCGCCCGCAATGCGTCGGCGCCGGTGGCGAAGTCGGGAAACGACCACGCCTCGTACCGGGTGGCCTCCGGCACGGGATGGACGCGCACCCGGACCCGGGTGATGATCCCGAACGTGCCCTCGGAGCCGAGCAGCAGCTGACGCAGGTCGGGGCCGGCCGCCGAGGCCGGTGCCCGTCCCAGGTCCAGCACACCGGCCGGCGTGACGGCGCGAAGCCCGCGGACCATGTCGTCGAATCGGCCGTAACCTGCGGAATCCTGGCCCGACGAGCGGGTGGCGGCGAACCCGCCGATGGTCGCGAAGCAGAAGCTCTGCGGGAAATGGCCCAGCGAGAAGCCCCGCTCACCCAGCAGTCGCTCGGCGTCCGGGCCGGTCAGCCCGGCACCCAGCTCGGCCTCCCAGGACACCTCGTCCAGGGAGTGCAGTTCGTCGAGCCGGCGCAGATCCAGCGACACCACGGCCTTGAAGTCGCCGCGGGTGGGGTCGAGCCCACCGACCACACTGGTGCCGCCGCCGAACGGGACGACGGCGATGCTGCGTTCTCCGCAGAACCGCAGGACCTCGGCGACGTCCCGGTCGCCACCGGGCAGCACGATCGCGTCCGGAGCGTCCTGGACTCCGAAATCTCTGCGGCGCAACAGGTCCAGCGTCGACTTGCCGCCGGCCCGAAGCAGCCGGGCCTGGTCGTCGGTGGTCACGTTCGCCGCGCCCACCACCGCGCTCAAACCGTCGAGGTCGGCCGGGGACAGCGCGGACGGACGCAGCCGCACCTGCTCGAGGGTGGGTTCGTCGATATCGGCGCCGTCGATGCCGAGCGCCTGGCCCAGCAGGGCCCTGATCGCGGGCGACAACGGCTTGGCCGCGGCGGGGTCGCCCCACGCGTTCCACTGCATCATGCGTTACAGTATTACAGATGGTGTCAATCCGTAATCCTGAGCGGAGCGTCGAGCAGCGCATTCTCGACGCCGCGGCGGCGTGCATCCTCGCGTACGGCGTCGAGCGGACGACCATGACCGAGATCGCGCGCCGGGCGCGGGTGAGCCGCCCGACCATCTACCGCCGGTGGCCCGACATCCGCTGGGTGATCGCCGAGCTGCTCACGGTGCGGATCACCGGTGTGCTGGAGGCGGTTCCCGACCGCGGCGCCGGCCGGGAGTCGGTGGTGGGGCGCGTCGTCGCCGTGGCCGATCACCTGCGTGCCGACGAGATCGTCCAATCGGTCATCCGCAACGCGCCGGGCCTTGCGATGACCTACATCACCGACCGGCTCGGCACCAGCCAGCAGATCCTCATCGACGCGCTGGCCGAGGCGATAAAGGCAGGGCAGGACGAGGGCAGCATCCGTGCCGGCGATCCACGCGGCATGGCTGCCATGTGCCTGTTGATCACCCAGTCGACGATCCAGTCGGCCCAGATGGTCGCCGAGCTGCTCGACAACGAGGCGCTCAACGAAGAGCTGGCTCACTCACTGAACGGATACCTGAAACCATGAGTGGCTCAACGGCTTTGAATGCAGCGCGGCGCACGGCCGAGCTGTCCGCGCTGGGTGACGGGGTGACCCCCGACGTCGTGGTGATCGGCGGCGGCATCACCGGCGCGGGCATCGCCCTCGACGCGGCGACGCGCGGGTTGTCGGTGGTGCTGGTGGAGAAGCACGACCTGGCGTTCGGCACCAGCCGGTGGAGTTCCAAGCTCGTGCACGGCGGGCTGCGCTACCTGGCCAGCGGCAACGTCGGCATCGCCAGGCGCAGCGCCATCGAACGCGGAATCCTGATGACCCGCAACGCGCCTCATCTGGTCCATGCGATGCCGCAGCTGGTGCCGCTGCTGCCCGAGATGAACGCGGCCTCGCGGGCGCTGGTCCGATTCGGGTTCGCCGCCGGTGACGGACTGCGCAGGCTCGCGGGCACCCCCGCGGAAACCCTGCCGAGGTCACGGCGCGTCGATGTGCAACGGGCCGTCAGCCTGGCCCCGACGGTGCGCAGGCGGGGTCTCGACGGCGCACTGCTGGCCTACGACGGTCAGCTCATCGACGACGCCCGCCTGGTCACCGCCGTGGCGCGGACCGCTGCCCAGCACGGTGCCAGGGTTCTCACCCGCGTCGCGGCGTCACGCGCGTCGCGCAATTCGGTGACGCTGACCGACACGCTGACCGGGGAGTCGATGCAGGTGTCGGCACGGGCGGTGGTCAACGCGACCGGTGTGTGGGCGGGGGAGATCGACGACTCGATCAAGCTGCGGCCCAGCCGCGGCACACATCTCGTGTTCGGCGCCGAGGCATTCGGCAATCCCACTGCGGCACTGACGGTTCCGATACCCGGCTCGCTGAACCGGTTCGTGTTCGCGATGCCCGAACAGCTCGGCAGGGTGTACCTGGGGCTGACCGATGAAGACGCCCCCGGCCCGGTTCCCGACGTGCCCGAGCCGACGCCTGCCGAGATCACCTTCCTGCTGGACACCGTCAACACGGTGCTGGACGTCGCGCTCGGGCCCGACGACGTGGTCGGCGCGTACGCCGGACTGCGTCCGCTCATCGATGCCGGCGGTGCGACCGCCGACCTCTCGCGTGAGCATGCGGTCACGGAGTCGCCGTCGGGTGTCATCAGCGTGATCGGCGGCAAACTCACCGAGTACCGGTACATGGCCGAGGACGTCGTCGACCGCGCCGTGCGGTTGCGCGGGCTGACCGCGGGCGCCTGCCGGACCCGCAACCTGCCGCTGGTCGGCGCGCCGTCGAATCCCGTTGCCACACTGCGATCTCCGGTTGATCTGCCCGGCTCGCTGGTCGCCCGCTATGGCGCGGAGGCGCCGAACGTGATCGCGCGGGCGAGCTGCGAGCGGCCCACCGATCAGGTGGCCGACGGTATCGACGTCATCAGGGCGGAGTTCGAGTACGCGGTCACCCACGAGGGCGCGCTCACCGTCGACGACATCCTGGACCGGCGCACCAGGATCGGTCTGGTCGCGCGGGACCGGGACAGTGCCGAGTCAACCGCCAAACAAATCGCCGAAATTGCATTCCAGCAGGGGATTTCCGAGTAGAGGCCTGCTGGAATGCAATTTCGGCGGTAGGACGATTACAGCGGGATGTTCTTGTGGCGGCCGCGGCGCATGGGCGCCTCGGCCAGCGCCTGGGTCAGCTTCGAGCGGGTGTGCGACGGGTCGATCTTTTCGTCGACGACACCGATCTCGATCGCGGAATCGACACCGCCGGCAATCCTTTCGTGCTCGAGAGCCAGCGCCTCGTGCAACGACTCGCGCTCGTGATCGGGCGCGGCGGCCAGCTTCTTCTTGTGCAGGATGCCGACCGCGGCCTTGGCGCCCATCACGGCGACCTCGGCCTCGGGCCACGCGAACACCTTGGTGGCGTTCAGCGACCGCGAGTTCATCGCGATGTAGGCGCCGCCGTAGATCTTGCGGGTGACCAGCGTGACCCGCGGCACCGACGACTCGCCGAAGGCGTGCAGCAGCTTGGCGCCGCGACGGACCACGCCGCCCCACTCCTGATCCACACCGGGCAGGTAGCCGGGCACGTCGACGACGACGACGAGCGGGATACCGAAGGCGTCGCACAGGCGCACGAAACGTGCCGATTTCTCGGCGCTTTCGGAGTTCAGGCAGCCGCCCAGACGCAACGGGTTGTTGGCGATCACGCCGACGGTGCGGCCGGCCAGCCGACCCAGACCCACGACGATCGACGGGGCCCAACGGGACTGGAACTCCTCGAACGGCACGCCTTCATCGAGCAGGGCCTCGATCAGCGGGTGCACGTCGTAAGCACGACGGGCCGACTCCGGCAGCAGCGCCTTGAGGTCGGTGTCGCCGGCCTCGGCCTTGCTGCGATCGAAATGGCCCTGCTGGCAGAACAATCCGACCAGACGGCGGCCGCGCTCGTAGGCGTCGAGTTCGTCGTCGGCGACGATGTGGCACACACCGGACTTCTTGTGATGTGCCTCCGGACCGCCGAGGGACACCATGTCGACGTCCTCACCGGTCACGCTGCGCACCACGTCCGGGCCGGTGACGAAAACCTTGCTGTCCGGCGCCATCACGATGACGTCGGTCAGCGCCGGGCCGTAGGCGGCACCGCCTGCGGCGAAACCGACGACCACCGAGATCTGCGGGATGTAACCCGACGCGCGGATCATGGCCTCGAAGACCAGGCCGACCGCGTGCAGCGCCTTGACGCCCTCGGCCAGACGCGCTCCGCCGGAATGCCAGATGCCGACGATCGGGCTCTGCTCCTCGATCGCGAGGTCGTAGGCGTTCACGATATGCGCGCAGCCGTCGACGCCCATGGCGCCGCCCATCACCGTGCCGTCGGTGCAGAAGGCGATGGTGCGGACGCCGTTGACGGAGCCGGAGGCGGCGAGAATGCCGGACTTGTCGCGCTCGTGGAGCAGCTCGACGGTGCCGTCGTCGAAGAAGGTGGCCAGGCGAAGCAGGGGATCGCGCGGGTCGAGGGACTCGTTTACTGACTCAGGGGCCGGCGGGTTCTCGATTGTCGTCATGTGTTCTCCTGCGTTGCGTATCTTCAGTACTTACCGAAGGCGAGTGCGACGTTGTGCCCGCCGAATCCGAACGAATTGTTGATGGCGTACTCGTAGTTTCCGGGCCGAGGTCCACCTGCGACGACGTCGAGGTCGATCTCGGGATCCAAATTCTTCAAGTTCAGGGTCGGCGGAATGATTCCATCCCGCAGCGACTGCACCGTGAGTATCGACTCCACGGCGCCGACCGCGCCGACAGAGTGACCCAACGCCGATTTCGGTGCGTAGACCGCGGGGCGGTGGCCGCCCATCGCGAGGTTGATGGCGTGGCCCTCGGCCAGATCGCCGACGCTGGTGCCGGTGGCGTGCGCGTTGACGTGGTCGATGTCGGTCGGTTTCAGGCCGGCGAGCTCGATGGCGCGGGTGATCGCGTACCCGGCCCGTTCGCCGTTCGGGTCGGGAGCCACCATGTGATAGCCGTCCGACGTGATGCTGGCGCCCATGACCCGGGCCAGCGGCGTGGCGCCGCGGGCCCTGGCGTGCTCCTCGGTCTCGATGACCATCAGCGCGCCGGCCTCACCGAACACGAACCCGTCGCGGTCCTTGTCGAAGGGGCGGCACGCCCCGGCCGGATCGTCGTTGTTGGCCGACATCACGATGCGCATCTGGGCGAAACCGGCGATCGGCACCGCCTCGATGCGCTGCTCGACGCCACCGCAGATCGCGATGTCGGCCTCACCGAGCACGATGTTGCGCCAGGCCTGGGCGATGCCCTCGGAGCCGGAGGCGCACGCCGAAACCGGGGTTACCACACCGGCTTTGGCGTGCCGCTCCAGCCCGACGACCGCCGAAGGGCCGTTGGGCATGTACATCTGTACCGACAGCGGGGACACCGAGCGCAGCCCCCGCTCCCGCAGCCCGTCATAGGCGAAGACCAGGGCCTCGGCGCCACCGAGCCCGGTGCCGATGGACACCAGGAGTCGCTCGGTGTCGACCTCGGGTGAGCCGGCGTTCTCCCAGACCCGCCGGCCCAGCACCGTGGCCATCTTCTGAACGTAGGACATCCGCCGGTTCTCAACCTTGGTCAGTTGAGAATCGAACTCTTCGAGCAGGTGCCCGCCGATCTGCACCGGGAGGTCGAACTCCTCGACGAACGGATCCTGCAGCTTGCGGATCCCGCTGTGGCCGTCGAGCAGTGACTTCCACGTCGCTTCGGCATCGGTCGCCAGGCTCGTGGTCATGGCGATACCCGTGACCACGACGTCCGGCAGTCCATTGCCCGTTGTCGGCGAAGCCATCCTGCGGCGCGCGTCCTTTCTCAGATCTCCCTGATCGAGCCTGACCTAGTAGCGACCGAAGGCCAGAGCCACATTGTGGCCGCCGAAACCGAACGAGTTGTTGATGGCGTACTGGTAGTCGCCGTATCGAGGCTCGCCCGCGACGACATCGAGATCGATCTCGGGGTCGGGCGTCTCGTAGTTCAGTGTCGGCGGGATGACGCCGTCTCGCAGCGCGAGCACCGTGAGCGCGGACTCGAGGGCACCCACGGCGCCGATCGAGTGGCCGAGCGCCGACTTCGGCGCGTAGACCGCGGCGTGCTCCACACCGGCGACGCGGATGGCGTTGGCCTCCGCGGTGTCACCGATGGGGGTGGCGGTGGCGTGCGCGTTGACGTGGGAGATGTCCTTGGGGGACAGGCCCGCCGTCTCCATCGCCCGCTTCATCGCGTGGCCGGCCCTCACGCCGTCCGCCGCCGGGGCCACCATGTGGAACGCGTCCGAGGTGATGCCTGCACCCATGAGCCGGGCCAGCGGCGTGGCGCCGCGTGCCTTGGCGTGCTCCTCGGTCTCGATGATCATCATCACGCCGGCCTCGCCGAAGACGAACCCGTCGCGGTCCTTGTCGAACGGCCGCGACGCCCCGGCAGGGTCGTCGTTGCGCGTCGACATGGCGCGCATCATCGAGAACGCCGCGATCGGCAGCGCCTCGATCCCGCCTTCGACACCACCGCAGACCGCGAAGTCCGCATCACCCATGACGATCTGGCGCCATGCGTGGGCGATGGCCTCCGACCCGGACGAGCACGCCGACACCGGGGTGATGACCCCGGCGCGGGCGCCCAGTTCCAGACCGGCGACCGCGGCCGCACCGTTGGGCATGATCATCTGAACGGCGAGCGGGGACACCTTGCGGGGGCCGCCCTCGTTCATCGCGTCGTAGGTCTCGACGATCTTCTCGCCGCCGCCGAGACCGGTGCCGATGACGACCGAGAAGCGGTCCGGGTCGACCTCGGGGGTGCCCGCGTTGTCCCAGAGACGCCGCGCCAACAGCTTCGACATCCGCTGCACGTAGGACATGCGGCGCTTGTCGATGCGGGTCATGTGGCTGTCGATGTCGTCGACGAGGTGACCGCCGATTCGCACCGGCAGGTCCCATTTGTCGACGAAGTCGTCCTCGAGAATCCGAATACCGCTCTCGCCGGCCAGCAGACCCTTCCACGTGCTCTCGATGTCCGCAGCGAGGGCCGTGGTGGCCTCAATGGCGGTCACCACGACGTTAGGAAAACCGCCGTTAGCAGTGGAAGGTCTGGTCACTTGTCACCCGTGATCTGGGCCCGGATGGCGGCGGCGGCCTCGGGGTTCTCTTCCTCGAGCTTCTGGATGTAGGCGACGACGTCACCGACGGTGCGCAGACCGGCGAGGTCCTCGTCCGGGATCTTCACGCCGTACTTGTCCTCGGTCTGCACGGCGATCTCGACCATCGACAGCGAGTCGATGTCCAGGTCGTCGACGAACGACTTCTCCGGAGTCACCTCAGAGGGCTCGATGCCGGTGACCTCTTCGATGATCTCGGCGAGGCCGGCGATGATTTCGTCCTGAGTGGCGGGCACAGTGGCTCCTTCTATCTATTTCTTGGTTACTTCAACTGGATGTGATCGAACTATGGATTTATCCCTGGTCAGGCACGGAACGATGCCGCAAGCCCGTCCAGGTCAGCAGGGGACTTGACGGCGTGCGTCGGCACCCCCCGAAGTTCCCGTTTGGCGATTCCGGTCAGGGTTCCCGCGGGTGGGAACTCGACGATCGCCGTGACACCGAGATCCTTCATGGACGCGGTGCACAGGTCCCAGCGCACCGGCCGGGTCATCTGGGCCACAAGCTTGGCCATCGCGTCGGCGGCCGAAGACACCGGACGGCCGTCGGAGTTGGACAGCAGTGTCACGGTCGGTTCGGCCGGGTCGATGCGGTCCGCGACAGTGGCATACCCGTCGAGCGCCGGGGCCATGTATCGGGTGTGGAAGGCGCCTGCGGTGGCCAGCGGGCGCACCCGCGCTCTGGACGGCGGATCCTCGGCGAGCTTCTCCAGCGCCGACACGGCTCCTGCGGCGACGATCTGGCCTGCGGCGTTGCGGTTGGCCGGAATCAGATCCAACGCCTCCAGCCGGGCGAGCACCTCGGCCTCGTCGCCGCCGAGCAGTGCCGACATCCCGGTGGGCTCCAGCGCGCACGCCTTGGCCATCTCCTTGCCGCGGGTCGCCGCCAGGGAGACGGCCTCGTCGGCGCTGATGACACCGGCGATCGCGTACGCGGCGATCTCGCCGACGGAGTGCCCGGCCGCCACGATGTCCACCGGGCCTTCGATCCCGCCGAGGACGTCGCGCTTGGTCAGTTCCTCGTAGGCCAGCAGCGTCGCGGCCACCACGAGGGGCTGGGTCACCGCGGTGTCGGTGATCTCTTCGGCGGATGCGGTGGTGCCCAGCGCGGCCAGGTCGAGACCGCTGATCTCCGACCACGCCTGAATCCGCTGGGCGGCACCGGGCAGCTCCAGCCACTCGGCGAGCATGCCGGGAGTCTGGGAGCCCTGTCCGGGCGCGAGGAATGCAAGCACAGTTGTCTGAGGCACGTCTCTAAGAAAACATTGTGAAGAAGGATTTGAACGGTGTAAGAGATTATGAACCTCGTCTTATGTTTTTGTAGGTTGTCCACAAATCCGCATGTAATGCGACGTCATCGTGACCTGGCGGCAACCTGTCACGTCCCGAGGTTCTCCGGAGATGTGACCGAGGCGACACCGATGGCCTGCGCGGATGCGGCCGCCGGAGCGGCGCTGAGGTGGGCCTGCCGAGCCAGTCTTCCCACTGACGAGGCCACCCGCAGCACGTACGCGTCGCGCGGAACCGTGGGGTCACGGCCCGTGAAGTCGGCGATCCGCTTCAACCGGTACCGCACGGTATTTGGATGAACGAACAATTTGCGCGCGCAAGCCTCGATGGCGCCGCCCGAGTCGAGATAGGCGTCCAGCGTCTCCATCAGGGCCGGGCCGGCGTCCGAGAGCGGCCGCATCACCTCGGCTTCCAGCGCCGCACCGGCGGTCGCATCGCCGAGCAGCGCACGCTCGGGGAGCAGTTCGCGCGCCGAGACCGGACGGGGCGCACCGGCCCACCCGGCGACGGCGTTCATGCCCGCGATGGCCTCGGTGGCGCTGCGATGGGCCGCGCCGAGCGTCGGCGCCGTCGGGCCGATCACGACGGGGCCGTCGGCGAACACCGTCATGAGTTCTGACAGGAAGCGGTCGGTCGGCGACAGTCCGCCGGAGATGATGGCGACCAGCCAGGTGCCGTGCACGTCGGAAAGTGCGGTGCGCCCGTTGCGGTCGGCGACTTCGTGGACGTCGTCCCCGGCGAATTCCGCCCGGTCCGGACGGGGCATGCCGACGATCACCGTTGCGGGCGCGGTGGCGTCCCAGTTCAGTGCCGCCGCCTGCGACTGCAGTTCGGGTCTGGTGCCGCCGCGGACCACCGCGTCGACCAGGTTGGCCTCCATCCGGGTGTCCCACGCGCCGCGCGCCTCGGCCTGGTCGGCGTACGCGGTGGCCGCGGCGAACGCCAGGTCGCGGCTGTAGCGCAGGATGCCCGCGGTCATCGCGGCCAGCTGATCCTCCGAGCGGGCCAGGAGTGGCACCACTTCCTCGAAGAACTCCATCGTCACGCGCACCATCTCGACCGACTGGCGCAACGCGATCCGTCTGCGGAGGTCCTGCGGCACCACTTCGAAGGCCTGGGCGGTGTAGCTGACGTTGCTGCGCGGATCCCGCATCCACTCCGCGAAGTTGACCACCGCGGTCTGCACCACCAGCTGGACGCTGGCGCGCTGGGAGGCGTCCAGCTCGGCGAAGAACGGCAGCCGTTCCTCCATGGCGTGGACCGCCTGGGTGGCCAGCCGCCCCGAATACTGCTTGAGCCGGCGCAGCGTGGACTCCGGAACGTTCTCCAGCACCTCGACGGTGGAGCGCGGCGGGATGAACCGATTGTCGGTCATCCCTAAAAGCTACGCCCCTTTTTGGCGACAACCTCCAACAGCGTCAGGCGACGCTGACGTGGGATGTCGTCGCTACGCGACTCCCAGGTGGGATGTCGTCGCTACGCGACTCCCAGGTGGGATGTCGTCGCTACGCGACTCCCAGGTGGGATGTCGTCGCTACGCGACTCCGGGATCCGACGTCTGCTCCGGTGCCGCCATCACATCGTCGATCTCGTACTTCTTCGCCGCCTCCACGGCCACCGAGATGTCGATGTTGCCGTCGCGTGCCAGCCCTTCGAGCACGGCCACCACCACCGACTCGGCGTCGGTGTTGTAGTAGCGCCGGGCGGCCGGGCGGGTGTCGGAGAAGCCGAAGCCGTCGGTGCCGAGCGTGATGTACGTGCCGGGCACCCAGGGCCGGATCTGCTCAGGCACGGCGCGCATCCAGTCCGACACCGCGACGACGGGTCCGGCGGCCTCTGCCAGCATCTTGGTGACGTAGGGCGTGGCGGCGGGGAGCTCGGGATGGCGCAGCTTCTCCCTCTCGATGGCGACGCCGTCGCGGTTGAGCTCGCCCCAGCTGGTCACCGACCAGACGTCGGCGGCGACGTCCCA
>Ga0172382_10006276_pt1 | contig 17352 bp, 15 predicted proteins | sample Leawel138RmetaG_FD_122245 | JGI IMG/M metagenome (GOLD analysis project Ga0172382, IMG submission 122245) | Leachate microbial communities from a municipal landfill in Southern Ontario, Canada - Leachate well 138R metaG | ecosystem: Engineered > Solid waste > Landfill > Unclassified | place...
ACCCGTGGGCCCTGCGGCCAGGGGTCCCAATTCGAGATGGATGCCGTCCCACAGATGACGACGCGGGCGTGCTTGTTGATCTGGGTCAGTACGGTATCGCTGATCTGGCCGGACGTGTTGTCGAAATAGACATCGATACCTTCAGGGCAGGCCTGCTGCAGTGCTGCACCCAGTTCGGGCTGATGGTAGTCGATGGCGGCATCAAAATTGAATTCGTTCAAGCAAAGCTGGCGTTTGGTTTCGCCGCCGGTGATGCCCACAGTGCGGCAGCCAAGCTTGCGTGCCAACTGCCCGACGACTGACCCTACAGCACCAGCGGCAGTGGACACGACGACGGTTTCCCTGGCTCTGGGTTCGCCCAGTTCCATCAGGGCAAAATAGGCTGTGAGCCCGTTCAGACCCAGTACGCCCAGAGATAAGGAAAGGGGCAGGTCGGTTTCCGAAACTTTGCGGCGTAGGGTGGAACCGTCGGTCAACGCGTATTCCTGCCATCCAAGCACACCCATGACCAGCGTGCCTTCGGGGTAGTCGGGGTGCCGGGAGCGCAACACGCGGCCGGCGGTGAAGGCACGCATGACGTCGTCCAGCGCCACCGGCCTGGAATAGTTGGCGGCCGCATTCACCCACCCGCGCATGGCGGGATCCACTGACAGGTACAGGTTCTTGACGAGAAACTGCCCTTCATTCAGCTCAGGTACTGCTGTTGAGCGGATTTCGAAGTGTTCGGCCTGGGGGATGCCGTCGGGGCGCGTTTTGAGGATGACCTGATGATTCAATAGACTGGACACCTGTGACTCCTGCCAATAAAAAGGCGCCTGAAGCGCCTTTGTGTTGATGGAAAGCATGCCTGCTGCGGCATCTGGCTGTACAGGAGCGTAACGCTGAATCGATGAAGCGCCTATTAGCTGAAAAACAGTCTGCTAACGTTTGACGGCTTCGATCTGGATAAAAATGCGGACTTCGTCGGGAATGCCAGGCAGGCCGTAGTTCATACCGAAATCGCTGCGCATGAGCGTGGTAGTGAAATCGCCGCCACAGACTTCTGCCTTGGCATGGCGGCTTTCATAGCAGTTGAAGCGCTCGGCAGTCAGGGTGACGGGACGGGTCTGGCCCAGCAAGGTGAGGCTGCCCTTGACGGACTTCACCTTGTCTCCTTCAAAGCTGAAGTCGTCGCCTTTGAACACCGCTGTCGGGAAGGCATCGACGTGCAGAAAGTCGGCGTTCTTCAAGTGGTCGTTATAGGGTTCAACACCAGTATTGACGGAGCCGGGGCGTACAGTAATTTCCGCAGTGCCTTTCTGCGCCTGGCGATTGAGCATGATGCTGCCTTCCACAGTATCGAAGCGACCCCGGTTGGTTGATGTGCCTGAGTGCAGCACGTCGAAGTGCACAAAAGCGTGGGTGGGTTCGACGTCGTAGTGGGCTTCCTGGGCATTAGCCGTATAGGTCGCGGCGAGGAGCGCGGAAGCGAGCAACAGTTCTTTCATGGTCTGATCCTTATGGACATGATGCATGGAAAAAACCAGGATACCGTCAGGCAGTATGCGTTTTACCGGCTCCTGAAGACTTCCAGTCTAGTATCAGGCCCGGATTCTTCCAGATGCATTTCCCGTATGTGTGACTTATATCAACCGGACTTCCGGACCAACTGTTGCAACAGGTTTCACGAGCCGGGTTTGGGGGAAGCTGCAGATTGATAGAATAGGCGCCTTGCCGCCCTCAATTTTTATTACTTAAAGTAATTAGCATGGTTGAAGTTTGATGGAATCGGTATGTTAAATTTCGCCTTTCGCTGAGCTTTTAACCCAGCCTTGTCACTCAGAGAGCGCCGCCTTGATTGTCCTGGAGAATCTGCGCAAAACCTATGCGAGCCCGGAACGGGTTTCCCATGCATTGGCCGGCGTCAGCCTGCGTATCCGTAGAGGCGAGATCTTTGGCATCATCGGGCGTTCAGGCGCGGGCAAGAGTACGCTGATCCGCATGCTCAATCTGCTTGAGCGACCGACCGAGGGCCGCGTTCTGGTCGATGGCCATGACATCACGGCTTACGACGACGCAGAATTGCGCAAATTCCGCCAGTCGGTCGGCATGGTGTTCCAGCATTTCAATCTGCTCCGGTCCCGCACGGTACTTGACAATGTGTGCTTCCCACTGCGGCTGGCCGGGATGAGCCGTCAGCAGCAGCGCGAACGGGCCCATGAAATGCTGGCCCTGGTAGGGCTCTCCGAGCACGCTGACAAGTATCCCCGGCAGCTTTCCGGCGGTCAGCAACAACGTGTCGGTATCGCCCGGGCCCTGGCCAGCAAACCACAACTATTGCTGTGCGATGAAGCCACATCAGCGCTTGATCCTGAAACCACGCAGTCCATACTGAAACTGCTGATCGACATCAACCGCAGCCTGGGGTTGACTATTGTTTTAATCACTCATGGCATGGACGTTATCCGCAGTGTCTGTGATCGCGTGGCTGTCATTGATGCCGGCCTCATCGTGGAGCTCGGTGATGTGCTGGACGTCTTCCTGCATCCGCAGCATGCCGTGACCCAATCACTGTTGTCGGAAAGCGGTATGGATGCTGAAGGCTGGCGTGATATGGCACAGGGTATGGAAGGCATCTTGCTGCGTTTGAGTTTTCGGGGCGGTTCCACCTTGCAGCCGCTGCTGAGCCGCATCAGTCGGGAACTGGAGCTCGACTTGAGCATCCTGCAGGGCACAGTAGGCCGCATCAAAGACACACCATATGGGCAATTGGTCGTTGCAATCCAGGGGTCTTCCGAAGCCTGCGAAAGGCTGCCGGAAGTATTGCGTGCAGCGGATGTGGAGTGCGAGGAGCTGCGGAAATGAACTTTGGCAATGTGGATTGGCTGCTCATTGGCGAAGCCACTGTAGATACTTTATTGATGACTGGTTTTTCGCTGCTGTTCACTATTGTGATCGGTCTGCCGCTGGGTGTGATTCTGTTTCTGACCAGCCCACGCCAGATGCTGGCGAACACGGCCATCTATCAGGTGCTGTCCTTTATCGTCAATGTGCTGCGTTCGGTGCCTTTCCTGATCCTGCTGATCGTGATGATTCCGCTTACACGGGTTGTGGCGGGTACGTCGCTGGGCGTTGAAGGCGCTGTGCCGCCGCTGGTGGCCAGTGCGGCGCCGTTCTTTGCCCGGCTGGTCGAGAATGTGTTGCGCGAGCTTGATCCGGGTGTTTCTGAAGCCTGCCGCGCCATGGGTGCCAATTCGCGTCAAACGGTGCTGTTGGCGCTGCTGCCGGAAGCAACGACAGGCATCATTGCGGCAGTTATCGTCACGGCCATTGCGCTGGTCGGATATTCGGCCATGTCCGGGGTGATCGGTGGGGGCGGTCTGGGTGATCTTGCCCTGCGGTTCGGTTACCAGCGCTATCAAACCGACGTCATGATCGTTACCGTGGTGATCCTGGTCATCATGGTGCAGTTTTTGCAGGTGTTCGGCGACCGTCTGGTTGCCCGCCTGAATCGTAAGTAGTCTTTCTGGAGAAAACCATGCCCTTGAAGAAGTTTGCTGCACCCGTTGCCTTCGCCTTGGCGGCGCTGTTTGCCACATCCGCTCAGGCTGAAAAGCTCAGTATCGCTGCAACCCCTGTGCCCCACGCCGAGCTGCTTGAGTTCGTGAAGCCGGCGCTTGCCAAAGACGGTGTGGAACTCGACATCAAGGTGTTCACCGACTACGTGCAGCCCAATGTACAGGTGGCGGATGGCCAGCTGGACGCCAATTTTTTCCAGCACAAGCCCTATCTCGATTCTTTCAACAAGGAACGCGAGACCAGCCTGGTATCCGTCGGTCTGGTGCATGTCGAACCTTTCGGGGCTTATTCCAGCAAGATCAAAAGCATTGACGAACTCAAGGATGGCGCCCAGGTTGCTCTGCCGAATGACCCATCCAATGGCGCAAGGGCGCTGCTGCTATTGCAGCATCAAGGTCTCATCAAGCTGAAGGACCCGAGCAACATTCTTGCCACGGCCCGCGATGTGGCTGAAAACCCCAAGAATCTGCGCTTCCGCGAGCTTGAGGCTGCGACTTTGCCCCGGGTGCTGCCCGATGTTGATATTGCACTCATCAATACCAACTATGCGTTGGAAGCTGGCCTCAACCCGGTGGCGGATGCGCTGTTCATTGAAGGTGAGGATTCCCCTTATGCCAATCTGGTCGCCACGACGGAAGCCAAGAAGGATGATGCAGCCATACAGAAGCTGGTGAAGGCACTGCAAACGGATGAAGTGCGCAACTTCATCAAGAAAAACTACAAGGGTTCTATCGTCCCTGCATTCTGAGTCAGCGCGAGACCCGGATCACTCGCATGGCGCTTACCCGGTCGGAGCCTTCCGGCCGGATCTGTATGGTGACTTCCCTGGGGGTGAAGCCTTCGGGCACTTCAAGCGTACCTTGCAGGTGGGTATAGCGTTCGAGTGAAACCGGGAAGGGGGCCAGTTCGACATTGCCGTTGCGCCCGTTGCTATAGCGGCCCGCCGCCGTGAGGGTGACTTCGCCGGTGTAGCGCTCGGTCTTGCCGAGGTCTTGCATGACCAGGATGTGGTAGTCAAGCTGCCCGGCTTCGTAGTTGAAGGAAACAGCGCGAATACCTGGTGAGGTGTCGCGTGGATCGCCGGGCGCCGATGCGGCAAACAGAGAAATATCCGAACCCAGCTTGTCGATTTCTGCCTGGCGCCGCTGCAGCTCAGTATCTTGCGACTGGATACGGGTGCGGGCTTCTTTGAGTTCCTGGGTGTGCTGGTTCACCAGCGTCTGCAGACGCTGTTTGTCCATGTTGGCGCTGTTCAGGTCGTAGTGCAGCTGTTCGGATTGTTCGACGGTGAGACGGGTCGGGCCATAGCTCTTCTGCAGGAACAGCAGCCCGCCGGCGCCCAAAACCACCCCTGTCAGCAAGAGTACCAGCCAACGCGGGATGCCGCGTCGCCGTGAGCTGCCATAAGCTGTCGGTCTGAATGCTTGGCGCTTGGAGGATCCGAACATGGGTTTCCTTTATCCCTTCATTGCAAAACAACCTGTAAGTTTAACAAGCGAAAATTACTGGAGGCCAGCCTCTCAGGCTTTTAGATACATGTCAAGTTGTTGCAGCCTCTCTGGTGTGCCGATATCCATCCAGACACCTGAGTAGTGGCCCCCGATGATGGCGTTGTTGGCCATGGCCGTACGTAGCACGGGTGCGAGCGCGGCTGGCAGGTTGGCGGGCACACCGTTGAATAGCCCAGGCGAATAGACGCCAATGCCAGAAAACGTGAGACAAGCCGAACCGGACGCCGACTGGGGCGCCATGACCCGCCCGTGTTCATCCAGACGGAAGTCCCCTTCAGGGTGATGTGCCGGGTTGTCTACGAGAAGCAGCCATGCCTTGGCGCGTGCACCCGCCAGGGCTGCGGCCCGCCCCGGGGCTAGGCTGAAATCCCAGTCGCACCATATGTCCCCATTGATCACCAGGAAAGGAGCCGGCCCCAACAACGGCAGGGCGCGGGCAATACCCCCTGCCGTTTCCAGTGCGGGCTGTTCTGGTGACCATTGCAGGCGGGCACCGAAACGGGCGCCGTCGCCAAGCGCCGCCTGCAGGCGGCCGCTCAGCCAGGCGCAATTGATGACGATGTCCCGTAAGCCGGCGGCTACCAGGCGCTCGATATGCCATACGATCAGGGGTTTGCCCCCGGCTTCGAGCAGAGGCTTGGGGGTGTGGTCTGTCAGGGGGCGCATGCGTTGGCCACGTCCTGCCGCCAGGATCATGGCTTTCATAACGCCCCCGAAGAGATATCAGACAGGCTCGTGTCGAGGCGATCCAGGATGCGCAGCAAGGGTCTGAACACACCGTAGCGGCTGGCAACCTGGCGGACATAGCCGTTTACCCGGGGAAGGTGATCGAGATAATGATGTTTGCCGTCGCGATGGGAAAGCCGCGCAAATACACCGAGGATACGCAAATTGCGTTGCAGGCTCATCCATTCATACGCGCGGTGAAAGATAGCGAAATCATTTCCGACTGGGAGGCCGGCCGCACGGGCTGCTTCCCAATAGCGGATGGCCCAATCGAGTTGCTGATCTTCTTCCCAGGTGGTGCGGGCGTCGGTCACCAGCGACGCGATGTCGTAGGTGATGGGGCCTGCCAACGCATCCTGGAAATCGATGATTCCAGGTTGATCGCCCGGGCTGGCTGGCAGCATCAGATTGGGGGAATGGTAATCGCGGTGCACCAACACAGCGGGCTGTGCAGCATTGTCGGCTGTCAGGACAGCGAAGATATCCTGCAGCGCGGCTGTTTCGTTTTCTGTCAGGCTGGTTCTGCAGTGTCTTTCCACGTACCATTCCCGGAACACGGAAAGTTCGTCAGCGAGGCGTTGCACGTCGTAGCGCGGCAGGTCGTCGCACGGCGCCTGCTGAATCCTGACCAGCGCATGCAGCGATTGCCTGTACAAGCGCTGCAGGTCGGCGTCGCCCAGGCCTTCCCTGATGGCTTGATAGTAGGTGTGGGTGCCCAGGTCGGATAGCAGCAAAAAGCCCTGTTCCAGATTTTTGGCCAGGATGGCCGGGACACTCAGGCCCGCGTCATGCAGCCGTTCACCTATCTGCAGGAAAGGCCGGCAGTCTTCGCGTTGCGGCGGTGCGTCCATGATGACGGCGGTGCCCTGGCGGGTATCAACCCGGAAATAACGGCGAAAGCTGGCGTCGCTGGATGCCGGCCGAAGGGTGGCAAGGTTGATGCCCAGGTCGGGCGAAAGGCTGGTGAGCCAGTCGTGCAGGGACGCCAGGCGGGGGTCGTGCGGGATGGTGGCTTGTGATTCCATGGTTTGCAGCATTCTCTCACTATAATACCGGGTCGCCTTTCGTAAACGACCGGCGGCAGTGCCAAAATATAATCGTTTTTTTGGGGGGCGAAACTCTCGTGCGTTCTGTCTGGTGGTCACTACTCATCGCTTACGGCTGGGGGCAGGCCGTAATGGCAGCGCCCCCGCAGGCAGAAACGATCAGTGTGCAGGCGGGTCGTGAGCTGCAGATTTCTTCGCAGCTCCAGACCCACGCCCTTGAAGAAGACCAGATGTCGGTCTTTCTTATTGCCGATGACATTCAATCCGATGAAGACGGCAGGGTCGTCTTGTCAGGGAATGCCGAGGTCCGGCGCATTGATTCCGTGGTGAAAGGCGATCATATCGATTATGTGCGTTCCACGGGCCAGTTGCGGGTGCGGGGCAACGGGTTGATGATGCGCGACGCCAGCATCGTGAAGGCTCCGGCGTTCGACTATAACGTGGACGCCGAAACAGGCGAAATCACCGAACCGGATTTCTGGCTGGGCACCACGGGCGGCGCCGGTAGCGCCGAACGTGCCGATATCTTCAGCAGTGACCACATGCGCCTTAATCAGGTGACGTATACCGGCTGCCCTTGCCCGGATCCGGCTTGGTACATCAAGTCGCGCCAGGTCGACCTGCACTTTGAAGACAACGAAGGTATTGCACGGCATGGCACGCTGTATTTCAAGAACGTTCCTATTCTGTACTCGCCGTATCTGAGCTTCCCGATACGCAAGGAACGCAAGTCGGGCTTCTTGCTGCCCACCTATGGCACTTCAACGGCCGGGGGCATGGAATTCTCCATTCCCTACTACTTCAACCTGGCACCCAACTACGACCTGACGCTCACGCCGCGGGTCATGGCGAAGCGTGGCCTGCAGCTTGGGGCCGAATTTCGCTACCTGGGCCAGACCTACGCCGGGGAACTGCAGGGCACTTACCTGCACGACGACCGCGAAGCCGGCGGCAATCGCTGGTACTACGGCTGGCAGCATAGCCAGGCATTGGGGGGCGGCCTGCATGCCAGCTTCGATATCCGACGGGTATCCGACGACGATTATTTCCGTGATTTTTCGTCGATCGGCCTGAACGAGGCCACCAATACCTGGTTGCCCAGCACAGCCAATCTGTCATGGTGGGGGTCACCTTACATAGGGGGCTCACTGTCCGTCCACAAGTATCAGACCCTGCAGGATGGCAGCACCGACTATCTGACACCGCAGTATGACAAACTGCCCGAACTTTACGTGCGAGGCGCCCGCTACGACTGGGGCGGCTTTGATGTGGTGTCCGAGAACTACGCCACCCGATTTGTCATGCCTTACTATTCGGGCAGTTTGTCCAAGTTTGATTATTACCGCGACAACCGTATTGCGCCGAACGGCAACCGCTTTACGTCATATACCACCGTGGCTTACCCCATTGTGCGTGCAGGCTGGTATATCACCCCCAAGGCAGGCGTGCATCTGAGCCAGTACAGTGTCGATTGGCACGACAATGGGGTCCTTCATCCGGCGCGTGGCCGGACGCAATCAAGGGCGCTGCCGATTCTTTCCCTCGATTCGGGCATGACTTTCGAGCGCGATACATCGCTGTTCGGCAATGCAGCTGTTCAGACCCTCGAACCCAGGCTGTATTATCTGTATGTGCCATACCGCGATCAAAGCAATATCCCGGTCTTCGATACGGCTTACGCCGATTTCAGCTTCAGTCAGGCCTTCAGCGAGAACATTTTCAGCGGCGGTTGGGACAGAATTGCCGATGCCAACCAGCTGACGGTAGGCCTGACTTCCCGGTGGCTGGATGCCGACTCGGGTTTCGAGCGGCTGTCGCTGTCAGTAGCCCAGCGCATGTATTTCCGCGACCAGCTTGTCACCCTCTGGGATAACGAGCAGGCTCGCACGCGTGCCAAGTCTGATTACCTCCTGGGTGTCAACGCGGCGCTCACCGATAAGTTCAGCGTCCGTTTCGATGCGCAGTTCAATCCTGATTCGCGCGACCGCAACCGCATGACGGCCGGGGTACGGTGGGAGCCCAAGCGTCTTGCCAGCGTGTCGGCCTGGTACCGCTATCAGCGTGACCCTCGCCAAGTCTATGATCCTTCTTTAAGGGTCCCATCCGAGGAAGATCAGGGGCGTGAGCAGGCAACCGTGGCCGGGCAGTGGCCGCTCAGCAAGAACTGGTACGCCCTGGGGCGTTATGATTATTCCCTGAAGGAAAGTCGTTCCACGCAGTCGATTCTGGGTCTGGAATACAAAGGGGATTGCTGCTGGTCGGCCAGGGTCGTGCTGCAGCGTTACGCTGTGGCACGTCATGAAGCCAACACGGCCGTGTTCTTCCAGCTTGAGCTGGCCGGCCTGGGCGGCATTGGTTCCGATCCCATGGGCGTGATCAGTGAGCGCATTACCGGCTATCAAAGCATCAATCCCCCTATACCTGAAAAAACCGTCTTCGAGAGGTATCAATAATGCGCAGTGTGCATGCCCGGCGCCGTCTGGCCGCCTTGCTGATTACCGTGCTGGGTGCAAGCGCCGCGTCGGTCAGTCTTGCCGCCACTTCCTCCGGCAGGTCTGCGTCGGCAACGACCGGCAGCGGCCCGTCTCAACAGTTCGTGGACGGCATTGCAGCGGTGGTGAACCAGCAGGTCATTACACTCAAGCAAGTCAACCTCGAAGTTGCCGATGCCGAAAGCAACTTGAAGATGCAGAATATTCCTATTCCTGAGCGCAGTATTCTTCAGCGCCAGGTTCTGCAGCGGATGATCATAGAAGAACTGCAACGTCAGGAAGCCGACCGTATCGGCATCAGAGTCAGTGAAGGGCAGCTCGAACGAGCCGTCGAAAGCATTGCGCAGCGCAATCAGATGACCGTTGAGCAGTTGCGCAAAGAAGTCGAACGTTCGGGTCTGCCTTGGTCGCGTTATCTCGAAGGCCTGCGCAGTGAAGTACGTTTCGATCTGCTGCGCCAGCGTCAGGTGGATTCCACCGTCAATATTACCGACGCCGAGGTCGATGCCTTCCTGCGCAATCAGGGCGTGCGTCCGGCCGCGTCCGCACCGCAGGCAGCCGCGCCCATGACAGTGCCTCCACAGCAGGCTGCGCCGCGCGTTTTGGGGCTGGCACAGATCCTGGTGGCTGTACCCGAAACAGCATCGTCCAGCGAGGTGAACCGGCTTCAGCAACGTGCCGAAGAGCTGCTTGCCAAGTTGCGGGCGGGCGCTGATTTCGCCGGCATGGCAGCGTCTTCGTCTGATGGCCCTCAGGCGCTTGAGGGGGGTGTACTGGGTGTGCGGCCCGTCGAGGGCTGGCCCGACCTGTTCATCAACGCGGCCCAAGGGCTGAAGGTGGGGCAGGTGTCCGGCATCATACGCAGCGGCCAGGGCTTCCATATCCTCAAGGTGCTGACTTTGGGTGAAGAGCAGCAGGCTGCCCGACGCCCTGCAGCGCCCGATATGTCGGCCACGCCACAAAGCCAGGCCGCGCCCGGGCAGGGGCCCATGATCGTGACCCAAACGCATGCCCGCCATATTCTGGTGCGTACCAACCAGATTACATCCGACGAGCAGGCCGAGCAGCGTATCCGACATTTGCGCGACCGCGTTCTGAGCGGTGAATCCTTCCAAGACCTGGCGCGCCGCCATTCCGATGATGCTACAGCGCCGCAGGGTGGCGACCTCGGTTGGTTATCGCCTGGCGAGACTGTGCCGGCCTTCGAACAGGCCATGAACGGCCTGCAGCCGGGCGAGGTCAGCGAACCCATCAAGTCGCCTTTTGGCTGGCATCTTATCGAAGTGCTGGAGCGTCGCAATCAGGATATGGGTGAAGATTTCCAACGCATGCAGGCTCGTCAGATCTTGTTCCAGCGCCGGATTGAACCCGCGGTGGAGCAATGGCTCAGTCAGCTTCAAGGGCAGGCCTACATCGAGAACCGCCTCGACCCTCAGCAGAATCGCGGTTCGCAGCGGCGTTGAGCATGGCACATCAGGCACGCAAGCGGTTCGGCCAGCACTTTCTGGTGGACGAAGCAGTGGTCGAGCAGATCGTCCGCGCCATTCGTCCCATGGCCGACGACACGATGATCGAGATCGGCCCGGGTCTGTCTGCACTGACTGCGCCGCTGCTTGAGTCGCTGGGCAGGCTCACTGTTGTCGAACTTGACCGCGATCTGGCGGGCGGCTTGCGGAATGCCTGGCCAGACCATCGCCTGGTCGTGATCGAAGCCGACGCGCTGAGTGTGGATTACAGCGGGCTGGGTGGGGCGCTGCGCATTGTGGGCAACCTGCCCTACAACATTTCCAGCCCTTTGCTTTTTCATCTGGCTGAGCATGCTGATGCCGTACGGGATCAGCATTTCATGCTGCAGCGCGAAGTCATTGATCGCATGGTGGCCGAACCAGGTTCCAGCGATTACGGCCGCCTGTCCGTCATGCTGCAGGCGCGCTACGCCATGGAAAAGCTCTTTGACGTGTCGCCCGATGCTTTTGATCCGCCGCCCAAGGTCATGTCTTCGGTCGTGCGCATGGTCCCGCTTCCTGCCGAGCGCCCGCGCCCGCGCAGCGAGCAGGCCTTTGCGGCGGTAGTGACCCGTGCTTTTGCACAGCGGCGAAAAATGCTGCGGCGGGTGCTGGCTGACTGGGCTGCCGACATCGATTGGGACGCCTTGGGCGTAGCGCCTACCGACCGGGCCGAAACCGTCAGCCCGCAACAGTTCATGGCCATGTCCGATCAACTGGTGGCAGCCGGGCGTATCGGCGCAGGCACGCGTTAGCGTCTGGCCCTAAGCGAAGAACCAATAACACACCGCAATCGAGGCCAGTACGCCCGCCAGGTCGGACAACAGTGCGCAGCCTATGGTGTGGCGCACGCGCTGGATGCCGACGGCACCGAAATACACGGCGACGACGTAGAAGGTGGTTTCAGTGCTGCCCTGCATCGTGGCAGCCAGCAGGGCGGGGAAGCTGTCCACACCGAAATGCTGCATGGTCTCGATGAGCATCGCCCGGGCGGCACTGCCAGAAAAAGGTTTGACCAGCGCTGTCGGCAGGGCATCGACGAAGCGGGCGTCCAGACCGGCCCAGAGGGTTGCTTCCCGAATGCCGGTCAGTATCATGTCCAGGACACCCGATGCGCGCAGGACGCCCACTGCACATAGCATGGCGACCAGATACGGCAGCAGATTCTTGGCAACGTCGAAACCATCTTTAGCCCCTTCGACAAAGGATTCATACACCGGCACCTTTTTGATGGCCCCGCACACCAGAAAGAGCACAATAATGCCCGACAGCACCAGGTTGCCCAGCAGGCTGGAAGTTGCGCTGATGGCGGCGGCACCCATGCCGGCCAGGGCAGCCATCATGCCCCCGATGACAAGCGCGGTGCCGGCCAGCCACAGCAACACGACCGGGTCATGCAGGCGCAGGCGCTGCATGAAGGCGACAGACAGCAGCGCGGCCAGGGTGGAGGCGCTCGTGGCCAGGAGAATGGGCAGAAAGACCAGGGCGGGCTCGGCGGCGCCTTGCTGGGCGCGGTACATGAAGATGGTGACCGGCAGCAGGGTGAGCGAAGAAGCATTCAGCGTCAGAAAGAGGATCTGCGCATTTGTAGCGGTGCGCGGTTCCGGGTTCAGACTTTGCAGGGCATGCATGGCGCGCAAACCGATGGGCGTGGCCGCGTTGTCCAGGCCCAACCCATTGGCGGCAAAGTTCATGGTGATCAGGCCCAGGGCAGGGTGGCCAGGTGGGACGCCCGGCATCAGACGGTGGAAGAGGGGTGCGAGCAGCCGCGCCAGCCCCTGGACCAAGCCTGCCGCTTCAGCAATACGCAGAAAACCCATCCACAGTGTCAGGGTGCCGAAAAGCAGCACCATGATTTCCACCGATAGCCCGGCCATCTCGAACAGCGCTGCGACGATGCGTGAGAAAACGTCTGCATCCTGCAACACCAACCAACGGAACAGGGCAGCCAGGATGGAGACGACGAAGAAGGCAAGCCAGAGGGTATTAAGCATACGTCATAATAAAGAGCGCCGGACGAAGCGCAAGTTTCGGATTTCCGCCAAAAGCCTGGCGGGTTGCGGCTATCAAGGGCCCGAGGTATCCCGCGTGATGACGCGATGATACCGGCATATCGTGGCCCGACACTTGGCCTGATGATTTTTTTGGAGCATGTAGTCATGGACTGGAGCGCGTGGCGCCGTCGCTGGATGACGGAGCCCTTGTACAGGCGGATGCGCAACAGCGTGTCGCCCCTTACGGCGTTTCAGCGCCAGGTGTTGTCGTCGGGCGACGCGTGGTGGGAAGCACAATTGCTGTCGGGGCGTCCTGATTGGGGGGGCCTCACTTATGTCCGCCCGGCTGTATTGTCCGCGGCGGAACGGGAATTTCTTGACGGGCCGGTGATGGAACTCTGCGTGCGTCTGGAACAGGCCAGGAATCAAGGTGGCGAACTGGCTGCCGGGGCGCTCTGGCCTTTATTGCGTGGCCATCGCTACGAAGCCATGGCTATCCCCGCGGAACATGGCGGCTTGGGCCTGAGCGCCTGGGCGCAGTCGGAATTGCTGCGACGCGTCGCCTTGCGGTCGGTTTCGGTCGCTTATCTCCTTGCGGCCCGTTTTGTATTTGGCCCGGCCAATCTGTTGGTGCTGGCGGGCAGCGATGCGCAGCGTGAGCATTGGCTGCCCAGACTGGCGGGTGGCCAGGAATGCGGGGCTGTGGCTTCGTTTGCCGTCGAGAACGATATCGTCCCGATTCAGGCGACCGGCGTTGTTCTGCGGGAAGACGCCGGCGACCACGATCATGCTGTGCTCAGGCTCAACTGGAGCGGCGCGCGTCATGCCCCAGGGCCGCGTCCCGGCCTGCTGGTGCTGCCGTTTCGCTTGCATGATCCGGATGGCGTGCTGGGGCCAGCCGGGGAGCGGGGCGTTTGCGTAGCCCTTGTCGACACTTCGCATGCGGGGGTGGTGCACTATCCAGGTTCGTGTTCCTGGCGGCATGGAGCCTCGCGCACTCTGCAGGGGCAAAGTGGCGAAGCGGCGCCGGACATGGCGCACGGCGGGGTGTTCGACGGGTACGACGTTCAGTTGCCGCTGGCAGCGCTGGTGGGTGCGCCAGCGGCCATTGACCGTGGTTTGCCGGCCTTGCTGGCGACCCAGTCGGTGGCCAAAGGCATTGCGTTGCCGGCACTGTCTTCAGCGTCCGTCTCGCTGGCGGCGCACGCATCCAGCGCCGTACTACGTCTTCAGGGCGATGGGCCAGGCTCTGAAACGCTGGGTGCTCGCAGCCGGCTGGGAAGGCTGGCGGCCACCGCCTATCGGGTCGAGGCGGGTCGGCGCTTTCTTGCCGCGGGGCTGAATCTTGGCTATCGGCCGGTGCTGACCACAGCCCTGCTGGACCTTGGCATCTTTGACGAGGTGCGCCGCTCCATGAGCGACAGCATGGACTTGCTCGGCGGTTCAGGGCCTACGCCGGCATTGGCTGAATGGCAAGATGGCCTGCACGAACTTCTGCCCGTGCTGTTTGGCCTGGATGGTCTGGCGGCCAAGAATCGTAATACTGCTGTGCTGGCCCTGGGCGTGATGCGGGTGCATCCTTATCTCGTGCAAGAAATAGAAGCGTTGGGGCAATCCGACACAGAGGAAGGCAGTCTCGCCTTTGATCGCCTGGTCTGGAAGCATGCAGGCGTGGCCATCGGTGCGTCGATGCGGGCGATCACCACTGCCTGGACACGGGGACGTTTTTCTTCCTGCCCGCGCTTGCTCGGGCCGGTCGCCCGTCATTACCGGCGTGTGAATCGCTATGCGGCAGCGCTGGCGCTTCTGGTCGAAATCCTGCAACCTGGGGTGAGGCCCATTGAGACGCACAGCGAACCCGGGCTGGAGCGCTTGCTGCGTGCCTTGGCCGCGCTGGTGTCGCTGTGTGCGGTGCTAAAGCGCTGGCAGGACGACGGGCGGCACAACGCCGATCTGCCGCTGGTCGAATGGTGCGCTGCCGATGCCTACCATAGCATCGACAATCTGATGGAAAGCATGCTGGAAAACCTAGGCCTTGCGGGGGCAGGTGCCGTGCTGAAGGGGCTGCTATTGCCGCCTGGCATGCGGTCGCCAGCACCGGACGATGCCGTCACGCTTGACTGCGCGCAACTGCTGCTGGTGCCTTCCGATACCCGCGAACGCCTGGTTGGGGCTGTATGGGCCAATCATGGCCTGCGTCATCTTGGCGCACTTGAGCGTGCGTATGAATGCGTGGTGAATGTTGAGGGCCTGCGTGAGCAGATCAGGCAGGCGGGGCTGAAGGACTGGCGGCTGGCCCATGTGCGTGGCGGCTTGACCGACGCACAGGCTGCCGCGCTGGAAGCCGCGGAAACCGCTGTCATTGCTGCTTTGCGCGGCGATGAAGCGGCTTCATGAAGGTTGGGATGCAGGGGTTCAGCTGGCCTGCTGGCGGCGCTGCACCAGTTCGATCTTGTAGCCGTCGGGGTCCTCGACAAAGGCAATGACTGTCTGGCCATGCTTCATGGGGCCGGCTTCCCGGCTAACCCTGCCGCCGCGCGCCTTGATGTCTTCACAGGCCTTGTAGGCGTCCTCGACTTCCAGTGCAATATGTCCGTAGGCGGTGCCCAGTTCATAAGAAGACGTGCCCCAATTATGGGTGAGCTCAATGACTGCACCCTCGCTCTCTTCTTGATAACCGACGAAGGCGAGTGTGAATTTCCCGTCCGGGTAGTCCTGGCGGCGCAGCAGGCGCATGCCCAGAACGTTGGTGTAGAAATCCAGTGATTTTTCCAGGTCACCGACACGCAGCATGGTGTGCAGGATACGCATTGAATTTGCTCCTTGGTTGCCCCGACGGCCTTATAAAAGGGGTAAGCTGCCGGGGTGATGGGGTTTGAGGGCCAGGCGTGCCCGGCCAAAATCGGGATGCAGGCGTTCGACTTCGCGCCAGAAATCCGGCCCGTGATTCATATGCCGTAAATGGGCGACTTCGTGCGCCACCACATAATCCACGACATCCGGGGCAAAGTGTATCAGCCGCCAGTTCAGCATGATGCGGCCATCACTGGTGCACGAGCCCCAGCGGCCATTGGGCGAAGCCAGGCGCCAGCTCTTCAGCGTGCTGCCGGCCAACTTGCAAAAATGGGCCAGTCGCGCGTCAAACAATTGCGTAGCCTGCTGCTGCAGCCATGCGTAGACCCGTTCACGGATCCGGTCTGAGGTAGCGTCGGCCTGCAGGGGTAGTGACAGGGTGTCGCCTTGCTGTGGCGCGAGCGCGTCCCCGCTGAAGCTCACCACGCCGATAGCGGGCCGGACAGCCAGCTGGATGTAGGTACCGAGGTAGGGAAAACTGCCGCCGTTGCGCCAGCTTGCATCCGCCGTGGCCAGATGCTGCTGACGCTGATGCAGGGCCTGCAGTTTGTTCAGTATCCAGGGCGCCTTGGCTTGTACGGCTTCGGCTACCTGTCTGCGCGGCACCCAGGCGGGCGCTGTGACCATCAGGCCATCGTCATTGATAGTGAGCCCAATGGTCTTGCGCCGGGAAGTGCGCATCACGAAACCGATGGTCTGGTGAGGGGTGTCGATTTCAAGCCAGCGGCTTCCAGGGGGCAGTGCCGCGGGGCGGGCGATAGGTACGGCGCTTAGTTCGGTTTTTGCAGTGCCAGCTTGCTGAACTGGCCCTTGTGGCACTGCAGGATTCTTATCGCTGCTTGCGGCGGGCGCTGCGAGCCCACCGAATAGCGACAGCTGCTCATTCGCCGCCATAACGTTCCGGGTTGAGCACCCGCATTTCACCCTCGATCCATGCCTGGACTTTTGCATTGATCTCGGTGGCGCTCAGGCCTTCGGTGGCGATCAAGGGGCCGACAGAAACGGTAATTGTCCCGGGCTTCTTGAGGAAGGCGCGCCGTGGCCAGCATTCCCCCGCGTTGTGCGCAATGGGAATGACAGGCGCGCCGGTGGCCTCGGCCAGCAAGGCGCCCCCCATCTTGTACCGGCCAGTGCTGCCCGGGGGCATGCGGGTCCCTTCAGGGAACAGTAGAGGCCAGCGGCCTTCCTGCAGCCGTACACGGCCCACACGGATGACCTGGTCGAAGGCATCCCGGCCCCGGGCGCGATCTATCGGTATCATGCGCAGCAGGGCCAGGCCCCAGCCGAAGAACGGAATGCGATGCAATTCACGCTTGTAGACAAAGCACACGTTGCGCGGCAGGTAGGCGGCAAAGAACATGGTTTCCCAGGCGGACTGGTGCTTGGAAAGTACGATGGCCGGCCCGTCGGGCAGGTTTTCCCAGCCCTTGGTCTGCCAGCGTAACCCCAGGATGATCTTGGCGCCCCAGATTCCCAGGCGTGGCCAGCCTACAGTCAAGCGATAGCGCCAGGGCAGAGGCAGGGGCATCCAGATCACGCAGGCGATCGCGTAAGGGATGACGGTAATGATCAGGAAGCATTGATAAACAATAGCGCGCAGCCAGGCCATGATGTTCATTCCCCTGAGAGCCATTCATCTACGATAGCCGCCAGGTTGTCACGAACCT
>Ga0172382_10006277_pt1 | contig 17350 bp, 14 predicted proteins | sample Leawel138RmetaG_FD_122245 | JGI IMG/M metagenome (GOLD analysis project Ga0172382, IMG submission 122245) | Leachate microbial communities from a municipal landfill in Southern Ontario, Canada - Leachate well 138R metaG | ecosystem: Engineered > Solid waste > Landfill > Unclassified | place...
ATCATCGGTGCCATGATGCGCAAGCTTATCCATGTCGCCTTTGGGGTCCTGAAGTCAGGGACACCCTTCAATCCGACGCTACATGGACTGGCTGGCGCTTGACCGGGATAACAGTATCTACAGGAAGCTGGCTACCAATTTGGAGCAGCAATTTAGAGGAAGAAGAAGCTGCCCGCCGCCAGTGCCGCGCCGACCAGCGCGCCGGTCACGACGTCCGACGGATAATGCAGGCCAAGAACCATGCGTGACGTCGCTACCAGCAGGGTAAAGGGGATCAGCACCAGTGCCAGTGACGGATGGTGGTGCAGCGCCACCCAGGTAAAGGCCACCGCGTGCAGGGTGTGGCCCGAGGGAAAGCTGAAGCGGTCCAGCGGCATGGTGCCGAGGCGGATCTGGGGGTGATGGACGAACGGCCGCTCACGGTTGAAGCGCGTTTTCATCAGGCGGTATAGCAGCACTCCGACCACGCCGACCGCCGCCATGTGCAGGGCGCTGATCAGGCCGGCGGCGCCATGGGACAGCGGCAGCGCCGCCATCAACGCATACCAGAGGACGCCATTGCCCAGGCGGCTGATTACGGTGAATAGTCGCTGTATGGCACTGCGCCGCACACCACGGTTGAACAGCAGACACAGTGACAGATCCAGCTCGCCGGCCCGCCGCCACAGACGTTCGCCGCCCAGTGCCATCATGGACTCCCCAGGCCGTAGGTGCGCAACAACCATTCAAACCGATCCGCCACTCCACTCCAGTCGAGGCGCTGCGCCTTGCGCTGTGCCGCCGCGCCGAGTTGCCGTGTACGCTCCGGATGGGTCGCCAGCGCGCTGGCGGTTGCGATGAAGGACTCATGCTGCCCGATTGGGATCAGTAGGCCGTCCACCCCCGAATCGATGTGTTGGTGGGCGGCGGCATAGTCGAAGGCCACCACCGCCAGGCCCGATGCCATCGCTTCCAGAGTGACGTTGCCGAAGGTCTCTGTCTCGCTGGGAAAAAGAAAAATGTCGGCCGAGGCGTAGTGTTCGGCCAGCGCCTCATCGGTTTGTGCACCACAGAAGATCACGTCGCGCTCGTTGGCGTATAACTCCTGATAGAGCGGTCCATCACCCACAATGATCAAGCGCAGGTTGGAGGTGCGCTCACGCATGGCACGAAAGGTATGCATCGCCAGCGGCAGGTTTTTTTCAGCCGCTAGTCTGCCGACGTAGAGCACAGCCTGATCATGGCGGCGCAGGCCCCAGGCACGGCGCAGGTCGTCATTGCGCCATGCTGGCGAAAACCTCTGGCTGTCGACGCCACGCCCAAGCACCTCCACGTTGTGAAAATTGTCGGCCAGCAGCGCTTGGCGCTGCATGTCGGTGGGGACCAGGGTGCAGGCAGTACGGTTGTGCAGGCGGCGCAGATAGTCGTAGATCGGACGCTGCAGGAAACCGACCTGATAGTGTGTGCTGCAGCGGTGAAAGTTGGTATGGAAGCCGCTGATTACCGGAATATTGTGCCGCGCCGCTTCGCGGATCGCCGACCAGCCGAGCAGTCCCTCGGTAGCCACATAGAGCATGTCGGGGCGTTCTCGCCGCCACAATTGGCGCAGCCGCTGGCCGGCCGGCAGGCCGAGACGGAGTTCGCGGTACCATGGCATGGTGACACCGGTTACCAGTGTCGTGGCGAGTGGTGGCTCGAAGTCATGGTCCAATGCATCGGCAGGGTGATCGCCTTGACCCTGTCGGGGCCGAACCAGCTGGATGCGGTGGCCACGTTGGCTCATCTCATCCACCAGTCGCCCCACGGTCATGGCCACGCCGTTGATCTCGGGAGGATAGGTCTCCGTTATTATCCCCAGATGAATATGGGCAGAGTTCATCGAACGCACAGTGATGGCAGGGGAACCGGTTTGCATGGTCTCACTCTCGCCTTGTTGCATGAAGCACCGATGACAAGGTGATGATCATTCGGTGATATCTGTCGTGCTGTGGCTGGCTATGAGGGACATTCCCGGTGCGCTTGCTGTCCCCTGACGCATCGAGCCGGCGGCGGCGATCGCGGCGTAATGCTCTGCCAATTGTTGTCCCAGGTGCGGAGCCGCCCAACGGGCAGCATAGGTACGTGCAGCCACGCCGAGGGCCGCACGCTGTTCGGCGCTATGCAGTACAGCGCTGATCGTTGCGGCAAATTCCGCTTCATCGTCTGGGGCGATCACAGCGCCCTCGCCATTGCGCAATACGTCACGTGTCCCCATCACCGCGGTCGCTACCACCGGAACGCCCAGCGCCATGGCCTCCAGCAGTACCAACCCCTGGGTTTCCGTGCGCGAGGCGAAGACAAAAATATCGGCAGCTGCATAGCAATCCTGCAACGCACCGTCACGCGCGAGGTAACCGATGAACATCACATGGAGCTCCAGTGCCAGCCGCTGGGACATGTCGCGCAGATGCACTACCGCCGGGCCCTGCCCGGCGATGAGCAGCAGCACATCGGGCACCACCTGGCGTACGCGTACCAGCATGCGCAGCAGAAAATCGATGTTTTTCTCGAAGGCGACGCGCCCGACGAACAGCAGCAGCGGTCGCTCCGCAGAAATACCGTACTGGCGGCGAAAGGCCGCACCGTGGCCTTGACGAAATTCATCCAGCTCTATGCCGGTAGGAATGACCGCGATCCCGCTTTGTACGCCATAGCTGCGCAGCACTTCCAGCATTGCGCTGGACGGCACCACTACGCCATTCACGGCGTTGCATTGTCGACGGGAAAAACGCCGTGCCAGCGCGCGTAACCAGACACGTGGCAGGAATGGGATATAGTGAAACAGGTATTCTTCGAAGAAGGTGTGGTAACTCTCCACCACGGGTACGCCCAGCGCGCGGGCCAGATGCAGCCCGAGGTAGTGGGCGACAAAGGGGGTCTGGATGTGCACCAAGTCGTAGCCACACGTCTGCAATGTGGGCAACAGATTGAGGATGGCGCCGCGGCGCATCAGGCGGTCTTCCGGATCGAACAGTACCTGCCGTGACGGCACGCGAATAATGTCCGCGTCATCATCCCCGTGGGCCACACCGTAGTCCGGTACGATGAGAGTGACGGCATGCCCGAGCGCGTGCAATTCTCGGCGGAAGGTCCGGATCGATGTGGATACCCCGTTCACGCGGGGGAAAAACACATCGGAGATCATCAAGATGCGCACGCAAACAACCCTTTATTTGACCTGTCTCGAGCAGGCGTATAGGAACAGCCTGCATCAGGCGTGTTGCAGTGCGATAACCGGAGCATTACCGTTATGTGTCAAGATCCGGCGGCAGCCTGTCAGCTGCCGACCGCAATCGGGGCGGCGGTGATGGCTTGCTGTTCGGTAGCTCCTACGCCATGCTGGGCACGAAAATACTCTGCCGCATCCCGTCCCATGTACTTGGCCAGTACCGCTGCATCCGTCTGGCGAAGGTCCACCATAATCAGACCGTCTACCGCATTGCTGAAGGATGGATCAACATTAAACCCGAGCAGCTTGCCGCCCAGCTTCAGGTACTGCCGCAGCAACACCGGCACACCTTTCTGATCAGACTCCAGCGCGGCCACCCATTCCGACAACTGCTCTAGACTGCCTGGTACATCAGCATCTACTGGCCAGGAATTGCGCAGTGGCAGGCGAAACGGCCGGCGCGGACGCACGTACCGCGCCAGGTGCGGCAGATAGTTATTGGCACGCAGGAATTGCACCAGCAGGCGTTGTGAAGTTGAGGTATAGCTATTGCTGATGCTGACCGGGCCAAATAGGGTGCGGTAGCGCGGGTGGTGTGCCACGAAGCGTCCAATGCCCTTCCACAGCAGTAGCAGCGGGGTATAGCTGCGCTGGTCTTCCGGTCGTACGAACGATCGACCCAATTCGATGGCCGGCGCCGTCTGTTGCAGCAGTGCGCGGCGGTAACGGAACAGGGAATAGGTATACAGTCCCGTCAGGCCACACTGGTTGACGATCTCATCGGTCAGGCCCAGCCGATAGGCTCCGACCACCCGTTGCTGATTGCGATCCCATATAAACAGGTGCAGATAGAGGGCGTCATACAGGTCGATGTCGCAACTGCGACCGGTGCCTTCGCCGATGGCGCGGAAGCTGATTTCGCGCAGCCGGCCGATCTCCTGTAGCAACCATGGAATTTCACCGGCACGGGCATACCACACCTCCAGGTCACCGCTTTGCTCCAAGCGCTGGGTTGCGGGCAGCGCATTCACCTCTGCGCATAACAGTGGCACCGGCACCGCGGCCGCGACATCCTCCTGCAGCCGCTGGCCGCCGTTTGTTGCCTGTTCGCCGGCGCCAACCTGTCGCGCGGCCAGCGCATAGCAGCGCAGACGCAGTTGGGAGGTCAACGCCGCATCGTCCAGAGCCTGGAGCCGGGTAAACGGGATCGGATGGCCGACCTGGAGGGTGACCCGCTGGTGCCGCTTGTTGAGCAGTTCCCGCGGCAGCATGGCTGTACGCAACCGGGGGTGCAGCAGCCCGGCCAGGTGGAACGACAGGCTGTTATGACCCGGGAAGTATATCGGCAGGGCCTGCGCCTGACTGCGGCGCAGCAAGCGGGCCACGGTGGTGTGCCATGCCGGATCACTGGTCCCATGGCCGAGCCGACGATGGGATACCTCCCCGGCGGGGAAGATCACCAGCGCACCATCTGCCTGCAGATGATTCAGCGCCTGTTTGAGGGCACGCCGGTTGCGTCGGGTGGCGTCGGCGCCGCCGAACGGGTCGACGCCGATAAACAGCTCCTGCAGTTCGGGCACCCGTTCCAGCAGATGGTTGGCGAGAATCTTCACGTCACCGCGGATGCGGCGCAGCTGCTGCGCCAGAATCACGCCATCGAGCGCGCCGAAGGGATGGTTGGCCACCACCACCAGCGGGCCGCAGGCAGGGACGCGCAGCAGGGTGTCTTCGGCACACTGCACCTGGATGTGAAATGCATCCAATACCTGTTGCAGAAAGTTATCGCTGCCCGCCACCGATGGTAGTTCACGATACATATGTTCGAGTCGTGTGAGGGCAAACAATCGCTCCGCGGCACCTGCCAGCAGACGGTTCAGTGGAGCGTAGCGCGTCAGTCGCAGACTATCTTTGAGACGAAAGGGGGATGTGAGTTCGCTGCGCGTCATGGAATGCCTCCACCGGTGCTGGGATGAGTGATGGAGTCAGCCTAGGGAGCGCTTGTGACGAATGCATTACCGCTGTGTTTCGCTTCGATGTGATGCAGCAAGGCAGGCGATGCGGGAGTTGTAATGGCTGAGACACACGGCGCCGGATGTCGCAGTGCTGTGCATGGTAACTGTTTCGTAACCTGGGGGACGTCCGCGTTTCATATTGCGGGCATACACTTCAGTTATCACCATCACGGAGAGTGCCACCATGCGTGTCTTGCAGTTTCGTGCCATTTTCCTCTCCGATATCCATTTGGGTACGCGCGATGCCCGGGTCGGACATCTGCTGGATTTCCTCAACAACACAGAAAGCGAGTATCTCTATCTGCTCGGGGACGTGGTGGATTTCTGGAAGGCCACGTCGGGCTGGTACTGGCCGCGTCAGCACACCGAGGTGCTACAGGCGATTCTGCGCAAGGCGCGGCGCGGTACCCGGGTGATCTATATTCCGGGCAATCATGACGAGTGGCTACGGGATCACGCCCGTAGCGAGTTCAATGGCATCGAGCTGCGCCTCGGCACGGTGCATCACACCGCCGACGGCCGCCGTTTCCTACTGCTGCACGGCGATGAGTTCGACGGTGCGGTGCGTTGCAATCGTATGCTGAGCCGTCTGGGCAGCAGCGCCTATGACATGCTGTTATGGCTCAACCGCATCCACCATCAGGTGCGGCGCCACCTCGGCTTTCCCTATTGGTCGCTCTCATCCTGGATCAAGAACCGGATCAAGAATGCGGCCACCTACGTTCAGAGCTTTGAACTGGCGGCGCTGCGCGAGGCGGAGCGGCACGGTGTCAACGGAGTGATTTGCGGCCATATCCATCAGCCCGGCATTCGGCACGGCGCCGGCCTGTGCTACGCCAATGCTGGCGACTGGGTGGAGCATTGCAGCGCCCTGGCGGAAGATCATGAAGGTAGGCTGCACCTGATTCACTGGGCGGAAGACAGCCTGCAGTGGTTGCAGGCCACAGAGGTGGCAGCAGCGGCGCCGGACACGGCACCAGCATGAGCCATAGGGTGCAGCACTGCTCGAATGCTCAGATATCGGCAGCCAAGAAAATCCATTCAAAATCGGAAATCGGGATAGACTATTTCGAATTTTCTATTCCGTCGTCGGTAACATCACCTTTAAATCCTGCTCCAGCGCATCCAGCAGCTGATCGACGCGGCAGAACGCGCGCAGCTGCTCCAGATCACCGACACGCACTTCATCGCCGCGCACGTCCACGTTGTACTGGCGCAGTTCGGCGAGGGCACGGGAGAAGCTTTCCGGAGTCATGCCGAGGCGTGAGGCGAGGATCTTCTTTTCGTAGGGCAGGCGCACTGCCTGACTCGAATTACCACTGTTTTCCACCAGCTGTAGCAGATACAGCGCCAGGCGCTGGGAGGCGGTGCGTAGGCGCAGGCTCTTTACCTCACGCACCATGTGGCGATATTTCTGCGCCATGGAACCGAGCAGGGCAATGGCCAGATCGGGATTGCCCTTCAGTTCGCCCAGCAGCAGGTGGGTGGGGATCAACAGCAGCCGCGATGGCTCCACCGCGCGCGCCGAGCGCAGGTAGCGCTGTGAGGTCAGTACCGTGGCGATGACGAAGGTTTCGTAGGGGTGCAGCAGTTCCACCACTGCTTCGCGGCCGTCGGAGGTGCTGGCACAGAGCTGGACGCTTCCATTGGCCAACACGTGCAGATACTCTGCCTGGTCGCCGGCACAAAACAGGTATTCGTCCCGTGCATAGTTCCGCAGGGTGGATCCGGCGGCGAGATTGTGCAGTGCCGACGCGGAGACGTCGGCGAACAGCGGTGTTTGTGCGAGCAGAGCCAAGGCCGCGGCCTGCGCCTCTTGTCTAATTGCGTGTGTGTCGGTCATGGTGATGGCTCCCCGAATTCGTGCCGGCCGCGGTGTAGTTTTTTGTATTGGCGCATCATGATGATGGCCTTTTGTACCGTAGGGGTATCGAAACAGTGTACATCAAGCACCACCTCCAGCCGGCGGCCATCCGGTCCTGCATCCCCGATGGTTATGCTGTTACAGGCGGCGCCGCACTGCCGGCGGGTCACGAAACGGGCATCCCACTGTACCTCCTGCCCCTCGAATGGCCCGTGAAAATGCAGGTGCAACTCCGGCCCGCCCAGCGGGGAGAGTGCCTGATAGTCGGGGGTGAGGTCCATGCAGGGAAGGGTACCCGGTGGCGTCGCTGTCATAAAGAGGTAACAGTAATGTCATACATATGACAACACCCGAACCCATACTGCAGGCCGTTACTAAACCGGGTCGGGCACGGTTCGGCTCTCGTTTCAAACCATGACAGAGGAACAACCTGTATGACTTTCAAGAAAGTATTCGTCGCGGCCGCGATGGCCTCGGCCCTGGTGGCCGGCAGTGCGCTGGCCGCCATGCCGAAGGTCGATGCGGGCCTGCCGGAATACCAGCGCGCCTCCGGCGTGTCCGGTAACTTTTCCAGCATCGGCTCCGACACCCTGAACAACCTGATGACGCTGTGGGCGGAGGACTATGCCCGCTTCTATCCCAACGTCAACATCCAGATCCAGGGCGCCGGTTCTTCCACCGCTCCCCCGGCCCTGACCGAAGGCACCGCCAACTTCGGTCCCATGAGCCGCGCCATGAAGTCCTCCGAGGTCCAGGCCTTCGAGAACAAGTACGGCTACAAGCCGACCGCCGTGCCGGTCGCCATCGACGTGCTGGCCGTTTACGTCAACAAGGACAACCCGATCAAGGGGATGACCATGGCGCAGGTGGATGCGATCTTCTCCGCCACCCGTCGCTGCGGCGGCAAGGAAGACATCACCCGTTGGGGCCAGCTGGGCCTGACCGGTGCGTGGGCCAACCGCGACTTCACCCTGTACAGCCGCAATGCCGTGTCCGGCACCTACGGCTTCTTCAAGGAGCACGCCCTGTGCAAGGGTGACTACAAGGCCTCCATCAACGAGCAGCCGGGTTCGGCTTCCGTGGTGCAGGGCGTGACCGAGTCCATCAACGGTATCGGTTACTCCGGCATCGGCTACATCACCTCCGGCGTGCGTGCCGTGCCCCTGGCCAAGGCCGAGGGCCAGCCCTTCGCTCCGGCCGACGCCGACCACGCCGCCGACGGCAGCTACCCGATGGCCCGCTTCCTGTACGTCTACGTGAACAAGCACCCGAACCGCCCGCTGTCGCCGATGGAGCGCGAGTTCTTCAAGCTGGTGCTGTCCAAGCAGGGTCAGGAAACCGTGGTCAAGGACGGCTACATCTCGCTGCCCGCCGCCGTGGTCAAGCGTGAGCTGGAGAAGCTCGGCCTGTAAGCCGCAAACCACAGGCCACCCCGTCCGGGGTGGCCTGTTTTTCCACTGGATCTAATGGGAGACACAATGATGCTTGCGAACAAAGGCAGGATGAGCCTCGCCATCGTCGCGCTGCTGGGCCTGGGTTTGGCTGGCTGTGCCACCGAACAGGGCGCGGCCAAGGGCGACGGCAAGACCGAGATGACCAAGGCTGCCGCGGCGGACGCCCAGGCGGCGCTGCCGCAGCAGTATTTCGAGGCGCACAAGGACGGCCGTATCTGGGTGTTCGGCGATGCCGAACTGTACAAGGCCGCCGTTGCCGGCAAGGAAGTCCCCCTGGCCCTGACCCGCATCGGCGCCGGTCCCAAGCGCGAAACCGTCGTCTTCGGCCTGACCAAGGCGGAGAGCAAGAAGGTCGCCGGCCTGGGCCAGGTTGCCCTGTTCGACGGCAAGGCGGAAGGCGCCGCCGAAGGCTTTTACGGCGAGGTGTTCAAGGACGGCCGCCACTACGTGTTCGACAGCTGGAAGGAGATGGCGGCATTCCGCCAGGCGGGCGAAGCCCCCTACGTCTTCACCTACGTGGGCGCCGGTCCGAAGCGCGCCACCGTGGCCTATGTGCGCAGCAAGGCACAGAGCAAGACGGTTCCGACCGAGCTGATCGGCAAGTTCCGCCAGTTCCACAGTCTTTAAAGGCAGATACAAGTTACAAGTGGCAAGATACAAGTGATGGAATGCGCTGCGCGCGAGTCGTATATCAAACGGCCCCCCGCGTAGCGGGCGCATTCCCTTGTCACTTGTAACTTGTCACTTGCAACTGCCGTGCTGTAATCCGTTTGTAACATTTGTGTAATACCGTAGCGTCCTGTCTTTTTGCTCGATCGCTGCCGCGAGAACGCCGACCCATGACCGATACCGTCGTCAAAGCCGTCCCCGCGGATGGCGCCCGTGTTTCCCTGCTGCCCAGCGGCGAGCAGCGTGCCCGGTTGCGGCGCTGGCGCTATGCCAAGGACCGCATCTCCCGCTACGGCGTCGCCGTCGGCGGACTCGGGGTGGTGGTCGCCCTGGCGCTGATCTTTGTCTACCTGTTCTACGAAGTCTTTCCCATGCTGCGCTCCGCCGAGGTGACGCCGGTGGCGGCGTATGCCATGCCGGCCGGCGTGGCGGGCGATCAGGTGGTCGACGTGACCACCGAGCGCTACACCGAGGTGGCCGGTGTCTATGGCCGCGACGGCGGCGTGACCTTCCTCAATCCGCGCAACGGCGAGCTGATCAGGCATCTGTCCCTGCCGCTGCCGGAAGGTGCGACGGTGGTGAGCAGCGCCGCAGCCGAAGTGAAGTACGGCCTGCTGGCCCACGGCCTGTCCGACGGCCGCGTGCTGGTGACCCAGCATGAGTACACCGTGACCTATCCGGATGACGTGCGCCACACCGAGCCCGCCATCATTTACCCCCTGGGCGAACAGCCCCTGGTGCTGGACGAGCAGGGCGCGCCCCTGGCCGCGGTCGGCATCCAGGCGGTGGGCGAGGGCTTTTCCCTGGCCGGCGCCACCGCCGACGGCCGCCTGACCCTGGCGATCTACAGTGCCGCCGTGTCGTTCATGACCGGCGAGGTGGAGATCAAGCGCGAGTCCTACCCCCTGCCGCAGCTGGCCGGCCGCCCCACCCACATCCTGATCAACAAGAGCATGCGCAACCTGTTCGTGGCGGATGCGGAAGGCTACATCTCGCACTACGACATCGTCGATCCCGACGAGCCGCACCTGCTGGAGCGGGTGCATGCGGTGGCCGACGGCGTCACCATCAATGCCATGCGTTATCTGTCCGGCACCGTGTCCATCATCGTCGGCGGCTCCGACGGCAGCCTGGCGCAGTGGTTCCCGGTGCGCGACGAGCAGAACCGCTACCACCTGACGCGCATCCGTGAGTTCGAGCGGCATCCCGGCGCCATTACCTTCATTGCGCCGGAATATGCCCGCAAGGGCTTCGTCGCCGGCGACGCCGGCGGCAACGTCGCCGCACACTTCACCACCTCCGGCCGCACCGTGCTGATGGAGAAGGTGGCCGATGCCGCCATTACCGGCATTACCATGTCGCCGGTGAACGACACCCTGCTGGTGACCGACGCCGGCGGCCGGATGCAGTACCTCAACCTGTACAACGAGCATCCGGAAATTTCGATGAAGGCGCTGTGGGGCAAGGTGTGGTACGAAAACCGCGCCGGCGAGGAGTACGTCTGGCAGGCCTCTTCCGGCTCCGACGACTTCGAGCCCAAGCTGAGCCTGACGCCGCTCACCCTGGGCACCATCAAGGCCGCCTTCTTCGCCATGATGTTCGCCATCCCGCTCGCCATCATGGGCGCGCTGTATTCCGCCTATTTCATGACCCCGCGCCTGCGCGGCTTCGTCAAGCCGAGCATCGAGATCATGGAGGCGCTGCCGACGGTCATCCTCGGCTTCCTCGCCGGCCTGTGGCTGGCGCCGTTCATGGAAAACAACCTGCCGGCGGTGTTCAGCATCCTGCTGCTGATGCCGCTGGCGATGCTGGTGGTGGCCTATGCCTGGGCCAACCTGCCGGCGCGCGTGCGCCTGCTGGTGCCGCCCGGCTGGGAGGCGGCGATCCTGATGCCGGTGATCCTGCTGGTGGGCTGGCTGTGCATCGTGATGAGCCCGTCGCTGGAGCTGTGGTTCTTCAACGGCAGCATGCGCCAGTGGCTGACCGACGTCGGCATCACCTACGACCAGCGCAACGCCCTGGTGGTCGGCATCGCCATGGGCTTCGCCGTGATCCCCACCATCTTCTCCATCGCCGAGGACGCCATCTTCACCGTGCCGCGCCACCTGACCCAGGGTTCCCTGGCGCTGGGCGCGACGCCGTGGCAGACCATGGTGGGCGTGGTGCTGCCCACCGCCAGCCCCGGCATCTTCGCCGCGGTGATGATGGGCTTCGGCCGCGCCGTGGGCGAGACGATGATCGTGCTGATGGCCACCGGCAACAGCCCGATCATGAACTTCAACATCTTCGAGGGCATGCGCACCCTGTCCGCCAACATCGCGGTCGAGCTGCCGGAGACGCCGCTGGGCAGCACCCACTTCCGCGTGCTGTTCCTCGCCGCCCTGGTGCTGCTGGTGCTCACCTTCGTGATGAATACCGTGGCGGAAATCGTGCGCCAGCGCCTGCGCAAGCGTTACAGCACCCTGTGATCCGGAGCGCCTAGTCATGAGTCTTGTGAATATCAAAACCTGGGGCAAGAGCGGCGCGCCGTGGATCTGGCTCAACGCCGGCGCCGTGGCGGCCAGCATGGTGATGGTGCTGGGCCTGCTGCTGCTCATCGCCGTGCGCGGCTTCGGTCATTTCTGGCCCCATGCCCTGATGGAAGTGAACGTCACCAGTCCGGACGGTTCGGTGCAGCGCGTGCTGGGCGAGCTGGTGCGCAGCGAGGAGCTGGCGACCTCGGTGCTGCGCGATGCCGGCGTGCAGATGACCGGCCATGCCGAACTGGTCGAGCGCCACCTGATCAAGCAGGGCAACCGCGACACCCTGGGCCGCGACTTCGTCTGGTACCTGGCGCCGCGCATGGGCGAGCCCAGCTACCCGGTCAATGCCATGGTGCTGGAGCGGCGCGAGTGGGGCAATCTGTACGGCTATCCGCTGGAGCTGAAGGAAAGCGGCCAGACCATCGCGCAGGGCGAGGCCCTGTGGCCCGAGCTGCTCGAGCGGATCAGACGTGCCAACGACATTCACGACGAAATCCGCAGAATCGAGCGCCAGGACATCGGCAAGGTCAATTTCCGCATGGAGCGCCTGCGCCTGGAAGAGCGCCGTATGGCGCTGGACCCGAACATGCCCGCCGTGGAGGTAGCGCAGCGCAAGGCGCAGATGGCGGCCGAGCGCGCCGAGCTGGATGCGGAATACGCACGTCTGGCCGAACAGCTGGACGTGCTGTACCGCGACGTGAAGCGCGACACCCTGATGACGGAGATCATGGACGGGCGCAAGGTAAACGTACCGGTGGCCAACATCGTGCGCGCCTCGCAGCCCAACAACATGTCGCTGTTCGCCAAGATCGCTTACTACTTCGACCGCTTCGGCGAGTTCGTCGGCGGCTATCCGCGCGAGGCCAACACCGAAGGCGGCATCTTCCCCGCCATCTTCGGCACCGTGACCATGGTGATGGTGATGTCCATCATCGTCACGCCCTTCGGCATCCTCGCCGCCATCTACCTGCGCGAGTACGCCAAACAGGGACCGCTGCTGCGCCTGATCCGCGTGTCGGTGTACAACCTGGCCGGCGTGCCGTCCATCGTCTTCGGCGTGTTCGGCCTCGGCTTCTTCGTCTACTTCCTCGGCGGTTCCATCGACGAGCTGTTCTACCCCGAGGCGCTGCCGTCGCCCACCTTCGGCACCCCGGGCCTGTTCTGGGCCTCGCTCACCCTGGCGCTGCTCACCCTGCCGGTGGTCATCGTCGCCACCGAGGAAGGCTTGGCGCGCATTCCCAGCACCATCCGCATGGGCAGCCTGGCCCTCGGCGCCACCAAGGCGGAGACGCTGTGGAAGGTGGTGGTGCCGCTGTCCACCCCGGCGATGATGACCGGCCTGATCCTGGCCATCGCCCGCGCCGCCGGCGAGGTGGCGCCGCTGATGCTGGTGGGCGTGGTCAAGCTGGCGCCGACCCTGCCCATCGATGCCAACGCGCCCTTCATCCACATGGAGCGCAAGATCATGCACCTGGGCTTCCACATCTACGACGTGGGCTTCCAGAGCCCCAACGTGGAAGCGGCGCGGCCCCTGGTGTACGCCACCGCCCTGACCCTGGTGATCCTGATCGTGCTGCTCAACCTGGCGGCCATCAGCATCCGTAACCACTTGCGCGAGAAATATCGCAGCGAGTCCGATTGACGTGACAGCACACCGGTATATAGATCAATGAACGCTATAGGCAAGGATATGGACATGACTACCAGCACCCAGTCCGCAGTGCGCACCCACGCCATCGGCGCCCAGCTGTTCGAGGGCGAGGAGCGGCAGAAACTCGTGCTCGACGACGAGGCCATCTGCCTCGACGTGCGCAACCTGAACCTGTACTACGGCGGCGACCAGGCGCTCAAGGGCATCAGCCTGAAGATCCCGGCCCAGCGCGTCACCGCCTTCATCGGCCCCAGCGGCTGCGGCAAGTCCACCCTGCTGCGCTGCTTCAACCGCATGAACGACCTCATCGACAGTTGCCGCATCGAAGGCGAGGTGATCCTCGACAACGAGGACATCTACCGCCGCGGCGTCGACGTCGCCGAGCTGCGCCGCAAGGTGGGCATGGTGTTCCAGAAGCCCAATCCCTTCCCCAAGTCCATTTACGAGAACGTGGCCTACGGCCTGCGCCTGCAGGGCGTCAACAACCGCCGCATCCTCGACGAGGCGGTGGAAAAGGCACTGCGCGGCGCCGCGCTGTGGGACGAGGTGAAGGATCGTCTGCAGGACAACGCCATGGGCCTGTCCGGTGGCCAGCAGCAGCGCCTGGTCATCGCCCGCGCCATCGCCATCGAGCCGGAAGTGCTCCTGCTCGATGAGCCGGCCTCGGCCCTGGACCCGATCTCCACCCTGAAGATCGAGGAACTGATCAACGAGCTGAAGTCGCAGTACACCATCGTCATCGTCACCCACAACATGCAGCAGGCGGCGCGCGTCTCCGACTACACCGCCTTCATGTACATGGGCGACCTGATCGAATACAACGACACCGATACCATCTTCACCAACCCGTCCAAGAAGCAGACCGAGGATTACATCACGGGCCGCTACGGTTGATTTGATGTGGGGTGCGCACTGCGCACCAATATTTGTAGGGCGGGCTTCAGCCCGGCAACGTAATGTGGGTCGGACTTCAGTCCGACAATGCAAGGCGTCGGGCTGAAGCCCGACCCACATATGTCGTTAAAGAGAAGGAAACGCAGCAATGGACAAAATGAGCATCGGCCAGCACATCTCCCAACAGTTCAACGTCGAGCTGGAGGACATCCGTACCCGTGTGCTGACCATGGGCGGCCTGGTCGAGCAGCAGCTGAGCGATGCCCTGACGGCGGTAATGGATGAAAACGTCGAAATGGCTGAGCAGGTGATCAACGGCGACCTCAAGGTCAACGCCATGGAAGTGAACATCGACGAGGAATGCTCGCGCATCCTGGCGCGCCGCCAGCCCGCCGCCAGCGACCTGCGCCTGATCGTCGCCGTGATCAAGACCATCACCGATCTGGAGCGCTGCGGCGATCAGGCCGAACGCGTCGCCAGCATCGCCATGCGCCTGACCGGCGGCCGCGAGAACCGCAACCACTACGTGGACCTGGTGCACCTGGGCAACCACGTGCGCCAGCTGCTGCACGACGCCCTCGACGCCTTCGCCCGCATGGATCCGGAGGCGGCGGTGCAGGTGGCGCGCGACGACATCAACGTCGACAAGGAATACGACGCCCTGACCCGCCAGCTGATCACCTACATGATGGAAGATCCCCGTACCATCACCCGTTCCCTCGACGTGCTGTGGGCCGCCCGCGCCCTGGAACGCATCGGCGACCATGCGCGCAACATCTGCGAATACGTGGTGTACCTGGTGCGCGGCAAGGACGTGCGCCATGTATCGCTGGAGCAGATGGAGGAGGAGGCGCGGAAGCGCTGAATATAGGCGCGCTTCGCGCTCATCTTGTTCCCTCTCCCTCAGGGAGAGGGCTAGGGTGAGGGGTGATTTAGAGGTGCGCTTCGCGCGCTGAGTATTTATGCGGGGAGCCGCCCCGCGCGCGGGTCACTTTCGTTGTCCCGCCAACGAAAGTAACCAAAGGAAGGCCGCCCCGATGTCTCGCCGCTATCTGTAACCCGGCGCGGGATCTGCGACAAAACGACGTTTGATTTGCGACAGCTTCAACACGCGTTTAAATGTTGATTAATCAGTCACTGCACCTGCGCGACATTCCCGACGCATTATCAGCTAATAGCCGAATCGCGCACCAGCCGCCTGGCGCGTTCAACGTCTGCCTCGTAGGCTAGGCGGCAGTGGTCCGCCTCGTACCACGACAGCAGCCAGTCGATGATGCGTCGGACACGGCTCCAGCGGCGTGAACCGGCGCGCTCCATGCGCCAGCTGCGACCGCTGATTGATTCGTTCGGATCTCCTCCGATGAGCACGGCGCTTTGAGGGTAATTCAGGAGGGGGTCACTGGTAATTCGAGAGGCGTTTTTTACCAGCATCACGCCACTTTTTTGCCGGTAAAAAAACAAAAAGTGCCATTTTTTGTCGCAAATTAAACGTCACTTGCTCTGTGGTCTGTCTGCGCGTATCTTACTGACCTATCGAAGTTTTTCCCGATTTTTCGCCGTTCTCTCTATGTCTCATTATTATCACCACCCCACACTATCGCGGTACCCTGCGCTACTCGCCCGAGGGGGGGCCTCCGACAGCACGTCCCTGTGCTGTCGGAGGAATGCGCGCCATCCATGGCGCGCACCCTGCGGGCTATTCCACCTCGGGCTGCGATGTTCATGATGGACATCCATGTCCATCACCCTCCGGGCAGCCTCCGGCTGTGCGATTCGGCTATCCTGCCGAATCGTCGGCGAGACAAAGGGGATGAAAGGCAACCCTGCGTCGCCTGCGGCATCGCGCGGGTGGCGTGCGCTTCGCGCACGCGGGAAAATTCCGGAAATGTAGGTTGGGTTAGCCTGGCAAGGCGTAACCCAACATGACGTTGGCTGTTGGGCTTCGTGCTACGGAAAATAAATCTGTCACCTTTTTTTACCCCCACGATCAAATGGGCATCCGTGGTCTGTCCCTGAGGAACTGGAAGATGGGTGTCCTCTTCTTTTGTCCTCTTCTTTTTGTTTTCCTTTCCGGAAATCGCGGCCGGAGCGAAGCGCTCCGGCCGCGCGGGAACCTACGCGATGCTTACATCTTGAGGTTGGACATCACGCAGTTGTGGGTGTCATTCAGGTCCGCCATGACATCACTCTCGGGATGCGAGTAATCCAGCTTGACCGAGAAGATGACGCGCGACACCCCTTTGTCGGCCAGGGCCTGGGGGACGCCGTCGGACATGAAGCTGTAGGAAGTGGACAGGCCCAGGGGATGCAGTTCGACGGGCGTTCCGAACACGTTCGAAGTCGCGAACATGATCAGACTCTGAGTATTGATGTCGTATTTCGACGTGACCGCCTGTCCCAGGTAACTGCCGTACTTTTCCTTGCACGCGCCGTCCATGGACGGATCCCGGGAACCAGGCATCGTGACTGCGTAGACCTGCGAAAGCTTGACCGTCTCGGTGCCGGTCTTGTGTTCCGCAAGAGCAGTGTTGGTAAGACCAAGGGCGAAGAGGGATGAGGCAATGAAGGAAAAAGTCCGAAAACAAGTACGTTCCATTTTACACTCCTTAGTTGACGTGATACTTCCTGTTAAGCCCACACGAACCATGTGCGGGATTTATACAATAGCCAAATGACATTAAGATTGAAAGAAGAAAGGTGACAGATATATTTTTCGCTGTGTTGCAAATCCGGCCAGGAAAAATATATCTGTCACATTTTTTATCTATGAACATATTTTCGTCAGAGATACGTTCCTCCGGAATCTCTACTGGGGATGGTTCGGCAGCGGCCGAAAAGGCAAAAGGCAAAAGGCAAAAGGCAAAAGGCAAAAGGCAAAAGGCAAAAGGCAAAAGGCAAAAGGCAAAAGGCAAAAGGCAAAAGGCAAAAGGCAAAAGGCAAAAGGCAAAAGGCAAGACTTGACCCCGTTGGCGCAGTCGCCGTTGCTCGCCAACATCCTGTTGGACGATCTCGACCATGAACTGGAACGACGAGGGCATCGATTCGTCCGCTATGCGGACGACCTGATGATACTTGTGCGGACCGAGCGTGCGGGGCA
>Ga0172382_10006278_pt1 | contig 17347 bp, 11 predicted proteins | sample Leawel138RmetaG_FD_122245 | JGI IMG/M metagenome (GOLD analysis project Ga0172382, IMG submission 122245) | Leachate microbial communities from a municipal landfill in Southern Ontario, Canada - Leachate well 138R metaG | ecosystem: Engineered > Solid waste > Landfill > Unclassified | place...
CGGTGGTGTCACGCCGCCTTGCCCGGCAATTTTGCGCAGGTCCTCTTCATCGAGGGTTTCACGGGCGAGGAGTTCGCGGGCGCCTTGCTCCAGCTCTGCGCGGCGCGCCTTTACGATCCCCGCGGCCTTTTCGAAGGCAGCCTGTACGATGAACCGTACGGCCCGATCGATCTCCTGCGTCGTCTCTTCGCTGTATTCACGCCGCGGCCCAGGCACGCCGGTGTGAGGAAGAAACGCGGGCCGCTCGGTCTCGTAGGCTACGTGCCCCAGCGTATCCACCATGCCATAGCGCATGACCATGCTGCGGGCGATATCCGTGACCTTGGCCAGGTCGTCGGCAGCGCCCGTCGAGAGCTCCTTGTAGATAAGGTGCTCGGCGGCACGCCCGCCTAACAGCACGGCCATCTTGTTGCCCAGTTCCGCGCGTGTCATGAGAAAACGATCTTCCGTGGGACGCTGGATCGTGTAACCCAGGGCGCCGACACCGCGCGGAATAATCGATACCTTGTGCACCGGGTCGGTGCCCGGCAGCGACATGGCCACCAAGGCGTGTCCCATCTCATGGTAGGCGACCACCTCGCGCTCCTTGGGATTGAGCAGGCGGTTCCTCTTTTCAAGTCCGGCGACGATGCGTTCGAGGGCGTTGTTGAAATCATCCAAGGTCACCGCGTCGGCGCCACGACGGGTGGCTAGGAGCGCCGCCTCGTTGACCAGGTTGGCGAGATCGGCGCCGGTGAAACCAGGGGTGAGTGCCGCGATGGGTTCGGCTTCGACATCTGCCGCCAGGCGTACCTTTTTCATGTGTACCCGCAAGATGGCGGCGCGCCCCAGGCGATCCGGCCGATCGACCAACACCTGCCGGTCGAAGCGTCCGGCGCGCAATAACGCCGGGTCGAGGATCTCGGGCCGGTTGGTCGCGGCCAGGAGGATGAGCCCCTGGCTGGGGTCAAAACCATCCAATTCCGACAGGAGTTGGTTCAGCGTCTGTTCCTTCTCGTCATGGCCGCCCATCTGTGGAAAGGCGCCGCGTGCACGCCCCAGCGCATCGAGCTCATCGATGAAAATGATTGCCGGGGCTTGGGTGCGTGCCTGCTGAAACAGATCGCGCACCCGTGCCGCACCGACTCCGACAAACATTTCCACGAATTCGGAACCGTTGATGGAGAAGAACGGGACACCGGCCTCGCCTGCGACCGCGCGTGCCAGCAGCGTCTTGCCGGTTCCCGGGGGGCCAACCAGTAACACCCCCTTGGGGATATGCGCGCCGAGGCGGCCATAACGCTTGGGGTCCTTGAGAAAGCCCACCACCTCTTCGAGCTCTTCCTTGGCTTCGTCCACACCCGCCACGTCGTTGAAAGTGACTCCGGTCTGCTGCTCCATGTATACCTTGGCCTTGCTCTTGCCGATCTCCAACATGCCGCTGCCGAACCCGCGCATGCGCTTGATGAGCACACTCCACAGAGCGAAGAGGAGGACCAGGGGGACAACCCAGCCGAGGAGGGTTGGCAGCCAGCGGTTCTCGGGCACACCCTCGAAACGTATCCTGGCCGCCTGGAGTTCGTGCACCAGTTCGGGATCCTCCACACGTGCCGTGACGAAGCGATAGCGCTCATCGCCAATACGCCTCAGCTGATCGAGTGTTTGCCTGGGCAGCAATCCTTCAAGACCCGCAGCGGTGAACGTCCCCTGGATCACGCGCTCACCGAGTTCCACCGCTTCCAGCTTGTCCGCGTACAGCAGCGCCTTGAATTCGCTGTAGGCGAGGTTCTCCTGATGAGGCGCGGACAGGTAGCTCTGCACCGACATCAGCAACAGCAGGGCGAGCACAAAATACCAAACCGAGAAAGTACGTTGCTTCTGTTCCATGGCTTCGATCCGCTGGACGCGCCGTTTATATGATCGGCGAACGGACATGATTCTGCTGGCCCCCGGATCCGATGGCAATGTCTCGCAGCCTGTCGGACTTAGAGAAACGTTGATTTAAGCGGTGTTTGCCGCGGCACATGGACGTGCCGCCATTTTCTTCCACACAAACGGTTTGTTGTGAACGCGGACAGAAAACCACGCGTTTTTGGCCACCGTGTACTGAGAAAGCCAGGGTGGCTTCATTCCGCGTTTCACTAAGTCCGAAAGGCGGCCAGGGGAGGAGTCTGCCCAGTGATACGAGCGCGCTTGAACGCCCGCGCGACTTGGTCGTCCGGGTGGCATAGAGCACGAGCAGCACGAGGAAGGAGAAGAGCATCATACCGCTGATCATCACTGGGAACGGGAAATCACCAGGCGGATTGCCGAGCTTGTTATGGCACAAGCCGCGGTTCTGGAACGAGACGCAACGGAAGTTCCGCGCGTTGCACTTTTAGAGCAAGAGGAAAACGTGTCAGCTGCTCAGTGGACTATACCCACCTGGGTTTGGCGGTCAGCTTGATGAACAGGTGAAAATTTGAGGGGCGCAAGAATCCTAGAGAAAATCCTGGCCGGATTGCGCCCATGTTTACTGCTTTGGCCTTACTCCCGATGCGTTAGCCAAAAGACACACTGGCAGGTTTGCATCGCTATAGGCCGTGTAGCCTATTTAACATAATATGCATTATGCACATATCGTGACTTTCAACGCAGAGCCCCCAGGACCGGGCCATGACACCTCCGACGGGCCCGGCCGTGCCAAGAAAAACCCCGGGCAAGCCCGGGGTTTGTTGCTGCCTGCGTGGCTGGTTGCTTAGTCGTCCGTGCGGCGGTACAGCGCACCTTTTCGTTCAGCCAGTGCAGCACAGTGGATGCAACGCTGCACCGATATGCCGCTACGCAAGGCCGCGGCCAGCCGTTCCTCCGGGATCGGCTGGCCGCAATCCACGCAGATGTCACTGGTCTCGCCGTGCAGTTTCTCACGGATCCCCGAGATCGAATTTTCGATCTGTTCGATCGTCGCCAGGCTGGCTTGATCCAACTCGTCCGCTTCGCGCTCGAGCATGGCACCTCCTCGTAAGGGTTCGAGGAATTCAATCGACTGTCTCGAAGCTAGCCCTTCGGCACGCCGTTGCGGTCGCGCACGCTATGAAGAGACATGCTTAAATCCTTGCTTTGCCGAAATCCCACCTAACCACAAAGGTCTTTATCCGTGCGGACACGTAAAACCCATGCGATCGGTGCCGGTTTTTAGGCGCAGTGCCTGGTTTTCTTTGCAAATTCCATACGTTCGACACGATCCGACGTAGCATTTATAGTGCGCTTTCACCGCTTGGCTCCGTTTGCCGCGCGTGGCCGACGGACGCAAATAAATGAGAACAAACGTGCCCTTGAGCGTCACTCTCATCACAACAGCCATCACCCGCGAACCGGCCTTGGACATGGCCCGGCTTACACCCTCGTTGCCCATGCCTTTTGCGCCCGGGGAAAGGCGTGCTGGCCGTGGCTGACATAACCTCCCCCGAACTGCCGGCCATCGACTGGCACAACCTGGCCATTGACGAGACGGTTCAGCGTCTGGAGACCGATGAGCTTAGCGGCCTTTCGGCTGCGGAGGCCGCCGAGCGCCTGCGGCGGGTCGGCCCCAACCTCCTCCCTCCTCCGCCCCGGCGTTCGGCTTGGCTACGATTTGCTCACCAGTTCCACAACGTCCTCATCTACGTGATGCTGGCCGCCGCCGCGATCACCCTCGCCCTCGGTCACCTGGTGGATACGTCGGTACTGCTCGCGGCCGTGATCATCAACGCCCTGATCGGCTTCATCCAGGAAGGCAAGGCCGAACAGGCGCTGGACGCCATCCGGCGCATGCTCTCACTGCATGCCACCGTGGTGCGGGACGGTGAGCGCATGGAAATCCCGGCCGAAGCGCTGGTACCTGGCGACCTGGTGGTACTCGCCTCGGGCGACAAGGTACCGGCCGATCTGCGCCTGGTAAGCGAGAAGGCCTTGCGTGTGAACGAGGCCATCCTCACCGGTGAATCGGAAGTGGTGGAAAAGGCCCTCGCCCCTGTACCCGCCGAAGCGGCGCTGGGTGATCGCCGCTGCATGCTCTACTCGGGCACGCTCCTCTCCTCGGGCCTGGCCACCGGCGTGGTGGTGGCCACCGGCGCCAGGACGGAGCTTGGCCGCATCGGCGCCATGCTCAAGGAAGTGCAGACGGTCACCACGCCGTTGCTGCGCCAGATCGACGGCTTCGGGCGCTGGCTTGCCATAGCCATCGTGATCATGGCGGTGCTCACCTTCTTCACCGGCATCGTTTGGCGCGGCGAACCTGCCAGCGAAATGTTCCTCATGGCGGTGGCCCTGGCAGCCTCCGCCATCCCCGAGGGGCTGCCCGCGATCATGACCATCACCCTGGCGCTCGGCGTGCAGCGCATGGCCCGGCGCAATGCCATCATCCGGCACCTGCCCGCCGTGGAAGCCTTGGGTTCAGTCACCGTGATCTGCTCCGACAAGACCGGCACGCTCACGCGTAACGAAATGACCGTGCAGCAACTCATCACGGCCACCAAGGTATTCGAAATAACCGGCGTAGGTTACGTGCCCGACGGCGCCGTACACCTGGACGGTGGACCGGTCACGCCCGAGAAGCATCCCGAACTCGCCCACATCGGACGTGCTCTGGTGCTGTGCAACGACGCGCAACTGCACAATCGTGAAGGTGCCTGGCAATTGGAGGGGGATCCCACGGAAGGCTCGTTACTCACCCTCGCCTACAAGCTCGGTCTCCATCCGGCGACCGAACGTGGGGCACTGCCGCGTACCGACGTCATTCCCTTCGAATCACAGCACCGGCTCATGGCCACCCTCAACCATGACCACGAAGGCCGTGGGTTCATCTACGTGAAGGGTTCACCCGAACGCATCATGGACATGTGCGAATGGCAAGGCGACGGCCAACCCATCGATACAGCATGGTGGCACGAGCGTGGTTCCGAGGCCGCCGCACGTGGGCTGCGTATCCTCGCCATCGCCGTAAAGGCCACTGACCCGGCGCAGCGGGAAGTACGCTTCTCACACCTGCGCGGCGGTTTCACCCTCATGGGCCTCGTGGGCATCATCGACCCACCCCGCGAGGAAGCCATCCGGGCTGTGGCCGAGTGCGCCGAGGCGGGCATCCGCGTGAAGATGATCACCGGCGACCACGTCGAAACCGCACGCGCCATCGGCGCGCGCATGGGCATCGGCGTCGACAAACCGGCGCTCACCGGCCCCGAGATCGAGGTGCTGAGCGACGAGGAGCTACGCCGCTACGCGCCCCACGTGGACGTGTTCGCCCGCACCAGTCCCGAGCACAAGCTACGCCTGGTGGAAGCCTTGCAGGCTGCCGGACACGTGGTCGCCATGACCGGTGACGGCGTCAACGACGCGCCTGCGCTCAAGCGTGCCGACGTCGGTGTGGCGATGGGCCTCAAGGGAAACGAGGCGGCCAAGGAGGCCGCGGCCATGGTGCTCACCGACGACAACTTCGCGACCATCAGCAATGCGGTAGGCGAAGGCCGCGGTATCTACGACAACATCCGCAAGTTCATCCTGTTCATGCTGCCCACCAACGGCGGCGAGGCACTGGTGGTGATTACGGCCATACTGTTCAACTTTGTATTGCCGCTCACCCCCGCCCAGGTGCTGTGGATCAATATGGCAACCGTCAGCACGCTCGGGCTTGCCCTTGCCTTCGAGCCCGCCGAGGAGGACGTAATGCGCCGCCCACCCCGTGATCCACTCGAATCGCTGTTGTCCTGGTTCTTCGTCTGGCGGTTGGTAATGGTCTCATTGCTGATGGCGACGGGGGCCCTCGGACTGTTCCTGTGGGAACTCGAGCATGGGGCGAGCCTGGAGAAAGCACGCACCATCGCAGTGAGCACCATCGTGGTGGCGGAGATGTTCTATCTCATCAACAGCCGGCACATCCTGCGCTCGGTACTCTCGCGCGATGGGCTGCTGGGCAATCCCTATGTGCTCCTCGCCATCGCCGGCTGTGCCCTGTTGCAATTCGCCTATACCGCTACCCCGGCTTTGCAGGCGGTCTTCAAGTCGACACCGCTGACCACGTGGGAATGGTCGCGGGTAATCCTCGCGGGTGCACTGGTATTCTCATTTGCCGAACTGGAAAAAATGACCGTACGGTGGCTGAACCTGCGGAACCGCCAGACTTCCGCCACGGCCTGAACCTGGTCCAGAACATGGGATGCACACCATGAGCGCCATACAGGACATCCTGGCTGCCACCGATTTCACCGGGTCCGGGTCCAAGGCCGTGCACCGTGCCGCCAGACTCGCCATGGAGCAGCGTGCACGATTGGAACTGCTGCACATCGTGCACAGCCCCGCCCTGGAATCCCTGCGCCCCCTGTTCCCCTCTCCCACCGACGTAGAGAAGCGGATCCTGCAAGATGCACGCACGCAGTTGGAGAAACTGGCCACCGCCGTGGCGGCTGAGACCGGGGTGCGGCCCGGCACGGGCGTACACCTTGGCCATGTGGTGGATGGGATCCTGGCGGGATCCGAAGCGGCCGACCTGCTGGTGGTGGGTGCGCGAGGTGCCAATCCCGTGCGCGATCTGCTCATCGGCAGCACGGCGGAACGTCTGCTGCGCAAAAGCCAGCAGCCGGTACTGACGGTCAATCGGGAGCCGGCGCACGCCTACCGGCGTGTATTGGTGCCCATGGACTTCACGCCCGTTTCCGGCCCATTGCTGCGCATGGCCATGCAACTTGCGCCCGAAGCCCGGATCACCGCCTTCCACGCCTTCGACATCCCCTTCGAAGCAAAGCTCTGGCTGACCGGCGTACCGGAAGACCGCATCCAGGACTACCGCGACAAGGCGCGGCAGTTTTCCATCGACGCCCTGCACGCACTGATCGGAGATGCCGGGGCTGATGCGGGCCGGTGCGAGGCCGTGGCCGAACTGGGCGAGGCGGCACCCCTGATCCTGGACCAGGCGGCGGCGATCGGGGCCGACCTCATCGTCATGGGCAAGCGTGACCAGACCCTGGCAGAAGAACTGCTCCTCGGCAGTGTGGCACGCCGCGTGCTCGCGAGCAGCGATTGCGACGTGCTGGTGCTTACGTAGCGGCACGATGCGTCGATGACGGTCGGCTGGCACGCCCCTCCACGGGATCGGCTCCTGCAAGGCCCGGGTCGGGCCCGAGCCTTCTTTCGCGTCTCTGACACATATCAAGGTGGACGACAGGTGGCATCGTATACACTCGCGGCGGCAGCATCCCTGGCAGGATTGTGCTGCCATGAGCCGCCGTCGGCCTGGTAACCACGGCCGGGATTGACCCGGTCTGAAGGAGCACAGTTGATGGCTTTCGAGCGCGCCAAACGGATCCGCTTCTCCCACTGCGATCCCGCTGGCATTGTCTTTTATCCACGCTATGCCGAACTCTTCAACGAAGTGGTCGAGGACTGGTTCGCCGAAGGCATCGGCATCGGTTTCCGTACCCTCATGGAAGAGCACCGTCTCGGCCTTCCTGTGGTACGCCTGGAGGCCGACTTTCGCACCCCGGCACGTTTCGGTGATACGCTCACCTTCCGTCTTGCCGTGGCTGCCATAGGCAAGACGTCGGTACAGCTCCGCATCGAGGGCATGCGTAACGAGACCCTCTGCGTGCGTGCCGAACTGACGATCGTGTTGATTTCGATGAATAATTTCCAGGCTGTGCCCATCGACGAATCCTGGCGCGGCCGGTTCGCCGCCTTTCAAGCCGAGACATGACTGCCCCTTTGTCCACCGTCCCCTCCGCCGTCCCCTCTGCCTGGCGTATCTGGAGCATCGCTGCGCGACCGCGCACCCTGCCGCTGGCCGCCGCCCCGGTACTTGCCGGTACCGCCTTGGCGTGGGCCGAACAGGCCCCCCTGCTCTGGGGCCCCGCCCTCGCGGCCTTGCTGGCGGCCTTGCTGATCCAGATTGGAACCAATCTGCACAACGATGCCGCCGATTTCGAACTCGGCAATGATGGCGTCGATCGTGTCGGCCCCCTGCGCGTCACCGCGGCCGGCTGGGCCAGTGCCCGCCACGTGCGTACGGCGGCACGTATCACCTTTGCCTTGGCCCTGCTGCTGGGGTGCTATCTGGTCGTGGTCGGCGGTGCATTCATCCTCGCCATCGGCTGTGCCTCGCTGCTTGCCGCCCAGGCGTATTCCGGTGGACCGCGCCCCATTTCCCATACCCCCCTGGGCGAGCTGTTCGTCTGGGTGTTTTTTGGTCTGTTGGCGGTGGCGGGCAGTTATTGGTTGCAGGCCGGTAGCGTCTCGCCCGGGGCCTGGCTGACCGGCGCTGCACTGGGGCTGCCAGCCGCCGCGGTATTGCTGGTAAACAACCTGCGCGACCGCGAAACGGATCGACGCGCCGGCCGGCGCACCCTGGCCACCCTGCTGAATGATCCGTGGGCACGGCGGGTCTATGCGGTACTGATGCTGCTGCCCTATGCCGGTCTGCCCCTGCTGGCGCATTGGGGCCGCAACGGTGTCTGGCTGACCATGCTGACCCTGCCGTTCAGTCTCACCCTGGCACGCCGCCTGCTGTGCGGCTTGGCCGGGCCCGCACTCAACCTGCACTTGGCGCAAACGGCACAGGCCGCACTGGCCTTTGCCCTGATGCTCGCGCTGGGGATGCTGTACTGATGCCGGCCGTCGTCAGGCCGGGGCCGCCCCCGGTACGAGGATCGCGCGCGCACGGATTGCCAGCCGGTGTCGACGCCCTCTGTCGCCGGTTGCACGCAGAGGCCGCGGCGGCCCTCCCCCAACTGAGCACGACCGCGCCCGACTGCCTGGTATCGCTTGCCCTGCGGCTGCCCGGCACGCCCCTCGAGGAGGGCTTCCCGGCTGGCGGCGATACACGCTGGCAGGGCCCCGGTGGTGAACCGGCCCTGTATGGCAGCGGTGTGGCGGTGCGCTACACCGAGAACGCGGTGGTGCATTGGGGGCAGGACTGCAGGCGGTGGGTCTGCTTGGGCGACCCTGCACTGGCACCGCTCGCGTTCTTCACGCTGCCGCCCGCCACGGAAAGTGCCCAGCCGACGCTGAGGTTGCCGCGCGCCTTGTTGCGCCACGACCATCACGGCTGGGGTCTTGTCCTCACGTCACGCCGCGGCACACAGCCGCCTCAGCAGATCGTTGCGCAGTGGTTGGATGCAGTACGCCACCTGTTCACGCCGTCGCCTGGCGGGCACGGCCATGTGGTCACCCGGCACACCACGCCCGACGCCGATACCTGGCTGGCCCGGGTGACAGCCGCGCGCGCGGCGATCCGAGCCGGTCGCCTGACCAAGGTGGTGCTGGCACGCCGGTTGCGCGCGCAACTGTCGCATCCGGTGGACGTGGCAGGCGTCACCGCGCGCCTGGCAAGCATGTATCCCGCCTGTCATGTGTTGTCCCTGCCCCACGACGGTGGCCGGGTAGTGGCAGCGACCCCCGAGCTGCTCGCCACCAAGCAAGGTGACAGCCTCATCTGCCATGCCCTCGCCGGTACCACGAGGCGCCAAACCGATGCACCGCAGGCGGCGCGCACCGCGTTACTCGCCTCGCCCAAGGAGCGGCACGAGCATGCGCTGGTGGTCGATGCCATCAAGGAACGCATGGCGCGCTTGTGTAGCGCCGTGGAATACGCGGCCCAACCCTCCCTGCTATCGCTGCGGTTCGTGCAGCACCTCTGGACGCCGCTGCAAGGCACACTGCGTGCCGGGATCGGCCTGCTGGACGCCGCACGCACACTGCATCCGACACCGGCGGTGCTCGGTACGCCGGATGCGGCAGCGCGGGATTGGCTCCGCGCCTGCGGCGAGCACAGGGACGGTCTCTACACCGGGGTCGCAGGCTGGCTCGATCGCAACGGCGACGGTGCCGCGGTGGTGGTGCTGCGCTCCGCCTGGCTGCAGGCCGACAGCGCCGTGTTATGGGCCGGTGCAGGCATCGTCGCCGCCTCGGATCCCGCCGCCGAACTGGCGGAAACGGAGCTGAAGCTGCAGACCATGCTGGAAGTACTGGACCCCGCTCCATGACCGACACCGCCGCACGCAACTATCGCTGGGCCTGGGCCCTACTCGACGGCCTCGCCGCGGCCGGTGTCCGCCGGGTGGTGCTCGCTCCCGGCTCACGCTCCACGCCGCTGGCCCTGGCGGCCTTACGCCATCCACTGCTCACCGTACACGTGAGCGTGGACGAGCGTGCGGCCGGTTTCTTCGCGCTTGGCCTGGCACGGGCCGAGGCATTGCCGGCCGTGCTCATCGCCACCTCCGGTTCGGCCATTGCCAACTGGCTGCCGGCGGTCGTCGAGGCCGACATGGGGCGCGTCCCGCTGATACTGCTCTCCGCCGATCGCCCACCCGAGCTGCAGGACTGCGGCGCCAACCAGACCATGGATCAGCTGGGCCTGTTCGGCCGTCACGTACGCGCTTTCCATCAGCTGCCACCGGCCGAGGACGACACGGCCTGGCTGGCCGGCCTCGCCGCACGCAGCGTCGCACTCACCCTCACTCCACTACCCGGTCCGGTGCACTGGAATGTGCCGCTGCGCGAGCCGCTGGTGCCGGAAGAGGTGCCGGCGCTGACACGGTCGGCGCGCGTCCCGCAACGCCTCGGCACGACCATGCACCCCGACGCCGCGGCGCTTGCCATCCTGGAGCGCCTTGTCGCCGATGGCCCGGGCGCCATCGTGTGCGGACCGCAACACCTGGGGGCCGTCACGCGCACGGCCATCCTTGGGCTTGCGCAGCGGCTGAACGTGCCCTTGTTCGCCGATGTGTTGTCGGGTCTGCGCTGCGGTTCGCTCGCGCTGGGCAACGTCCTGCACCACCCCGACAGTGTCGCGCGCAGCGCCCCGGCCGCGGCCTGGGTGTTGCGTTTCGGCGGCACGCCCGTATCGCGCGCCGTCAACGACTGGCTGGCGCGCTGCGCTGGGGTCCAGGTGGCGGTAAGCGACCATCCGCGGGTCGCCGATCCTGCCGGAAACGCCAGTCACCTGCTGTACGCCGACCCGGCGGCCCTGTGCCACGCCCTGGACGGTGGCGCAGCGCCTGAGGGTTGGCTGGAACAGGCCGTCGCCCTGGACCAGGCGGCGCGCAGCGCGGCCGCCGAGGCCTGCCGCGGCGAAACGAACTTCGAAGGCGCCGTGCTGCGCGCACTCATGCATGCGCTGCCTGCGCAAGCGCCGCTGTTCCTCGGAAATTCACTCACGGTGCGTGCAGCCGACTGGTTCGCCGGCGTCACCCCTGCCCCGCTGCGCCTGTTCGGCAACCGCGGCGTCAGCGGCATCGACGGCAACATCGCCACCGCCTGCGGCATCGCCACCGCCCTCGGCCCCACCGTGGCAGTCGTCGGTGACCTCGCCTTCCTGCACGACCTCAACGCCCTCGCGCTGGGGCAGCATTGTCCTCTTACCGTCGTGCTGCTCGACAACGGCGGCGGCGGTATCTTCGATCATCTGCCTCAGGCGGCCCTGCCTGAGTTTGAACGGGGTTGGCTGACCCCGCAGGCCGTCGATCCCGCACACGTGGCGCGGGCGTTTGGCCTCGACTACACGCGTGCGGAAACCGTGACCGCCGCCGTCGCCGCGGCCTGTGCTGCCCATGCGTCGACGCAGTTGCGCATCGTGCACGTCCCCATCGACCGCACATACAGTCTCGCGCGTACTCGCGCCTTTCATACGCAAGCAAGGAGTCCGAAGGCATGAGCGCAATCCCGGCCGCGCAATGCGCATGGCAGCCGGTGCCCGGCACCGATTTCAGCGACATCCTCTACCACACCTGCGACGGTATCGCGCGCATCGCCATCAACCGTCCACAGGTACGCAACGCCTTCCGCCCGGAGACGGTGATGGAACTGCAGGATGCCTTCGCCCGCGCCCACCGCGATCCGCAGGTCGGCGTGATCATTTTCACCGGGGTCGGTGCAGACGCCTTTTGCGCCGGGGGGGATCAAAAGGTCCGCGGTGATGACGGCGGATATCACGATGCCGCCTCCGGCACCCCCCATCTCAACGTGCTCGACCTGCAGATGCAGATCCGCCGCCTGCCCAAACCGGTGGTGGCCATGGTGGCCGGTTATGCCGTCGGCGGCGGCCATGTGCTGCATCTGGTGTGTGACCTGACCATCGCCGCCGACAACGCCCGCTTCGGCCAGACCGGTCCACGCGTCGGCAGCTTCGATGCCGGTCTCGGCGCAGGCCTGATGGCGCGCACCATCGGCATGAAGCGGGCGAAGGAGATCTGGCTCATGTGCCGCTTGTACGACGCACAGACCGCACTGGACTGGGGGCTGGTCAATGCGGTGGTACCGCTCCACAGGCTCGAGGAGGAGACGGTGGCCTGGTGCCGCGAGATGCTGAAGCTCTCGCCCACGGCGCTGCGCATGATCAAGGCGGGTTTCAATGCCGATACCGACGGCCTCGCCGGCATTCAGGAACTGGCCGGCAACGCCACCGGCCTGTTCTACATGACGACGGAAGGCCAGGAAGGTCGTGATGCCTGGCTGGAAAAGCGCCCGCCGGATTTCGGGAAGTTCCGCCGTCGTCCCTGACCCATGCGCCTCCGCGCCGCCCTGCATCCGTATGCCCTGCCGCTCAAGCGGCCCTGGGCGGCGGCTAGCGCTGTCTTGCACGAACGTCGCGGCACCCTGTTGTCGCTCACCAGTGATGACGGAATGATCGGTTGGGGCGACTGCGCCCCGCTGCCGAGTTCAGACCCGGCGCACCACGCACGCATGGCTGGCGCACTGACCGATGTACTGACGTGGTCCGGTGACAGTGACGCATGGCAGCTACGCTGCACGGCCATCCCCGTTCCGGAGGTGCGCTGGGCCCTGGAGACCGCGCTGTTCGATTTGGCAGCGCGCCGCAACCAGCTGCCGCTCATGGTGCAGCTTGGTGCACCGACCTTCATCCCGGCCGTTGGCGTCAACGCAGCACTCGGTGCACTGGATGAGCACACAGGAAAGCGCGCCGCTGCGGCATTCGCCCAGGGGTACCGCATCGCCAAGATCAAAGTGGGGGTCGCCGCTGCCGCCCGCGAACTCGAGCTGCTACAGGATGTGAATGCCGCCACCGCGGGTCGCCTGCGCCTGCGGCTCGATGCCAATCGCGCATGGCGCGAGGACACGGCCCGGGAATTCCTGGAGCGGATAGCGGTGCTGCCGATCGATGCGGTCGAAGAGCCGCTGGCACGGCCCACCCTGCAGCAATTGCATGCATTGCAGCGGGAGCTGCCCTATGCCATCGCGGTCGATGAGTCGCTCCCGCAGTTCGGTGCCAATGCACTGCTCGCCGCCGGAGCGGTACGCCGCTTGGTGGTAAAACCCGCACGCATCGGCGGCATGCTGGCCACGCGCGCGTTGGTCAACCGTGCGCACAGCGCGGGGGTCGAGGTGGTGCTTACCTCGGTGGTAGATTCGGCCGTGGGGGTCACCGCGGCTGCCCACCTCGCTGCCGCCCTGGCACCCGATGTAAGCCACGGCCTGGCCACCCTGGATTGGCTTGCCGACGACGTCGCCGATGCTCCGGTGGTGCGCCAGGGGCAGCTGCTACTCCATGCCGCCCCCGGGCTTGGACTGACGCCTGAATTCTGAGATCCGGCGCGAGCAGAAGCCCGCTCCCACAGCCAATCGAATCCCTTCCCCGTGCCCCCGTGTTCCCTGTGGTTAAATGCTTTCAGCAGTGCGGCTCATCGCAGTGGGGACTGTTCATTCCTTTGCGATCTCCGTGTCCTCGCAACGCGGTGCCGGGCTGTCTTTCGCCTGCATGCGCACCACGTCGTCACCCGCCGCCAACGCGCGCAGCGCCTGGCGATCCGGTTTGCCGTTGCTCAGCAGCGGCAACCTCGGGAGGCGCAGCGCCGCCCGGGGTCGCAACCTGCTGCGCACATTGTTACGGCACCATGACAGCAGGGTCTCGGCATCCCACGCCCCGCTGTAGACTGCGGTGACGAGCTCACCCCATACGGCATCGCTTCGTCCGACCACGCACACGGCGTCGAGCCCCGGACAGTGCACCAAGGCCTCCTCCACCCAGACCGGCTGCACCTTTTTGCCCCCGCTGATGATCACCGCATCGGCGCGGCCACTGATCACCAGTTCTCCATCACCGGTGATCTGTGCCAGGTCGTTCGTCACGAACCAGCCATCCACCAGTCCCACGCCGCGCCGGTGCGCGGGATTGGCATAGCCTGCCATGACCATGGGCCCACGCACCTCGAGTCGCCTGTCCGCACGCTGTCGGACCTCGACGCCGGGGAGCGGTTGGCCTACCAGGCCCGGGCGCCATGGCGGCACCAGGCGTGCGAGTGTCGCCACCTGCGAGGCGGTCTCGCTCATGCCGTAGCTAGGCTGCAGCGGCCAGCCGTGCCGTACGGCACGCTCGGCCAGTTCACCGGACAGCGCCGCACCGCCGACCAGCACGTGGCGCAAGCTCGGCGGGGGAGCCTGAGGCGTGAGCTCCAGCAGTTGCGTCAGCATGGTCGGGACGAGCGAGAGATGGGTGATGCCTTGGGTGCGCAACGCATGCCACACCCGTTCAGCATCGAACCTCTGCTGCAGCAGCGCCTCGGCACCGGCCAGGGCACAGCGCACCAGGATGGAATAGCCACCGATGTGGAACAGCGGCAAACAGGCCAGCCAGCGATCACCCGGACGCAGCGGCGTACGTGCCGCCGCGGCCAGTGCCGCCGCCCGCAGGTTGTGCGCCGTCAGCATGACGGCCTTCGGTTCGGCGCTGCTGCCGCTGGTCGCCACCATCAGCGCGATATCGTCCGCGGCAAGCCGCGACGGCGGCGGCGTCGCGCCCCGTGCGCAGGCAAGGACTGCAGCCGGCTCGATGTGGCGGCGAGCGGCATAGGGCCGCGGCGCGACGACCGTGCCGGCACCCGTCTGCACCAACAGGTGTTCGAGCACGGTTTCTGGCAGGGCCGGATCGAGTGGCAGCAACGCCGCCCCCAGCGACGCCGTGGCATGTGCCAGCACACATACCACGGCCGGTGATGGCGAGATCACGGCCACCACCTGTCGTTCCGTGACACCGGCCGCCTGCAGCAGTGTCGCTGCGGCACTGCCCTGTCTGGCGAGTTCGCGGGCGGTCACCGTGTGCATGGGATGAATCGGGTTTCGCATGGAGTGGATCATACCTGCCCTCCCGGAAAACATCGGGACTGGCACAGCGGCGCGCTGTCAACTCAAGCAGCATCACCAGCCGCTGAGGGCACACCTGCCTTGCGGCGTTACCCCTCGGTTATTCAATGAAAGCGGCACACCCTTGTCATGGCCGGCCTGGGATCCCTCACGTCTACTGGCATGCCGGCCCGCCCGGAGCACACGCGGCGAGCCGGCGCTGCAATTCCTCCACAGTCTCCTGCAGCGCTTGGTTCTTTTTTTTCAACTCGACCATCCTCAGCTCACGACCGACCATGAGACGGTTGAGTCGTTCCAGTTCCTCGACCCGTTCGCGCAATGTTTCTTCGGCCGCGCGGCGCTGGCGACGTGCCTGAGCCTCCTGTAGTGCCCGCTCCACCGCCGGCGCGAGCTTGGAGAGATGGTCCTTGAGCACATAATCGGTGGCACCGCGGCGCAAGGACTCGATGGCCACCTCCTCGCCCATGGCACCGGTCACGAATATGAAGGGCACGTCGTCACCCCGGGCGCTGGCGATCTCCAGCGCCGAGAGACCGTCGAAGGCGGGCAGCTTGAAATCGGCGAGGATGAGATCGGGTGCGAACTCGACCAGTGCACGCGTGAATTGGTCGCGACTCTCCACCCGCAAGGTGGTAAATGACAAACCTGCGGAACGCAGCTCGTACTCCACCAGTGCCGCATCCGACGGTGTGTCCTCGAGCAACAGGATCTTCAGGGACTTGGCTGTATCATTCATGGCGGCGTACCCGCGGAGCCATGCACGACCGCGGACGGATGGAGATCGGCATGGTCGCTCTGGTCATGCGGTTGTCCCGGCCTTCGGCAAGGCCACGAAAAAAGTCGCGCCGTGGTCCAGTTCACTTTCTGCCCATACCCTCCCACCGTGGCGCACCACGATGCGCTTCACCACGGCCAATCCGATACCTGAACCTTCAAACTCCGCGGCGCTGTGCAGGCGCTGGAACACGCCGAACAACCGGTCCACATAGCGCATGTCGAACCCCACGCCGTTGTCACGCACATGGTAGATGAGCTCCGTATCGGTCACTTCACACCCCACCTCGATACGCGTCACCTCCCGGCTGCGCGTGAACTTGGTGGCGTTGGTCAACAGGTTCATGAGTACTTGGCGCAGCAGGGCGCGATCCACTTCGGCAAGGGGCAGCTCCTCCAGACGGAAATCATAGGTACGTTCCGGTTCCACCTGGCGCACTTCCTCCCACACCTCCCGCACCAGCGCGGTCATATCCACAGGCAGCTTCTTCAATTCCGCGCGGCCGGTGCGCGAGAAGGTGAGGATGTCGGAGATCAGTTGGGCCATGCGCTCGGTGTTCTCGCGAATCACCCGCAGCAGCCGCTTACCGTCTTCGTCCAGCTGCGCCTCGTATTCCGTAAGCAGGATCTTGGAGAACCCATCGATGGCACGCAGCGGCGTCCGCAGGTCGTGTGAGACCGAATAACTGAAGCTTTCCAATTCCTTGTTGGCAGCTTCCAGTTCTGCCGTACGTGCCTTGACCCGTTGATCCAGTTCCTGGTTGAGCCGGCGCAACGTCCGCTCGGCCGCCTTGCGCTCGGTGATATCGAGGAAGGTCACCACGGCCCCCGTCACCTTGCCCTCCTCCCGGATGGGCGTACTCACGTATTCGATGGGAAAGGCGCTGCCGTCGTGCCGCCAGTACACCTCATCGGTACCACGGTACACCATCCCTTCCGCATAGGCCTTCTGTACCAGACAGTCGCGCAGTGGATAGGGGCTGCCATCCGCACGCGAGTGATGGATGACCTGATGCAAGTCACGCCCGATCAGTTCATCAGGCGTATAGCCCAGCATGGCCGCTGCGGCCGGATTGACGAAGGTGCACCGGCCGCTCGTATCCAGACCATAAATGCCTTCGCCCGCCGACTGCAGCAACAGTTCGTTGCGGCGGCCGAGGCGCAGCGCCTCTTTCTCCGCTTGCTTGCGCGCAGTGATGTCCCGTGCTGCTGCGAACACGCCTACGACCGCACCGTGCTCGTCACGATAGACAGCGGCATTGTAGAGCACCGGCGTGACATGTCCGTCGGCTCGACGGAGTTCCAGCGGATAGTCGATGACGAAACCTTGTTCGAAGGCTTGGCGATAACCTGCCCGGGCACGCTCCGGCTCGGTGAAGTAGTCCGAGAAATCGGTACCGATGAGTTCCTCGCGCGAGCATCCGGTGACCTTCTCCGTGGCCGCGTTCACGTCGGTGATGGTGCCGTTCGGACCGATGGTCACCAGCGGGTC
>Ga0172382_10006279_pt1 | contig 17346 bp, 16 predicted proteins | sample Leawel138RmetaG_FD_122245 | JGI IMG/M metagenome (GOLD analysis project Ga0172382, IMG submission 122245) | Leachate microbial communities from a municipal landfill in Southern Ontario, Canada - Leachate well 138R metaG | ecosystem: Engineered > Solid waste > Landfill > Unclassified | place...
CGCGCATCAGCGGATGGTCCATCATTGCCTGGACATAGACCGTGGCGGCAGGGTTGAGCTTCACGCCGTAGGTCCAGAAGCGCGTCGCCACCGGGGCATACATGCAGTCAGCGCCAGAGAACTGGCCGAACAGGAACGGGCCGCCGGCGCCGTAGTCGGTGCGGCACATGGTCCAAAGGTCTTGGATGCGCGCGATATTGGCTTCGACCAGGGCGCGTTGGGCCGGATCATCGGGCCAGCCCTTGCCGATGAGTTGTTTGCGCACGTTCATGCCCATGGCTTTGCGCAGCGGCGCGAACCCGGAGTGCATCTCCGCCGAAACCGACCGGGCAACCGCGCGGGCCTGGGCGTCGCTCGGCCACATGCGCCCGGCGGGGGCGCGTTCGGCTGCCCATTCGACCAGCGCGAGGCTATCCCACACCGCGATCGCCCCATCGTGCAGGCACGGCACTTGTCCGCTCGGGCTAAACTCTAAAATTCGGGCTTTGGTATCGGGCTGGCGGAGCGGAACGACGATTTCTTCGAAGGCCACCCCGGCATGGCGCAAGGCCAGCCAGCCGCGCAGGGACCATGATGAATAAGCCTTGTTACCAATCATCAGTCGCAGCATTGACGCCTCGCACGAAAAGAATCTTGGCTGGGGATGATGCCGCCGGCGAAGAATTGTTGCAACAGGGCTACCGCTTTTGGTGTAGTGAAGTCTTGGCCCATGGGACTGCATCCAATCTAAAGGGGGTACGGTCGCGAGGGACGGGGTCCGGCACCCTGGCCGCCTTCCGCGTCGGCTGGGCGCGGTAGAGATAAAAGGTCGTTGTGGTGAATGCTTGAAATTCTGCTGGTAGAGGACAACGACGTGTTCGCGCGTTTGGTCGAGGGCCTCCTCACCCAGACGCGACCGGGCGGCTTTAGCGTGCACACGCGGTCAGACCTGACCAGCGCCACGCAGGCGGTGAAGGAGCGCACCTTCGACGCCATTGTTCTCGACCTGTCGCTGCCCGAGGCCGAAGGCCTGGACACTCTGCGCCACATGCTGGCCGCCGTTCCGGGGACGCCGGTGGTGGTCCTGACCGCCCTCAATGACGAGCAGATGGCCTTGGAAGCCGTGCGCAACGGCGCCCAGGACTATCTTATCAAGACGCAACTCAGCGGCGCCGGATTGCGCCGCTCACTTTTGTACGCCGTGGAACGCCGAGCCGTGTTCGAGGGGTTGGGCGAAGAGGGCGGCATCCTCGAAGGCTTGCTCAACAGCATGTATGCCGCGTCGGGCGTACTGACCGCCGAGTGGGACGAGGTCGGTGCGGTGGTCGATTTCCGCTGGCGCCTAGGCAACGCGGCCTGTCGCCCGGTGCTGGGGATTTCGCCCCGTGACCTGGCAGGGCACAGTTTGCGTGAGACCTTGCCGGATCTGGCGCAGGGGACCGTGTTTGCGGGCTTGAAGCGGGTCGCTGGGGGGCACGGCACGCTTGACATCGAGCATTGCACGTCGCGTAACGGCGAGCAGGTTTGGCTGCGCATTGCCGCTGCCCGGATGGAGGGCGGTGTTGCCGTCACCCTGTCCGACATCACCAGCCGCAAGGCCCAGGAAGTCGCCCTGGTCCAAGCCCGCGACAAGGCCGAGCGCGCCGATCGCACCAAGAGCCACATGCTGGAAGCCTTGAGTCACGGCGTGCGGACGCCGCTCAATTCCATCATCGGGTTTGCCGAACTGATGGATAACGAGCTTCTCGGCCCGATGAATCACCCGCAGTACCGGGCCTATGTGAAAGATATCTCGTCGTCGGCCCACCAGTTGGTGCAGATCATCGAAGATCTGATGGAGCCGGCCCGGTTCGAGGGGCTGGCGCGTCTGGAAAGCGGGTCGCGGCAGCTTATCGACCTCCAACCGGATTTGATTGCGGTCTGTCGCGACGGGATCGTGACGCTGATGAATGCGGCGGGCGCCGCCATGGTGGGCGTGCAGCCGGTTCAGTCTTGCGTCGGCCGGGCGTTCAGTTCGTTCGTGCACGCCGATTACGTTCCCATCGTTGGCGAAGGGCTGCGCCATCTGCTTGCCGAGCAGGGCCGCGTTCCCATGAAGCTGATGAGTGCTGACGGCCGCGAAGTCCACGTCGAAATCGCCGCCACGCAGTTCAGCAGTGAGGACGGCGAGGACTCGGTCCTGCTGGTCGCCCGCGACGTGACGGAACGGCAGATTGCCACCCGCGCCATCATCCAGCGCGAGGAGCGGCTGCGTCGCATCATGGAGACCATGGTCGACGGGCTGGTCATCATCGACGAGCGCGGCGTCATCGAGACGTTCAACCTCGCCGCCGAAAAGATCTTTGGCTACAAGGCATCGGAAGTCGTCGGTGCGCCGGTCAACATTTTGATGGCCGAGGATGGTGACGATCACCTGGGCTACGGCAACCCGTTCCTGGAAACCGGCATCGGTCAGATCGTCGGGGGCGGGCGCGAGGTTGAGGGGCGTCGCAAGGATGGCAGCGTGTTCCCGCTCGATCTTGCGCTTTCGGGGCTGCGCATCGCGGACCAGCGCCTGTTTAGCGGCATGCTGCGCGACATTTCAGAACTCAAGGCGGCCGAGGAACGGCTGCGGTTCCTCGCCACCCGCGACCATCTGACGGGGCTGCCCAACCGCGCCGCCTTCCGCGACCGTCTGGAGGATGCCGTCAGCCGCGCCGCTAAGAATGGCACTATGGTCGGCGTCCTGTTCATTGACCTCGACCATTTCAAGCACATCAACGACAGCCTGGGCCATTCCGTCGGCGATCGCGTGCTGCAGGCCGTGGGCGCGCGCCTGGAGGCCTATGTCCGGCCCGGCGACACCGTGGCCCACATGGCAGGCGATGAATTCACCGTCATCCTGGACAATCTCAAGGACCCGCAGGACGCCGCACGTCTGGCCTCGCACTTGCTCGACCATCTGGCCCAGCCGTTCGAGGTCGAGGGACGGGAGATCTTTACGTCGGGGTCCATCGGGATCGTCGTCTACCCCGACAATGCCGACAACACCGTCAATCTGATGCGCAACGTCGACACAGCGGTTAACCACGCCAAGAAGCAGGGCCGCAACACGTTCCAGTTCTATACGGAAAAACTGTCGGACGTCATGGTCCGGCGGTTGCAGATCGAAAACGGTTTGCGGCGCGCGCTTGAGCGCAATGAACTGCATGTGGTCTATCAGCCCAAGGTCGACCTGGAGACAGCCGAGGTGATCGGGGCCGAGGCCCTGCTGCGCTGGACCAGCGCGGATCTCGGCTTCGTGTCGCCCGCCGAATTCATCCCGGTGTCCGAGGAAACCGGCCTGATCGTGCCCATCGGAGAGTGGGTGTTGACCGAAGTCTGCAGCCAGATCGGGCGCTGGATGGACAGCGGGCGGGTTTGCGTGCCGGTGGCGGTCAACCTGTCGGCCCGCCAGTTCCGTCAGGCCGACCTCACGGCGCGTATCACCGAAATTCTGGACCGCTCGGGCATCAGTTCGGAGCTTTTGGAGCTTGAACTGACCGAAAGCACACTGGTTGAAAATGCCGACGAGACCATTCAAGCGCTGTGGGCCTTGAAGGGCTTAGGCATTCGCCTGTCCATCGATGACTTCGGCACTGGGTATTCGTCGTTGAGCTACCTCAAGCGTTTCCCCATTGATGCGCTGAAGGTCGATCAGTCGTTCGTGCGCGACATTCCCGACAGCATGGACGACATGGCCATCACCAAGGCGATCATTTCCATGGGCAAGTCGCTCGACCTCAAGCTGGTGGCCGAGGGCGTGGAAACACTGGAACAGGTTGAGTTCTTGCGCGCCAATGGGTGCCGCATCGTGCAGGGATATTATTTCTCCAAGCCGGTTGCGGCCGCCGCGTTTGCCGACTTCGTCGAGGCTTTCGATGATGAGGGCGGCGCTGCCCTGCGGGCGTTCATCGCGCCCCGACGACGCGTTTTGGCGGAGTAGCGTTCCGTTGCAGATTGCTTGCGGCTTGAGCGCCTAGGCTTGCTGGTGCATTGTTTGCGTCTTCGGGCGGCGTCTTGGCTGCGCAGCCCTATGGAATGGAGACTTGGTGACTTCGATGAGCGATGACAAGCGGGTCTATTTGTACGACAGCACGCTGCGCGATGGGTCGCAGACGCAGGGCGTGGATTTTTCGGCGGCCGACAAGACCGCGATTGCGCACGCGCTGGACTCGCTTGGGATTGACTATGTCGAAGGCGGCTGGCCCGGAGCCAACCCCACCGATGATGCCTTTTTCAAGACCCCGCCGGTTCTCACGCGGGCGCGCCTCAGTGCCTTTGGCATGACCCGGCGCGCGGGTCGCTCGGCTGACAACGATCCGGGCCTGCAGGCGGTGCTGCAGGCCGCCACGCCGATCGTCACCCTGGTCGGCAAGTCTTGGGACTTCCAGTGCATCACGGCGCTTGGCGTGGACATCGACGAGAACGTCCGCATGATCACCGACAGCATCGCCCACGCCCGCACGCGGGCCGAGGAAGTGATGTTCGATGCCGAGCATTTCTTCGACGGGTTCAAGGCCAATCCCGACTACGCCTTGCGCTGCATCAAGGCCGCTTATGAGGCTGGCGCTCGCTGGGTCGTGCTGTGCGACACCAACGGCGGAACCTTGCCGCACGAAGTAACCGACATCGTCGGCCGGGTGGTCCAGCATGTGCCGGGCACCCACGTCGGCATCCATTGCCACAACGACACCGAGAACGCCGTGGCCAATTCCTTGGCCGCCGTGCAGGCCGGGGCGCGGCAGATTCAGGGCACCCTGAACGGCTTGGGCGAGCGCTGCGGCAACGCCAATCTGGTATCGCTCATCCCGACGCTGATGCTCAAGATGGGCTATGAGACGGGCCTCAAGTCGGGCGACTTGACGCGCCTGACAGCGGTGTCCCGCCAGTTGGATGAGCGCCTGAACCGCGCCCCGTCACGCAACGCGGCGTATGTCGGGGAGGCCGCCTTCGCCCACAAGGGCGGCCTGCATGTGTCGGCCGTGGAGAAGGACCCTCGTTGTTACGAGCATGTGGTGCCCGAACTGGTCGGCAATCACCGCCGCATCCTGGTGTCCGATCAGGCCGGACGGTCCAACTTTCTGGCTCGCTTCCGCGAGATCGGCCTGGAGGTCGACCCCACCAATCCCGCCGTCGCCCGCCTCATCGACGAGGTCAAGCAGCGCGAGTACGGCGGCTATGCCTATGACGGGGCGGAGGCGAGCTTTGAATTGCTCGCCCGCATGTTCCTGGGCGAGGTGCCGGAATACTACCGCCTCAATGCGTTCCGGGTGATCGACGAGCGGCGCTGGAACGCCAAGGGCGACTTGATTACGCTGTCCGAGGCCACCGTGAAATTGACCCTGGCCGGCGAACAACTGATGGCGGTGGCCGAGGGCAACGGCCCGGTCAATGCCCTGGATGCGGCCCTGCGCAAGGTGTTGCTGCCGGTTTATCCGCAATTGGCCGATCTCAAGCTGGTCGACTACAAGGTCCGTATCCTGACCCCCGAAGCGGCCACCGCCGCCGTGACGCGGGTGATGATCGAGAGCACGGACCTATCCGGTGACACCTGGACCACGGTCGGGGTGTCCGGGAATGTGATTGATGCCTCATACAACGCGCTGCGCGACGCCATCACCTACAAGCTGTTCCGCAGCGGGGCGACGTTACAGTAGGGATTAGCCCCAAAACGGGACCGAAAGCCTATGTTCTGGAAAGTGCTCGTGGCGTCGGTGGCCGGCCTTGTGGCCGTCCTGCTGGCATCGTTTTTCCTGGCACAGCCCGAGCGGCGGGATGCGCCCTCGGTCGAGGACGTAGTGCGGCTGTTCGACCGCATCGCCTTCGCCAGCAGCGAAAACGCCAAGGGGCAGATGCCGTATGTGCGCCGCTGGACTACCGCCGTGCGCATCGCCGTGATCGGCAGCCCGGCCGAGGTTGCCGAAAGCGAACCGTCGTGGGCCGATGGCGTGCGGCGCATGGCGCTGCTGTATGACAGCCTGCCCAACCTGGACGTCTCGGTGGTCGCTTCGACCGATTTTGATCTTGCGTCTCCGGTCATGACGGCGGCGGGAGAGGCGGCCAACATGCGCATCATCATTGTGCCGGGCGATGAGGTGAACACCTTCATCGACCAGGGCGGAGTGCCGCCCGTCGGGGCCGCTGCATTGGGCAGCAGCCGCGACGGCTGCGTGGTGCTGGGCGCCGACACGCCGGTCCTTGCCAACGTGACCCTGCTGATGCGCGGCGATCTGTCGCCCAGCCGCCGCAACATCTGCCTGGGCGAGGGCATGGCCCGCGCCATGGGCTATGTCATTGATGCCAAATGGGCCTCGGAAGTGTTCCGGGAGCGGCAGAAGACCCTGGCCTTCCATCCGCTCGGTCGCCTTGCCGCCGCGTTGGTCTATGACCCGGCCCTGACGCCCGGCATGGAGCGCGAAGCGGCCCTGGCCGAAGCACGCCGTTTGTTGGCGGACAAGGGCTTGGACGGTGCCGCCAAAGAGGGCAGCAATGGCGGGAACTGATCGTTCGCGGGGCCAACCCCTCATTCCGCAGGACGTCACCCAAGGGTTCGGGAATGGCCCGGCCATCATCCTGGTCGAGCCGCAACTGGCCGAGAACGTCGGCACGACGGCCCGCGCCATGGGCAATTGTGGGCTAACCAACCTTCGGCTGGTGAACCCGCGAGAGGACCATCTATGCAGCAAGGCGATGCGCGCCTCGTCGGGTGCCGACGCCATCCTTGACGCCGCGCGGGTGTTTTCCAGTACTGAGGAGGCCATTGCCGACCTCAATCATGTCTATGCGACCACCGCCCGGCGGCGCGACATGATGAAGCGCATCCTGACCCCGCGCGCGGCGGCGGCCGAGATCCTGGGCTTCCAGTCCGCAGCCACCGCCGAGCCGTGCGGCATCTTGTTCGGGCGCGAGCGTACCGGCCTGGAAAACGATGACGTGGCGCTGGCTGGAACGGTTATCGAGGTGCCGCTCAACCCGTCGTTCTGCTCGCTTAATCTGGCCCAAGCGGTGCTGCTGGTCGGCTATGAGCTGTTCACGGCGGGCGATGCAACCCCGCCCGAGCAGGCCGCGGAACGGGCCTCGCCGCTGGCGACCCAGGCCGAACTGCTGGCATTCTACAAGCACCTGGAGGCCGAGTTGGACAACTGCGGCTTTCTGCGCGTGCCCGACAAGCGGCCCGGCATGGTCCGCAACATCCGGTCCATGTTCAACCGCGCGGGCCTGTCCATTCAGGAAATCCGCACCCTGCACGGCATCGTCAAGGAACTGCGGTGGGGTCGTCGGCCCGACCGTCCGGCCCGTGATGGCAAGGGCAACGTCCAGGTGCCGCACGAGCTTCCGCCCGGCGTGCTGGACGACGAGCCATCTCGGGACTGACGGCCAGCGTCGAATGGGGTAAGATACCCGTTCACGAATAATGCCTATTGGGGAAAGTCCATGAAGCCGTCATGCACGGAAGCGCCGCCTGTTTTTGATGATGCCTTCCGCGCGGCATTCGTCAGCCTGCTGGAGTGGCGGCGTGACGTCCGGCGGTTCAAGCCCGATCCCGTCGACCCGGCCCTGGTCGAAAAGCTGCTGCATCTGGCCGTGCTGGCGCCGTCGGTCGGCAATAGCCAGCCGTGGCGCTTCGTGATGGTCGAGGATGCCGGGCGGCGTGCGGCGGTGCGGGCCAGCTTCGAGGAGTGCAATGCCGAGGCCTTGCACGCCTACAGCGGCGAACAGGCGCAACTGTATGCGAAGCTCAAGCTGTCGGGGCTGGATATCGCCCCCGTGCAGATCGCGGTGTATTGCGACACTGTGCCCCTCGAAGGGGCGGGTCTCGGCCGCCGCACCATGCCCGAAACTTTGCAGCACTCTGTGGCGGCGGCCGTCCAGACCATGGCTCTGGCCTCACGCGCCTGGGGCTTGGGCCTTGGCATCGTCACCATCCTCGACCCGCGCGCCGTCACCCGCGCACTGGACGTGCCCGAGGAGTGGTCCTTTGTCGGATACCTCTGCCTGGGCTGGCCCGAAGAAGAACACCGCGACCCGGAACTGGTCCGTTATGGCTGGCAGGACAGGCTGCCGTTCGACCGCACCGTGATTCGGCGCTAATCAGGCGGCGGGCCGAATAGGCACACGGATCTCGGTCATCAAGTCGCTGTCGGCAGTGTCCGCCGGATCGTTGATGAAGACCTCCACGCTGGGACCGCTCCGCACGGCGTATCCGCTGTGGGGAAGCCATGTGTCGAGCAGCCAACCATAGGTCTTGCCGACCCCCACATGGGGGCCGCGATGCAGGACCACGGCATAGGTGCCGCCCTTGACCTCGGCGCGGTCCAGGGGGCCGCAGTTGGTGGTGCTTTCAGCGACCGTCACTCCGGCGTCGAAATGCCGCTGGTTCGGTTCCGTCTTGCGGGCGACGTCGTGGCACAGGCGGACCGGCTTGACGTCGGCACTGAGCAGGCCGTGGGTTTTGGCCTGGGCCAAGGCATCGCGCATGGCGCTGTCGATATCATCGACCGAACCGATGTGGTGCAGGCAGGCCACCGTCATCGGCGGCAGGGTCCTAACATCGACGGTGATGGGCACGGCGGGCCTCCCTGGTGTTGGGGCGTTACGTTGGTCTTGTGCCTAATGTAATGCTTCTTTTCGCGTTTGACATCTGTTCCGGCATGGGGATAATGCGCCCTCCATTCCCGAGAATGCGGGCCGTGGAGGGTGTCCATTTTCCGAGGCATCCTTTTGCCACGGTCCCAGCCGCCGGATGTTGCCGGGTCGGACTATCGGGACAACAACGGTCGTTGAACCAAAGGACAAAGACGTATGTCGAAGCGTATTGCCGCCAAACATAAAATTGACCGCCGCCTTGGCGTTAACCTGTGGGGCCGTGCCAAGTCCCCGATCAACAAGCGTGAATACGGCCCCGGCCAGCACGGCCAGCGCCGCAAGAAGCCGTCCGACTACGGCACTCAGCTTTCCGCCAAGCAGAAGCTGAAGGGCTACTACGCCAACATCTCCGAAAAGTCGTTCCGCAAGTATTACGCCGAGGCCGTGCGCCGCAAGGGTGATACCTCCGAGAACCTGATCGGCCTGCTGGAGCGTCGCCTGGACGCCGTGGTCTACCGCATGAAGTTCGCGCCGACCCCGTTCGCCGCCCGTCAGTTCATCAACCACGGCCACATCAAGGTCAACGGTCAGCGCGTGAACATTCCGTCGTTCATGATCCGCGAAGGCGACGTTGTCGAGGTCCGTGACCGCTCCAAGCAGCTCGGCATCCTGCTCGAGTCCGTTGGTCTGGGCGAGCGCGACGTTCCCGACTATATCGAAGTCGATCACAAGGCCATGAAGGGCACCTTCCTGCGCACTCCGAAGCTGGGCGACGTGCCCTACCCGGTGCAGATGGAACCGAACCTGGTCATCGAATTCTACTCGCGCTAATCGTTTCCAGCGCGAGTCGTTATCAGGGCCGTCCCGCTGGGGCGGCCCTTTTCTTATGGCGAGGGAGGTCTTGTTCTTCCGGTGCCAGATGGAGCGTTTGAGCAAGCTGGACCGTTCCTGTTGCGGTGTCTACCGGAAGGGACCAGCCATGACATTTCACCTGTTCGCCTTAGCCTTGGGCCTCGTCCTGGCTTCCACCTCCGCCTTGGCCCAGGGGCTGGGGACGATGCCGGGCGACGAAATGGTGCCGCCTCTCGGCCAGCAGGTCAGCGCGGCTGACGTTCCGGGCCTCGCTTGGGTCCCGACAGCGCCAAACACCCTCCCGCCCGATGCCATGCCGACGGGTGTCGATGCCGGACGCACGGTTTATGTCTGCCGCGTCCGCAATGACGGCGTGCGAATTGGCAAGCTGGTTGTCGACACATGCCTCGTGCCCATGAGCGGCGCTGAGATCGGCTTTCCTGAATACGAAGTCCTGACCGGCGATCCTTGGCTCATCCGCTGGATACCGGGGTCGGGACTACAGCCATCCTCCGGTCTTGTGGCCGGGCAGGTTGCGGGGCAACCGGCCTTGTTGTGCCTCGTCGAGCACATGGGAGGCGTGCATCCCGGCATGGTCATTCACGACCGCTGCCATTTCGGCCTGAACGGGAAGGAGATCATGGCGGTGGACTATCGCTATGCCGAACCCAACCCACCGGGCGCGTTTTCCATGCGCTTTGCCTCGGGCGGATGGGTGCCGCCGGGGGCGCTGTCGGTGGCCGAAGACGCGGCGCAGCCGTCCGCGCCGGTGCTCTGTCTGGCACAATCGGGGGCGGAGTGGGTGCCCGGCATGCTGGACGGCAGCGGGGCCTGTGTTCATGTCACGGATCGGCAGAGCATTGAACGCGCGGCCAGTTATACCGTGGTGGTGGGCGACCCGTCCCGCGTGGCCTGGGTCACGTACGAGGGAGGCGAACTGCCGCGCTGGGAAGGCCCGCCGGAGTTCTCCGTGCGCATCGGCGGCTATCGCCCTAACGGCCCGCCGCGCGAGGTCTGCCGTGCGGACCTGGGCGGCCAATTGGTCGCAGGGCATGTCGAAGGCGGGCAGTGCCTCGTCGTCGCCGGGGGCACGCAGGTTGCAGCCCTGCCGCGGTATCAGGTGCTGCATTACATCGGCGAGACGCAACAGGCTGCTGGCCCGGAGGGGCTGCGCTAGCAAAAAGGGAGCCTACGCCAAGCGCAAGCTCCCCATGCTGCGGTAATCCCGGAGGGGATTAGGCATTCATCATCGTGACGTTCTTGTCGCGCAGAAGCTGGGCCAGTTCGCCCGAGGCCGCCATTTCGCGCACGATATCGCAGCCACCCACGAACTCGCCCTTGACGTAGAGCTGGGGGATCGTCGGCCAGCTGGCGAATTCCTTGATGCCCTGGCGGATTTCGTCGTTCTCAAGGACGTTGATGCCCTTGAACTTCACGCCAAGCTGGGTCAGCACCTGGACCACGGCGGAGGAGAAACCGCACTGCGGGAAGGCCGGGGTGCCTTTCATGAACAGCACGACGGGGTTCTCGTCGAGTTCGCCCTGGATCTTGGCAAAAACCGGATTTTCACTCATGTAACGTCGCCCCTTTCACTGGGTCTGGTGGCCCTAAAAAGACCAAGGTGTCTCGTCGGGTAAAGATAAGGGTGCCGGGGGGAGTGCGTCAATATCGCCCGGACCCGGACGGTTGCCAAGGAAAGGTTATTTGGCGGTGGCCGGCCAGGAATAGACGGCGATTCCGATCCAGATCAGCCCGAACGTCGCTGCGTCCGTGGTCGTGAAGGCCTCGCCAGCGACAAACACCGCCAACACGAATTGAAGCGTCGGGTTGATGTACTGCATCAAGCCCACCGTGGACAGCCGCAGCCGCCGCGCCCCGAACGCAAACAGGAACAGTGGGAACGCTGTCCACAACGGCGTGCCCAGAACCACGGCGAGGGTGATTGCTGGCCCCACGTTGAGGAAGGCGGCTTGGCCCGTGACGTGCAGCCAAATCAGCACGGCCACGGCAGCGGGGAATAGCAACAAGGTCTCGACGAACAGCCCGACCAGGCTTTCCGCCGGGGCGATCTTGCGCAACAGGCCATAGGCGCCAAAGGAAAACGCCAGGACCAGCGTAATCCACGGCACGGTTCCGGCCCCCACCACCAGCACCCCAACCCCCGCGACCACGAATCCCAGGGCCGCGCCCTGGCGGCGGGTGAAGCGTTCGCGCAGGAACACCGCAGCCAACACCACCGTCACCAGCGGGAACACATAGTATCCGAGGCTGGCCTGCAACGCCCGGCCGCTGGTCACGGCATGGACGAACACCAGCCAGTTGATGCTGATGGTGATGGCCGACCCTATAAAAACGATCAGCGCGCGCGGCTGGCGCAGCATCGCAATGGCCTCGGTCCCCTGCTTTCGCAGGGCCAGCACGATGCCGATGGCGATCAGGCTCCACACGATGCGATGGGCCACCACCTCCAGCGGCGGCACGGCGGCCAGCGCCTGGAAGAACAGCGGCGACACGCCCCACATGCAATAGGCCGCGACGGCAGCGAAAAAGCCTGCGCGGACGTGGGGGGAGGGGGAGGGCATGGGGATGGGGTTTGTCCAGTGGGGCTGGGGGCACGGTGTTCCGCTGGCGCGGATGGGCAGCCGCCCAGCCCATCCACGTCAGCGGACCAGCCCGAACGGACTCGCGGCGCCGAACCGGAGTCCGACGCCGCGTGTCGTGATGACTTAGGCCGGAACCTGAGTCTGGAGGGCCAGGGCGTGCAGTTCGCCGCCCATCTTACCCTTCAGGGCCGCATAGACCATCTGGTGTTGCTGCACCCGGCTCTTGCCTTCAAAAGCCTTGGACACGACGAGGGCGGCATAGTGGTCGCCATCGCCGCGAAGGTCTTCGATCGTCACCTCGGCATCAGGAAAGGCTTCCTTGATGAGATTTTCGATATCGTTGGCTTCCATGGCCATGAACGGAGTCTCCTCGGACGCAGGTTCGCTGGGGGAGGCTGTAGGTTACGCGGATGCCGCCATGTAGGACGGCAGCCAGCCTTCGTGTGCGTTCCGCAGGTCGGCCACTGCCGGACCGGCCTCGCCATTGACGGCAATCGCAAGCCCGCCGGTCACGCCGATGGTGCGGGCCGAAACACCCGCCGCTTCCGCTGCCGCCAGCAAGTCCGCCAGACCGCTTTCGGGAACCGTTACAATGTAGCGCCCCTGGTCCTCGCCGAACAGGGCGGCGTGCAGGGGACCGCCGAAATCGATCGACAGCGTGGCCCCAATGCCCGACCCCATGGCCATTTCCGCCACCGCGACCAGAAGACCGCCGTCGGACACATCATGGACGGCGGTCAGGGCGCGGGCGGTAATCTGCCCGCGCACGAAGTCGCCGGTGGCGCGTTCCTGGGCCAGATCGACCGGCGGCGGAGCGCCTTCCTCCCGACCGGCGATTTCACGCAGGTACAGGGACTGACCGAGCCAGCCGGTGCGGTCGCCCTGGCCGATCAGCACGATGGCCTCGCTCGGCCCCTTGAAGGCGACGGTGGTCATGGCGTCGAGGTCATCGACCAGGCCGACGGCGCCGATGGCCGGAGTGGGCAGGATGGCCTGCCCCGCGGTTTCGTTGTACAGCGACACGTTGCCCGACACGACCGGGAAGTCCAGTGCCACGCAGGCCTCGGAGATGCCCTGACAGGCCCCGACGAACTGGCCCATGATCAGCGGCTTTTCCGGGTTGCCGAAGTTCATGTTGTCGGTGATCGCCAGCGGACGGCCGCCGACGGCGGTGATGTTGCGCCAGGATTCGGCCACGGCCTGACGGCCACCTTGCACCGGGTCGGCCTTCACGTAGCGGGGGGTACAGTCGGTGGTGACGGCCAAGCCACGGTTGGTGCCGTGCAGGCGCACGACGGCGGCATCGCCGCCGGGGCGCTGGACGGTGTCGCCCATGACCATGTGGTCGTACTGTTCCCAAATCCAGCGGCGGCTGGCCAGATCGGGCGTGCCGAGCATGGTCGGCAGCGTCTCGACCCACGGGGTTTCCGGCACATCGGCGGCCTGGATTTCCGGCAGCTTGGGGCTTTCGATCCACGGACGGTCGTACTCGGGCGAGGCGGCGGCCAGCGGGTCGATGGGCAGATCGCCGACCACCTCGCCGTGCCACTTCAGCACCATGCGGCCGCTGTCGGTCAGCGTGCCGATGATGGCGAAGTCCAGTTCCCACTTGTCGAAGATGGCCTTGGCCATGTCTTCCTTGCCGGGCTTGAGCACGATCAGCATGCGCTCCTGCGACTCCGAGAGCATCAGCTCATACGGGGTCATGCCGGCTTCGCGCATTGGGACCTTGTCGAGTTCCAACTCCACGCCCATGCCGCCCTTGGACGCCATTTCGAACGAGGAGGAGGTCAGACCGGCGGCGCCCATGTCCTGAATGGCGACGATGGCGTCGGTGTCCATCAGTTCGAGGCAGGCCTCGATCAGCAGCTTTTCGGTGAACGGGTCGCCAACCTGGACGGTCGGGCGCTTTTCCTCTGAGTCGGCGTTGAACTCGGCCGATGCCATGGTGGCGCCGTGGATGCCGTCACGACCGGTCTTGGAACCCACATAGACGACCGGGTTGCCGACGCCGGCGGCGGCCGAATAGAAAATCTTGTCCTGCTTGGCGACGCCCACGGTCATGGCGTTGACCAGGATATTGCCGTTGTAGGACGGATGGAAATTGACCTCGCCGCCCACGGTCGGCACGCCGACGCAGTTGCCATAGCCGCCGATGCCCGAGATCACGCCGGAAATCAGGTGGCGGGTCTTGGGGTGGTCGGGGCTGCCGAAACGCAGGGCGTTCAGGTTGGCGACGGGCCGCGCGCCCATGGTGAACACGTCGCGCAGGATGCCGCCGACGCCGGTCGCCGCGCCCTGATAGGGTTCGATGAACGACGGGTGGTTGTGGCTCTCCATCTTGAAGATGGCGGCCAGCCCGTCGCCGATGTCGATGACGCCCGCGTTCTCGCCGGGGCCGCAGATGACCCACGGGGCCTTGGTCGGCAGGGTCTTGAGCCACTTCTTCGACGACTTGTAGGAGCAATGCTCCGACCACATGACGGAGAAAATGCCAAGCTCGGTCAGGTTGGGTTCGCGGCCCATGATTTCCAGGACCAGCTTGTATTCGTCTTTGCTCAGGCCGTGCTGGGCGACGACTTCCGGGGTAATCTGGCTCACGACAGGGCCTCCACCAGCGAATCGAACATGGGCTTGCCGTCGGTCCCGCCAAGGCGGGCATCGGCCAGACGCTCGGGGTGGGGCATCATGCCCAGCACGTTGCGCTTTTCGCTGAGAATACCGGCGATGTCGCGCTGGCTGCCGTTGGGGTTGGCGGCATAGCGGAACGCCACGCGGCCTTCGCCCTCAAGGCGGTCCAGGGTGGCGGCGTCGGCAAAGTAATTGCCGTCATGGTGGGCCACCGGCACGCGGATGGTCTGGCCCTTGGCATAGCCGCGGGTGAAGTCCGTCTCGGCGTTTTCCACCACCAGGTCAACGTCGCGGCAAATGAAGCTCAGGCCGGCGTTGCGCATCAGCGCGCCCGGCAGCAGGCCGCTTTCGCACAGGATCTGGAACCCATTGCAGATGCCCAGAACGCGGGCGCCTTCATCGGCCCGCTTCTTGACCGCCTGCATGATCGGCGAATGCGCGGCCATGGCCCCGCAGCGCAGATAATCCCCATAGGAAAAGCCGCCGGGCACCACGATCAGGTCGAGGCCGGCGGGCAGGTCGGTGTCACGATGCCACAGCATGAGCGGCGGCTTACCCAGGCTTTGTTCCACGGCGACCTTGGCGTCACGGTCGCAGTTGGAGCCGGGGAACACGATGACGGCGGCTTTCATCGGCGGGGGCTTTCTCCGGGAGGGTCAAAAGAGGCTGAACTTAAGCCTCGATCTCGACCGAGTAGTTCTCGATGACGGTGTTGGCGAGCAGTTCGCGGCACATCTTTTCGACCGACTCGCGGGCCTTGGCGGCGTCGGTTTCGGTCAGGTCGAGTTCGATGTATTTGCCCTGGCGGACCTCGTCAACGCCGCCGAAGCCGAGCGCGGCAAGGGCGTGCTGCACGGCCTTGCCCTGCGGGTCGAGGACGCCGTTCTTGAGGGTGACGTGGACTTTGGCTTTCACGACGGAAAACTCCTGAAAACAAAGGAGAGAGAAGGGGGCAAGCGGCCCCCTTTACTGCATGGTGGACGGGCCTTGCATGTCGCGCGGGCCGCCTTCGAGGAGGATGCCCAGGCGGCGGGCGACTTCCTGATAGGCTTCCTCGACCCCGCCCATATCGCGGCGGAACCGGTCCTTGTCCATCTTTTCGCCGGACTTGGCGTCCCATAGGCGGCAGTTGTCGGGGCTGATTTCGTCAGCCAGGACGATCTGCATTTCGCCGGTGTCGTGGTACAGGCGGCCGTATTCCAGCTTGAAGTCGACCAGACGAATCCCGATGCCCAGGAACAGGCCGGTCAGGAAATCGTTGATGCGCAGCGACATGCTCAGGATCTCGTCGATCTCCTGGATGGTCGCCCAGCCGAACGCGGTGACGTGTTCCTCGGACACCAGCGGGTCGCCCAGTTCGTCGTTCTTGTAATAATACTCGACGATGGAGCGCGGCAGCGCGGTGCCTTCGGGAATGCCGAAACGCTGGCTGATGGAACCGGCCGCGACGTTGCGGATGACCACCTCGATCGGCACGATCTCGACTTCGCGCACCAACTGCTCGCGCATGTTGAGGCGGCGCACGAAGTGGGTCGGGATGCCGATCTCGCCCAGACGCTGGAACAGGAATTCCGAAATCCGGTTGTTGAGCACCCCCTTGCCGGTGATGGTGCCCTTCTTTTTGTTGTTGAACGCGGTGGCATCGTCCTTGAAGTACTGGACGATGGTGCCCGGCTCGGGGCCTTCGAAAAGAACCTTAGCCTTGCCTTCGTAAATCTGTCTGCGTCGTGCCATGAAGCGCCGTCCGGCCGTGGCGCGCCGCCAAAAACCAGCGGCGCAACCGATTGCGAGAAATGACGAGACGCGGTCCGCGCGCTTGCGCGGGACCGTTCCGCGTCCCCCCAGAGGGTTCCGGTCGCATGCTATAGCAGGGGAATGCCCTGCCGACAACGTGTGAGTATGACGGGTGGGGAAGACTCTTTAGTCCGGTCAAAGATCGCGCGGCCCGGCGTAGTCGGTAATTCCTTGGGTCAAGGCAAAGCAGGCCAGCCGCACGGTCTTGGGGATATCGATGGGTTCGCCATCACGCTCGCCCTTTTCATAGTATTGCACGACCCGGCGCTTGAGGCCCAGTGCCTCGGCGGCGTCTTTCTGGGACAGTTTCAGGGCCTTGCGCCAGCGTCGGAAGTCTTTCGGAGTCATGGCGCATTGGTCCGTGATTCGGGAGGCGTCTCGGATCATGGCCGAAAATGCATTAAACGCCAAGCCCGCACCCTCTATCCTCTCAGGCCAGGTCTACCGGCGCGTAGGGCGTGCAGTCGGGCGGTCCGGGGGCAAACAACCAAGTGGGCCGCGCGACGGGCAGGGCTTGTGCCCGTTCGGGCGATGGCAGGGCGATCAGCGAGGATGACCGCGTGCCGAATCCGGTTTCCATCTGAAAGCACATAGCGGCACTCCGCTCGCCGGTCGCACCGCCGCCGTCGCGCGACGAAAGCAAGCCCTGCCAGCCACCCCACGACTCGGCATCCGGGTCGGGCGTGCCGACGGTCAGGAAGCGGGGCCGGTGCAGGGCGATGCGCGGATCGGCCTTGGCATCGTCGATATCGAAGGCCGTCAGCATGGACAGCCCCTCGGGCAGAGGGAAGGCCTCGACCGCATGGGCTGGCAGCCCGGCGTGGCGGATCCAGAACGCATCGCGGTTGTCGGCCACCACCATGTTGAAGGGACGATACGC
>Ga0172382_10006280_pt1 | contig 17343 bp, 17 predicted proteins | sample Leawel138RmetaG_FD_122245 | JGI IMG/M metagenome (GOLD analysis project Ga0172382, IMG submission 122245) | Leachate microbial communities from a municipal landfill in Southern Ontario, Canada - Leachate well 138R metaG | ecosystem: Engineered > Solid waste > Landfill > Unclassified | place...
ATGATGCCCACGCCCAGTCCCACATCGACGTACGTTTTGATCACGTCGGCGTCGATAGCTTCCAGAACGATATCGGGCTGAATGCCCTTCTGGGCAAATACTTCATCAATAGTGCGACGACCTGAGAACTGGCGGTCATAGGTCACAATGGGGTACTGCGCCAATTGCTCCAGCGACAACGAACGGGCCTGGCTTGAGGTCAACCCGGTCAGCGGATGATCGGGCTTGACGACCAGCACGTGTTCCCATTCATACACGGGCAAGGCAGCCAGCCCCGGGGTGTGGGCCAGCGACTCCGTTGCAATCGCAAGGTCGGCCTGTTCGTGCAGTACCATGCGCGCCAAAGTGGTTGGGTTGCCTTCGGCCAGCGACACCCGCACCTTGGGAAACTGGGCACGAAACCCCGGAATAACCTGGGGCAACAGGTAGCGGGCCTGGGCGTGGGTGCAACCAATCACCAGACCACCTTCGTCGCGCTGGGCAAATTCATCGCTGACCTTTTTAAGGTTGTCGACTTCACGCATGATGCGTTCGACCACCTGGGCCACGGCGGCGCCCGGCTTGGTCAGGCCGCGAATACGCTTGCCATGGCGCTCGAAAATCTTGATACCCAGTTCGTCTTCCAGTTCGATAATTGACTTGGAGACGCCTGGCTGCGACGTGAATAGGGTACGCGCGGCTTCGGTAAGGTTGAAATTGCGCCGAATGGTTTCGCGTACGAAGCGGAATTGCTGAAGGTTCATGATGTGCCCCGGTTATGGGACACAATTATATGTAATAAAGGCAGATTTCTTAATTACTTTTATGTATTAGCTTGTGCCGTGCAGAATCATAACGTACGGCGTGGGCGCAGCGGGGTTCAGAAGGATTAACTGCTGTAATCGTCTGGTGCGCTTTAACGCCGGCAAGCCCAACTGCAGGTCAAACGCCTGAGTCAAGGGCGCCAGTCAGGGCTCCACCCACTCGGTGCGGTAGATTTTGCGTCCACGGACGCGCTTGAAAGCAGTGCTCATGACGCACCTCCTGCTAAACCAGAAATCTTGCACTAGAGCAACCATTGCACTAAAATTGAACTCATGCCGATCTTGCAACGATTCGATAACGCCCGGGTTCTGATGTACCTCGACGAATGGCAAAGGAACAACCCATGAGTGACTACTTTTTCCCGAAACTGCAGGCCGTAGAAGCCCTGGCGCCGTATCGTCTGCGTACCACCTGGAGCACCGGTGAAGTGCTGCAGGTCGATGTCGGCGACATCCTGCGCAAGACGCCCGCACTGTCGGCCATCCTGAAGCCGGAGATTTTTGCGCGTGTCCGCATTGCCGAGTGGGGTGGCAGTATCGAGTGGTTCGACACCGAATTCGGCGAGGACAACGTCTACGCCTGGGCCAAGGAGCAGGCGGGCGAAGTCAGCCACGAGATGTTCGACAGCTGGATGCGCCGCAACGATCTTTCCCTGACTACGGCTGCCGAGGCTCTTGGCATCAGTCGGCGCATGGTGAGCTACTACCGTACAGCACACAAAGCCATCCCGCGCGCCATCTGGCTCGCGTGTCTGGGCTGGGAGGCCACCCGACCCAAGAACAATGTCTTGCCACGCACGTTGCCGACCGCCCGCGAGTACGCCGCCGTTCACGCGTAATTACCTCAAAGCAGTGCTCATCACACACCTCCCCAGCAGCGCTGCGCGTAGTTGCAGAACTTGCCTGCTGAGCTGCCTTAACGACGACAGGTCAAACGCCTGTGACGAAAGACGGGAAACGATTCTCCAGTCAGTATCGAATATCACGACGAACGTGGTGCCTTGACACGCAGCTTGCGCCACATCATGAAGACCATCAGGCCCAGAAATACCGCGTGAACCAGCCAGACGCCCACACTGAAAACCAGCTGGCCATTGCCAATCCAGCCGCGTGACAGGTTGATAAGATTCATATACAACAACCCGACCAGACCCGCGATAAGAATATCGCCCGAACGGCCCAGCCGCGGGTTGACCGCCCCCAGCGGGATCGCCAGCAGGGCCAGATTCAGGGCGGCCAGCGGCAAGGCCAGACGCCACATGATTTGCGAATCGGCGTGCGCAGTGCCATCTTCAAACAATTGAAGGGTTGGCCGCGCCTTGATTTGCTGCTCGGCAATAGAGCGCATGGCCGCCGGGGTTGACGCGTCAGCGTTGCGTTCAAGACGAAAACCGTAGCGTTCAAAGTTCAGCAGGCGAAACTCGTGCTGGCCCGGTTTAAGGTCGTAGCGGTGCCCTTTGGACAGCACCAGGAAACGGTCGCCGTTGGGCTGAACCTCGATGCGGGCACTGTCGGCCGTAACAACGCTTACCCAGTCCTGGTCAATCACCCGCGCCACCACCCGGCCAAGTTCATCTTCGGGGCGCAGCGGGTCTTCTGCAAAGAACACCCGCCCCCCGCCCTGCGTTTCAATAAATTGCCCTGAAGTAACCTTGGACAGGTCGGAACGCTGCTCGTAGCGCTGGCGGTATTCGGCAATATTGCGGTAGGCCCAGGGCGACGCAAACAAGGTCAGGAAGGCAATGATCAGTGCCGCAGGAACGGCGCAACGCATGACCGGGCCGACCCAGTCTTTAAGCGACAGGCCGCTGGCAAACCACACTACCATTTCAGACTCGCGAAAATTGCGTGTAATTGTGGTTAGAACGGCAATAAACAGCGATACCGACAAGATAACCGGTAAGGCCGTAATACTGGAAAACGTGGCCAGGCCGAACACCACGTCGGCGCCAATACTGCCATTGGCGGCCTCGCCAAGCAGGCGCACCAGCAAGACGCTTAACCAAACGACCAGCAGCGTCGAAAAAATGACGCCCGCATGGCCGAGGATTTCGGAGACTACCGACCGCTTGAATAGAGACATAAGAAAAAATGCGAGATAATCAGCAGCATTCTACTGACATTAACCGGGACCACCATGGAATTCAGCACACATACCACCAGTACTTTGCACACCCTGAAAACACCCGCATTGGCCATAGGTGTTTTTGATGACAGCGTGCTTACCGATGCCGCCAAGGCGCTTGATGACGTGACCCAGGGCGCCATAAAGGACGCGTGCAAGGATGAATTTACCGGTGCCAAAGGCACCCACCTGGTGTTGCGCAACCTGCCCGGCGTCAGTGCGCAACGCGTTATTTTAATCGGGTTGGGCAAACAAGACAGCTATAACGCCAAAGCCCATGCTGCCGCCGAGCAAGCGTTTGCAGGCTACTGCGTAAAAGCCAAAGTCACCGAAGCCGTTTCAGCGCTGGCCGGCGCAGAATGTAAAGACAGCACGCTGCAGCAACGTGCCCAGGCGCTGGCAACAGCAGCCACGCAGTCCACCTATCATTACGACGCGACCCTCGGTAAAGCCAGCAAAAAGCCGGCGCCCAAACTGAACCACATGGGCATCTGGGTGCCTCGCGCCGATTCGGCCGAAGCAAAGCGCGGGCTGGCTGCCGGTCAGGCTATCGGTAACGGCATGCTGCTGGCACGCCAGCTGGGCGACCTGCCCGGTAATGTATGCACCCCCACCTACCTGGGCGAAACCGCGAAAAAGTTGGCCAAAGCCCACAAAACGCTTAAAACCGACGTCCTGGGCCAGAAAGAGCTGGAAACTCTGGGTATGGGGTCGTTCCTGTCGGTTGCCAAAGGTTCGGATCAACCCCCGGTCTTTATCGTGATCAAATACACCCCGCCGGGTACAGCGGCTAAAGGCGGTACCGACAAGGCGGCGGCCGAAAAAGGCGGCAAAGCCGCCAGGATCAAATCAAAAGCACCGCTGGTGCTGGTTGGCAAGGGCATTACCTTTGACTCGGGTGGCATTTCCATCAAGCCCGGTGCCGGCATGGACGAAATGAAGTACGACATGTGTGGTGCCGCCAGCGTGATTGGCACGATGCAAGCCGTGGCCGAGCTGGGCCTTGACCAGCCCGTGATCGGCCTGGTACCCGCCTGCGAGAACCTGCCCAGCGGCCGCGCCAACAAGCCGGGCGATGTGGTCACCAGCATGTCGGGTCAAACCATTGAAATACTGAACACCGACGCTGAAGGCCGCCTGATCTTGTGCGACGCCCTGACCTACGCCGAACGTTTCAAGCCGGCAGCCGTTGTCGATATTGCCACGTTAACCGGTGCATGCGTGGTGGCCCTGGGCCACATCAACACCGGGCTGTTTTCAACCGATGATGCATTGGCCGCGCAACTGCTGGCCGCAGGCAAGCAAGCCGGCGATACCGCCTGGCGCATGCCCCTTGACGACGACTACCAGGAACAATTGAAGTCTAACTTTGCCGACATGGCCAATATTGGTGGCATGCCTGCAGGCTCGGTAACAGCGGCCTGCTTCCTGTCGCGCTTCGCCAAAGCCTACCGTTGGGCCCACCTGGACATCGCCGGCACGGCCTGGCGCAGCGGCAAAGACAAGGGGGCATCAGGCCGGCCGGTACCACTGCTGGTGCAGTTCCTGATGAACCAGGGTTAACGCAGGGCGGCACACATGGCCAGAATCGACTTCGCCTTCGGTGCCCCCGACCGCTTGCGCATGGCGTGCAACGTGGTGCGCAAGCACCACGACGCCGGCCGGCCTTTACTGGTGTATTCACAAAACAGCGGGCGACTGAAACAATTTGACCGCCTGCTGTGGTCATTCGAGCCTACCGCATTCATTCCCCATGTGGCCGTTGACGACCCGCTGGCAGCGCTAACCCCGGTGCTGCTGACCAGCACCCTGCCCACCCCGGAACAGCACGCCCGCTATGCCGAAAGCCCGGTGTGGCTGCTGAACCTGGATGACCACGTACCTGAAACCGCCTCACAATTTCAGCGCATTCTGGAAATCGTTGATGGCGCTCCGGCCGAAGTACAAAGCGCACGCCAGCGCTGGAAAGTGTACAAAGAAGCCGGCCACGACCTGCACGCGCATGATGTGTCAACGCGGGCATGACACACCTTGTCGACATGGGAATGACTCATTGTGAACACGAGCATGACACGCCTTGTCAACATGCGCATGACACACCTTGATTATTCAGCTGAATGTCAGTAATCTAACCCGTGTTTCTGCATTATTTTCCAAAGGATTCATCATGAGCGACTTTCGTCAACCCTCATACGCCAACCCGCAGTATGGCGCCTCCGCCGAGGTTGTGCGTAATCGCGTTCTACGCAACACCTACTGGCTGCTGGCCGTATCACTCATCCCCACCGTACTGGGCGCTTTTGTCGGCTTAACGTCGGGCATCAACGCGTTCATGGCCGCCAGCCCCGGCATGAGCACAATCATTTTCCTGGTCGGTGCTTTCGGCCTGATGTTCCTGGTTGAGCGCAACAAAAACAGCAGCCTGGGTGTCGCCCTGCTGCTGGCCTTCACCTTCTTCATGGGCATCATGCTGTCGCGCCTTATCGGCTTTGTGCTGGGCATGGGCAACGGCGCACAGCTGATCATGCTGGCCTTTGGCGGTACCGCCGCCGTATTCGGTGCCATGGCCACCGTTGCCAGCACCACCAAACGCGATTTTTCGCACCTGCAAAAATTCTTGTTCATCGGTGTCGTCATCTTGCTGGTGGCTTCGGTAGCCAACATCTTCCTGCAAATTCCCGCGCTGGTCCTGACCATTTCCGTCATGGCCATCGGCCTGTTCTCGGTACTGTTGCTGGTTGACCTGCAGCGCATCGTCAACGGTGGCGAAACCAACTACATTTCAGCCACCCTGGCTGTCTACCTTGACCTGTACAACATTTTCGCCAACCTGCTCATGCTGCTCGGCATCGTCGGCGGCGACCGCGAATAACCGGCTTCAGCAACCGGCCCCGTTAATAGCCATCTCATCAACCGGATTCCCCCAATAACCACTCCGCAGCAAATCCGAACTCCCCCGGCCGCTGCGGGGGTGTCGGGTGCAAGGGCTTCGAGTACGCCGGGAAGCCCCGCAGGGGCCGTACGAGGCCCGCGCACCCGACACCCCCGCAGCGGCCTGCGCTGACGCCAAACGGTGCCTACCCGACCGCCGAAAACAACCGATTCAACCGAAACAACCGCTCCCGCTTCAACACCTCTGCCAACGGCCCCGCCTCGCGCCCAACCGCCGCAAAATCACCCTCGATTTCACGCAAAGACCACCCCACCATCGCAGGATCTTTCAACCAGCAACGCACCAGCAACTCATCCGGGTCAAGCAACCCCAACCCAAACCCCCGCAACTCAGACCGGTTGAAATCCTTCAAATTGCGCGTCACCACAGCCACATCACCGTCAGGGCAACGCTCACGCACCGCACGCGCCGCCGCAACCACATGCCAGTCTTTAGGGTCGCTACGACGCAACCCCTCTTTAAACAGACCAACATCCCCCTGATCCGCATCCGGATAATCCACCTGCAACTGATCCCACTGCGCAGAAATATCGGCAGCATCCACCTCCCAGATACGGGCTGCATTGCGGCGCCACTCATCACCAATCACCGGGCTCCAGGCCGGCCGGAACAGCCCGCGGTCAACCAGACGCAACAAAACGCGACGCACCACATTTGAAATCAGCACACACGTATCCAGCACCACAACAGAGGGAATTGGCTTTGAAGGCGCCTGTACGGAAAGGGGAGTAGACATCACAACCGCTGCAACGCCATCAGAACCTGGCGCGTACGTAATGGCCGACCGGCCAGCAGCTCATCGAGCCGCTCACGCAACTGCCTGCGCAACACCGGCTCGGTAGCCGGATCATCGAAATCTGGCGGTTCTTCCTCAAGCCCATACCCGGTTTCCTCAAGCAAAATCCATTCAAAACGTCGCAATGCCAGGGCAGCCCCGCCCCCTGCCGCCAGCTGAACAAGCGCCGCATCGTAGGCATCAAACAGCTGCGGGTGCGGGTCTTCGCGCGGCAGCAGCCGCAGAATCAGCTCATTCAAATACCAGGCCGACATAAACGCCTTGCCCGACAACGGCCGTATGCCCGCCGACTCGGCGCGTGTAAGCGTTTTGATTTCGTTGCTACCCGTCCAGGACAGCAACAGCGGCTGGAAACCGCCCAGGACAGGGCGTAACACCGAATAGGGCCGTTTGGCCCCTTTGGCCACCAGGGCCACCTGCCCGTAGTTACGGGTGAACACCTGTATCAGCAAGGACGTCTCGCGCCACGACGAGGCATGCAGCAAATAGCCGCCAGCCTCGGTAACACGAGACGCCCGTTTACTCATACCCGAGTTCGCGCAGCGCAGCCTCTTTGTCTGACCAGCCCTTGCGAACCTTGATATACACCTCGAGAAATACCGACTTGTCGACCAGTTTTTCGATGTCCTGACGGGCTTCGGTGGCGATACGCTTCATGTGCATACCGCCGGCCCCCAGCAAAATGGGGCGATGCGTTTCACGCTCGATGACCACGCATGCGGCAACCCGCACCGACGCGTCAGACTCTTCCCATTGCTCGATAACGACCGTGCAGCCGTAAGGCAATTCGTCGCCCACAAGGCGGAAGATTTTTTCGCGGATCAGTTCTGATGCAATGAACTTGACCGACCTGTCGGTTAACGCATCGGGTTCGAACATCGGCTCGCCTTCAGGCAAGCGCGACGCAATTTCAGCCAGCAGATTATCTAGCTGAACCTCTTTGGCCGCACTGACCGGCACCACCGCCGCATACGGAAATTGCTCCATCAGGCGGCTGACATACGCAAACATGGCGTTCTTGTCTTTCAGGGTGTCAACCTTGTTGACCACAAGAATGGTCTTTTCGCCCTTGGGCAGCAACGGCACCAAGCGGGCGTCACCTTCAGACCACTTGCCCGCCTCGACCACATGCAGCACCACATCAACGTCGGCCAGCGCCTGGGTGACCACACGGTTCATCATGCGGTTCATGGCCCCACCGTGACGAGTCTGGAAACCCGGCGTATCGACAAACACGAATTGTTCGTGGTCGCGCGTCAGCACACCATTGATGCGATGACGCGTGGTTTGCGCCTTGCGTGACACAATGGAAATTTTGCTGCCGATCAGGGCATTGGCCAGCGTGGACTTGCCCACATTGGGGCGCCCGACAATGGCAATAAAACCGCAGCGAAATGGAATAGTCATTTGGAATCCTGTGACACAGCAACCGGAAGCGTCAGCTGTGTGCTTTTACGGGCCTTGCGCCCTGCCCCTTTAACCGGCCCCAGGGCCTGAATAAGGGTGATGATCTCGGTGGCGGCCAATTGTTCGGCCGCACGCCGGCTGGAACCGGACGCTGTCACCTTGAGGTCAAGCGTGGGGACGGCGCATTCGACATCGAACATCTGGCTGTGCGCGGCACCCCGCGTGGCAATAACCGTGTACTGCGGAAGATCAAGCCGGCGGCCTTGCAAGAGCTCTTGCAACAGGGTTTTCGGGTCTTTGCCCAGTGTTTTTGGGTCAACCTCGGCCAGCAGTGGCGCATACAAACGCGTAATGACTGCCCGCGCCGAATCAAAACCGCCATCCAGGAAAACCGCGCCGAAAATGGCCTCGAGGGCATCGGCAAGAATGGACGGCCGCCGAAACCCGCCGCTTTTCAGCTCGCCCTCGCCCAGCCGCAAATAATTCGACAGGTTAAGGCCTTGGGCAATGTCGGCCAACGCCGACTGCTTGACCAGGTTGGCCCGCAGGCGCGAGAGATCGCCTTCGTCAACCTTTTGAAACTGCTGGAACAACAGGGCAGCCACCACGAAGTTGAGGATGGAGTCGCCCAGAAACTCGAAACGTTCGTTATGACGCGAATTATGGCTTCGATGCGTTACCGCCTGAACCAGCAACGCCGGGTCAGAAAAACGGTAATCAAGGGCAGATTCAAGTGCGGTAAGTGCAGTCATCAGTCAAACCGGCCAATACGACCAAGGTCGCCAAAATTCATCCAGATGAAAAATGCCCGGCCCACAATATTTTGCTCGGGCACAAACCCCCAGTAGCGGCTGTCCAGGCTGTTGTCGCGATTGTCACCCATCATGAAGTAATGCCCTTCGGGCACCACACAGCGCACGCCACCAGGAATGTAATCGCACTGGTCACGATACGGAAAATCAGAAATGGCCATCAGGTCTTGCAACGAACGCCGGTTGAGCAAGATTTTATGGGTCGCATCGTTGATGGTTTCGATGTACTGGCTGACGTAGGCCGAGCGGTCAGGTTCGAAATAGTCGCCATCGGGGGTGTGGGGTACTTCTTTGCCATTCAGGTACAGCGTTTTGTTGCGGTAAACGACCTCGTCACCACCCACGCCAATTACACGCTTGATGTAATCAATAGATGGGTCAACCGGGTAACGGAACACCACCACATCGCCACGCGAAGGTTCACTGACATCGATTATTTTTTTATCAAGTACAGGCAGGCGCACACCGTATTCGTACTTGTTGACCAGAATAAGGTCGCCGCTTTGCAGCGTTGGCAGCATCGAGCCCGACGGAATGCGGAATGGCTCGACAATGAACGAGCGCAGCACGAACACAAACAAGATGACCGGAAAAAAACTGACGCAATATTCTATAAGCCACGGCACCCGGTGTGCCTTGTCGTAGGCGGCCTGACGCAGGCGTGCTGCCTCGATGGACCCGATGCCCGATGGAGCGGCATCGTAGATGGCCATTTCGGCCTCGGCCTTGCGGCGACGGCGCGCCCGGAGCCAGAAAAAATCAAGCGCCCAGACCACGCCGGTAATAACCAGCAAAACGAACAGAATTAACGCAAAATCCCAACTCATTGACCTGAAACCCCGCCTTTATTTGTCTTCGACCTGAAGAATTGCAAGGAAAGCCTCTTGGGGGATCTCCACGTTGCCCACCTGCTTCATGCGTTTTTTACCGGCCTTCTGCTTTTCGAGCAGTTTCTTTTTACGGCTGATGTCACCGCCATAGCACTTGGCCAGCACGTTCTTGCGCAGCGCCTTGACGCTTTCACGGGCAATGATTTCGGCACCAATGGCGGCCTGAATGGCAATGTCGAACATCTGGCGCGGGATGAGACCACGCATTTTGTTGCAGACCTCGCGGCCACGGTAGCGCGCATTGGTACGGTGAATCATCATGGACAGGGCATCGACCCGGTCACCGTTGATCAGCAAGTCAACACGCACCACATCGGATGCCAGATACTCTTTGAATTCGTAGTCCATGGACGCATAGCCACGCGACACCGACTTGAGCCGGTCGAAAAAGTCGAGCACGATTTCGGCCAGGGGAATTTCGTAGGTCAGGTGCACCTGGCGGCCATGGTACGACATATCAAGCTGCACGCCCCGCTTGTTGTTGCACAAGGTCATGACCGGGCCGACGTAGTCTTGCGGCATGAACAGGGTGACCTTGACGATGGGCTCGCGGATTTCGGCAATGCTGCCCACATCGGGCATGCGTGACGGGCTTTCAATGGTCAGTACCGAGCCGTCGCGCTGTTCAACCTCGTAGACCACCGACGGAGCAGTGGTAATGATGTCCATGTCGAATTCGCGTTCAAGGCGCTCTTGCACAATTTCCATGTGCAACATGCCCAGAAACCCGCACCGGAAACCAAACCCCAGCGCCTGCGACACTTCAGGCTCGAACATCAGGGCCGCATCGTTCAGTTTCAGTTTTTCAAGCGAATCACGCAACTGGTCGTATTCACTGCTTTCAACGGGATACAGCCCCGCGAACACCTGGGGTTTGACTTCTTTGAAACCGGGCAGCGGCTCGCTGGCAAGGCGGTTGACCAGGGTAATGGTGTCGCCCACTTTGGCATCTTCAAGCTCTTTGATGCCGGCAATGACAAAACCCACCTCGCCCGCCGACAATTCGGTGCGCGACAGGGACTTGGGCGTAAACACACCCACCTGTTCACACAAGTGGGTGGAACCGCTGGCCATAAGCCGGATTTTGTCTTTGGGGCGCAAGACACCGTTGACAATGCGCACCAGCATGACCACGCCAACATAGTTGTCGAACCATGAGTCGATGATGAGGGCCTGCAGGGGTTCGGCCGGATCACCCTTGGGTGGTGGCACTTTGGCCACAACCATTTCAAGAATGTCGTCAATACCCACGCCGGTTTTGGCACTGGCCAGAATGGCATCGGCGGCATCAATACCGATAACGTCTTCGATTTCCTGGCGCGCCGATTCGGGGTCTGCCGAAGGCAGGTCCATTTTGTTGAGCACGGGCAACACTTCAACGCCCAGTTCTATGGCGGTGTAGCAATTGGCGACCGTTTGTGCCTCGACGCCCTGGGAAGCATCGACCACCAGCAAGGCCCCCTCGCAGGCCGACAGCGAACGGCTGACTTCATACGAAAAGTCAACGTGACCCGGGGTGTCGATGAGGTTCAGTGCATATACCTTGCCGTCTTTGGCCTTGTACTGCAGCGACGCCGTTTGCGCCTTGATGGTAATACCCCGCTCGCGCTCGATGTCCATGGAATCGAGAACCTGCTGGGACATTTCCCTGTCGGCCAGACCCCCGCAACGGTGGATCAGACGGTCGGCCAACGTGGATTTACCGTGATCGATGTGGGCAATGATGGAGAAGTTGCGGATGTGATCCATAAACCAGCAGAAAAGAAGCCACCCCACCGGGGCGGAAATTTGAGGAAACAACATGTAAAAGAGGAGCGCGTACTGCGCTCCTCGGGGAACTGCTAACGCATTTTAGCTGTTTTATGCGCTTTATTTCGCCGGTGTGACCACCACCCACTGCGACTGGCCACCGCGCTGAACCAGCAGGGCTGCAGCGCGGGACTTGTCAAGGCCGCTGACCAGCTTGGCAAACTGGGCCGGATCTTTGACATCAGTGTCGTTGACGGTAAGGATGATGTCGCCTTCGGCGATACCCGATGCGGCGGCCGGGCCGGAAGCCGAGGTTACCAGCACACCGCCACTGACACGCTCACGCTCTTTGACGTTGGCCGGAACCGGAGCAACTTTCAGACCCAGGGCATCGGCAGACGTGCCTTCAGCGGTTGGGTTTTTTTCAGCTTCCGGTGCGTCGGCTGCAAATTCGCCAACTTTTACGCGCAAGGTAACTTCTTTGCCCTTGCGCCAGACGGTCAGGGTTTCACGCGTGCCGGGCTTGACGCCACCAACAACGCGGGGCAGGTCAGACCACTGCGCAATGGCCGTTGAACCAAAACGGATGATGACATCGCCGGCCATGACACCAGCTTCGGCGGCCGGACCCTCGGGCTCGACATTGCTGACCATGGCCCCTTCAGCCTTGGGCAAACCAATGGCCTTGGCGACTTCTTCAGAGACCGGCCCGATCTGTACACCGATACGACCACGGGTAACTTTACCGGTTGACTTGAGCTGATCGGCAATACGCATGGCTTCGTCGATGGGGATGGCCAGGGAAATGCCCATGAAGCCACCGCTTTGCGAGACGATTTGCGAATTGATACCCACCACTTCACCGGCCAGGTTCAGTAACGGACCGCCCGAATTGCCTGGATTGACCGCAACGTCGGTCTGGATGAACGGCAAGTAATCACCGGTATCGCGGTTGATGGCGCTGACAATACCCGCCGTTACCGTGGACTCGAGCCCGAACGGTGAACCAATGGCCAGAACCCACTGCCCCTTGCGCAGGGTTTTTGAGTCGCCAATTGGCAAGGCTTTCAGGCCTGAAGCCTCGATTTTGATCAGGGCCACGTCGGTACGGGCGTCGGAACCGATGATTTTGGCCTTGTGCTCTTTGCCATCGGTAAGGGTCACGAAAATGCTGTTGGCACCGTCGATGACGTGGGTGTTGGTAAGAATGTAACCGTCTTCAGAGACAATAAACCCCGAACCCACCCCGCGCGGCACTTCGCGCTGCGGGCCTTCACCCTGCCCTTGTGGTGCATTGCGCTGACGACCACCACCCGGGGGCGCGAAATCGGGGCCAAAGAACCAGCGGAACATTTCGTAGGGATCAGAGCCCGGCCCCATGGGGGATGAGCGCACAGCGACGTTCTCGGTGGTACGGATGTTGACGACCGAACCTTCAGATTTGGCAACCACTTCGGTAAAGTCGGGCACCGACAGCACCGGCACCGGTGCGCTTTGGGCCTGTGCCTGGGCCGCTGTGCCGCCAAAAGCAAGTACACATGCGGTGGCCGCAGCGACAAAAATTCGCTTGAACGGCCTGTCAACTGAAGCTGAACGTATCATTAGAACTCCTTAGAGAGGAAAACAGGCTACCGGGTGTTGGCAGGTGCCGGTGCGACATACTGGGTTTGCTCGGCAACCGCCTGCAAGGTTTTTACCGGAACCGCGCCCAGGGCCGTTACCCACGAGTCGCCAATACGCGTGCTGTACACATTGATCGCCCCCTTGCGGCTGGGCCCCTTGATGACATTACGCGCAGCACGGGCATCGTCGTACGATTCAATAAACACCGAAATAACCGCAAGTCCGTCGGACAGGACCAGGTGCTTGACGCTTTGCCCCGATTTCATGGGGCGGGAAATCTGGTTGGCAAACTGAAAGCCTGCCGGGTTGTGAACACGCCAGCCAAGTGCAGCAACATCGATTTGCTGCGTTGGCACGCGAACCTGCTTCCAGCCAGAAAAATTCCACTGCGACCGCAGGCCATCGGGCGAAACCTGCTTGCCCACCTGCAGGAAAGTAAATGCAATTTCGTCGACCAGCACGTCGCCTTCAAGGGTTTGTGCCTTTACCAGCAATTGCGTTTGAGAATCGACGCAAAAGCGGTAGCCGTAGCGATCAGTACTGCGCGGATCAACATTGACAACCTGACACTCGCGACCGGCAACACGGCTGGTCTCGGGTTCGAGGGTAAAACGGTAATGATTGACGATATGCCCGGTATCGCCCAGAAACAGACCGGGGAAACGATCGGTACGCGCCTGCTCGACAAGCACAAGTTCTTTATCGGGAACAAGACAATGCAGGGTTTCGTTGTGGCGTATGAACTCGCGGGGGCGGCCATCAAGCACTTCCAGGCGTTCACGCTCGCCCGTACCATCGACCAGGTGCGTTATGCGGGACGACTGCATGGTGCCGTCGTCCTGGTACGAAAAAACACCTGCGTAGTCTGTTGAGCGCGCCGCTTCCTGGGCTTTTTTCAGCAGTTCGACAACCCGCACTTCGGGGGTAGCTTGCGCAGCGGCAAGACCTGAACCCAGGAAACCGAACGCTGCAACCGTAGCGCATAACAGGTGCCTGACCATTGCTGATTTCATCGGCCAGCCACCCCGCCATGCCACGACACCTGGCGTACCGGGTTGACACCGGCAAATTGCCGGTGCGCATCGACATAGTCGACCAGGGCGGGTTCGTCGGCAGAGGCAATGACAGGTGCACTGGCCCCGATACCGGTATCGGGGCCCGCAGTAAATACCGGTACAAGCACCCAGGCCACCAGGGCTACCGCGGCTGCCACGGCCAGACCCGAAACACCTGCAGCGCGCGTTGAAACCTTGCGACGCGGCGCCACAATGGCCGGTTCCTGGTCAATTGCCCTGGACACGCGGGCATAGAACAAGTCAGACGGTTGCACCGCAAGGTCTTTGCTGCGCATGACATCACCGATAAGATGGTAGGTATCCCAGACCTGACGCCCATAGGGTGTATCGAGGTCTTCGGGCCGCACTTCACCGTTACCGTCAACCCACGCCGAGATGGTTTCTTCCCAGGCAGATTCGTTGTCTTGGTGCGTCTGAGCTTGCATTTTTTTACTCCTTACCACCGGTTTTGCTCGGTACCGGCTTCAAGAACCGGGCGCAACTGCGCCGCGATTGCTTCCCGGGCACGGAAGATACGCGAACGCACCGTGCCGATTGGACAATTCATGGATTGGGCAATGTCTTCGTAACTGAGGCCTTCGATTTCACGCAGCACAATTGCCGTACGCAGATCTTCAGGCAAGGCATCGATAGCGGCATTGACGGTATCTACCACCTGACGGCTGGCCATTAACGACTCTGGCGTACTGATATCGGTTAGGTTGTCGATTTGGTCAAAAGTTTCATTGTCATCGGTTTCAATGATGCTTGACCCGGTCGGGCGACGGTTATTGGCCGATTGCCAGTTGCGGGCCGTATTGATGGCAATGCGATACAGCCAGGTGTAAAAGGCGCTGTCACCCCTGAACTGGGGTAGCGCACGGTAGGCTTTGATGAACGCTTCCTGGGCGACGTCTTCAACTTCGGAAGGTTCACGCACCATGCGTGACAATAGCCGCATGATTTTGCGCTGATACTTGAGCACCAGCAGATCAAACGCCCGTTTGTCGCCGCGCTGCACACGGGCAACGAGTTCGGCATCAACATCACGTTCGGTCAAATTGACCTCCGATTGGGAACTGAAGATCTTGGGCCACATGCATGCACAGCTGCTGCCAGGCGCGGGGCGGCAGCCCCGGTTTCCAGATCGTAACTTCTGTAAAGACATCAGGGTGGCCACGCCCTGCATCGTGAAAGCGCAAGGTAACCCAAAGCGCACAGGGCCAGGCCTGGCGCAACTGCAGAACACGACAATGGCCCGGGATACGGTAAACCCAAAGGCCGCGCCGGTACCCAAGCACCCCCCCCGACACAATGGCAGCAGCCCGCCCGCTGCGCCACCACAGCAAAATGAACACAACCACCGCGACAGCAGCCGCCCAGTGCCACTGTGCCGCAGAGGCTACCGCCATAGCAACCAGAACCGCCATGCCGGACAGCAGCAAAAGCGGCGGCCGCACGGACCAGCGCAGAGGCACTGCCCGTGTGTTTGCCTTAGACGCGGCGGACAATCATGGACCCGTTGGTACCACCAAAGCCAAACGAATTGGACAGCGCGACATCGATGCGCATTTCGCGGGCCTGGTTGGCGCAGTAATCAAGATCGCACTCGGGGTCTTGATTAAAGATGTTGATTGTAGGTGGCGACACCTGACGATGCACCGCAAGGGTGGTAAAGACAGCTTCAATACCGCCCGCAGCACCCAGCAAGTGGCCTGTCATGGACTTGGTCGAATTGATTACCAGATTTTTCGCGTGATCACCGAACGCCAGCTTGAGCGCTACCGTTTCGTTCTTGTCGCCCAGCGGCGTGGAAGTGCCGTGAGCATTGACGTAGCTGATGTCTTGCGGGTTGATACCGCCATTTCGCATGGCCATCAGGATGCCGCGACGCGGGCCATCGCTGTCGGGCGATGTAATGTGATGTGCATCAGAGCTCATGCCATAACCGGCAAATTCGCCGTAAATACGGGCACCGCGCTTGCGTGCGTGTTCGTATTCTTCAAGCACCAGTACACCCGCGCCTTCGCCCATGACAAAACCGTCACGGTCGGTGTCCCAGGGGCGCGATGCAGTTGCCGGGTCATCGTTGCGAGTGGACAACGCGCGCATGGCCGCAAAACCACCAATACCCAGTGGCGAAACAGTTGCTTCAGCGCCACCGGCCACCATGACGTCGGCATCGCCGTATTCAATCAGGCGGGCTGCATCACCGATGGAATGCAAGCCGGTTGTACAGGCGGAAACCACCGCGTAGCTTGGGCCTTTGAGACCGAGCAGGATGGAAAGCTGGCCTGACACCAGATTGATGAGCGAGCCCGGCACAAAAAACGGTGAAATGCGCCGTGCACCGCGCGCCAGATATTCGGCCTGGGTGTCTTCAATACGGGGCAACCCGCCAATACCTGAACCCACAATGACACCGATTCGATCGGCGTTCTGTTCGGTAACCTCGAGGCCGGCATCACGCCACGCCTGAACACCCGCCGCCACACCGTAGTGGATGAAGGTGTCCATTTGCTTGGCCTCTTTGGCCGTCATGTATTGCGTGATGTCGAAGTCTTTGACTTCGCCGGCAATTTGCGCATTCAGGCCTGAGGCATCAAAACGGGTGATGCGGGTAACCCCGGAACGCCCGTTGACGATGTTGTCCCATGCGCTTTCGATATCGTTACCTACAGGCGAAACAATGCCCAGGCCGGTAATGACGACACGTCGCTTCACGGATGACTCCTAAAATGAAAAAGCGGTTTAAAGCCAACGCCCTGTTCAACAGCCTGACAGTGCAAGCCAGTTCAACACAGAACGCTTTCTAGAAACCGCTTGGGCAATTTGCCCCATAAGGGGCAGCTTACCGAATCGTTGAAATTATTCTTTGCTATGCGACGTGATGTAGTCAACAGCTTGCTGAACGGTTGTGATCTTTTCAGCTTCTTCGTCGGGGATTTCGGTTTCGAATTCGTCTTCGAGTGCCATCACGAGCTCGACCATGTCGAGCGAATCGGCACCGAGGTCGTCAAGGAAGGAAGATTCGTTTTTGATCTCGGCTTCGTTGACGCCAAGTTGTTCAGCGACGATCTTCTTGACGCGCTGTTCGATGCTTTCCATGCAGATCTCCAAGTGGGGAAAA
>Ga0172382_10006282_pt1 | contig 17338 bp, 14 predicted proteins | sample Leawel138RmetaG_FD_122245 | JGI IMG/M metagenome (GOLD analysis project Ga0172382, IMG submission 122245) | Leachate microbial communities from a municipal landfill in Southern Ontario, Canada - Leachate well 138R metaG | ecosystem: Engineered > Solid waste > Landfill > Unclassified | place...
AATTCCGGTGAGAGCCGTTACTATCTCTACAAGGGAGTCACCGTTATGAAAAAACTCATTGCCATACTTTTTATCTTCATCAGCACGAGCTTTGCCTCGGCGCTTACCGATCAGGAGATCAACGCCCAGATTCAAAACGCCTACCAGATCATCAAGTCCAGCCACCAAACGGCTATTTCCCAGATGGACATCGCCCGCATGGCTAACAACTCCCAGATGTATCAACTGGCGGCTTATGAAAAGCAGTACCACGAGCAGATGTACTCTTACCTGCAGCGTATCGCCGCCAACCCGAGCCAGCTTCACAATCCCCAAATCGCCAGCAAGGTCAGAAACGATTTCAACGAATACGTATATCGCACTCACCACCGCGATTACCGCCCCTACGAGCAGATCCAGGGCAACCTCCAACAGTGGCTGGCCCAGCGCCAGTGGGAGACGACCACCGCCGAAGGTCAGCAAGCGTACAACAACCGGCAGCAACAAAACTGGAACGCCTTCTACGCTCACCAAAACAAGATGAAGCAGGCCAACGCAAACTTCGACAACTACATGAACGGCCTAAAGTCTGCCCAAGTGCAGCGGGAAAAGAATCATCACCAGTACGTCAACACGATCTACGATCGCTACGAGTACGTAAACCCCAACACCGGCCAGAGCTACATGTATCCCAACACCCAGTCTCAGTACCCCACGGTGCAGAACCCGGACGGCACTTACACCCAGCTCATCCCTTACCAGAACTACTAAGAATACCCAGGGAAGGCCCCTCCATACTGGGGTGCACGGAATCGGAGAGGGGGTCTTCGGGGATCCGAGATTCGATCCTCACGCTGCCCACGATACCAACCCCGGCCATGTAGACCAGAATAGCGCTGCCCCCGTAACTGCCGAAGGGGAGTGGGATACCGACCACCGGTGCAAGACCGATGGTCATTCCCATATTCACGAAGACCTGAAACAAGAGCAGGGTGGCCACCCCCACACAGAGCAGTCCGCCCAGACGGTCCACGGCGTGGTAGCCGGTGTGGAGAATGAAAAAGAGCAACATGGCAAACATGACGAGTAGGCCAACTCCCCCGACCAACCCCAACTCCTCGCCTACCACCGTGAAGATGAAATCAGTCCAGTTCTCCGGCACAAACCCGTGCTGGGTCATATGACCCTTCATCAAGCCCTTACCTAAAAGGCCGCCGGATCCGATGGCCGTCTGAGACTGAACCAGGGAGTAGGCCATGCCGCTCGGATCGATCTCGGGATTCACGAAAACCATCAACCGATCTCGCTGGTACTCTTTCAAAACCAGGGGAAGCGCCGAAGCGCCCAGCCCCAGCACAGAAAATAGAAGCGTTCCATTGACCCCGGCCACGTAGGCCATGACCACACCGATGGCCACCAGTACCAGCGAGGTGCCCAGGTCGGGTTGAACCAGAATGGCCAGAAAGAGCGGACCGAGCGCCGCTGCAGCCGCCGCCGCCCTGCGCCAGGTCAGCTTTTCCGACAGGATGACGGCCACCACGATGACGCTCGTGAGCTTGGCCAGTTCCGAGGGTTGAAAGGTGCCCAGGGAGCCCAGGCTTAGCCAGCGCTGGGAGCCGTTGACCGACTCCCCCATCACCAGCACCGCCCCCAGAACGCCCAGAGTCACGAGATAGAGGGGCACCACCGCTTTTCGAAAGACTCGATAGTCCAGTCCGCTCAGAAACAGCATCACGACCGACCCCACCGCGATATAGCCGAACTGACGTATGGCCTCCCCGGCCTGCCCGAACTGGGTGGCTGAATACAGGGCGAGCCAGAGCAAGGTCAGGATTCCGGCCAGGGGGAGATAGAGCTTGAGATCGAGGAAGCGAAGTCTACGCATGAGGCTTGGCCTCTTTTCGCTCTTTCTCCCATCCTTGCGGATACAGCTTTTCGTAGACCTGGCGGGCGATGGGTGCGGCCAAGCCACCACCGTAGCCGTGGGATTTTTCCAGAAACACGACCACCGTCACCTCGGGATCGTCGTAGGGGGCAAAACTCACAAACCAGACGTGGTTACGTCCGTGCTTGTTGTGAATACTGGGACTGTTTTCCACCGTTCCGGTCTTGCCCGCCACTTGAACCTGAGGCAGATTGGTGGCTACCGCCGTCCCATGGAGCACCGCCCCTCGCATTCCTCTCCTCACCGATGCCAAAAATTCAGGCTTGGCGGGCAACTGGGTGCGCGCTGGCTCAGGCTCCAGCAGCACCGCACCGTTCTTGGCCACGGCTTTCATGGCCAGGGTGGGGCGCACCACGTAGCCGCCGTTGGCCACCGCCGCCGTGACCACCGCCATCTGCAAGGGAGATACCAGCAGAAAGCCCTGGCCGATCGACATATTGATGGTGTCCCCGTCGTACCACCGGTCTTCCCACTCTCTCAACTTCCACTCCGGACTGGGCAAGAGGCCTCCGGTTTCTGCCGGTAGATCGATACCGGTGGGGGAGCCCAGCCCGTAGAGCGCGCACCATTTTCGTAGATGAGCGATCCCCATCTCAAACCCCAATTTGTAGTACACCACGTCGCACGAATGGGCCATGGAGTCTTCGAAGCTGATGCCCCCGTGACCGGAGCGCACGAAGCAGTTTGCCGGACCGAAACTCCCTCCACACACGAAATAGCTAGCGGTGGTGCAGAGCCCTCCCTGCAGGGCGGCGGTGGCCGTGACCAACTTGAAGGTGGAACCCGGGGAGAAGGCGGAGTGGATCATCCGGTTGACCAGAGGAAATCCCGGATCGTCTAAGAGCGCCTGGTACTCCTTGTACTTGATCCCCCGGGCAAAAGGGACGGGGTCGTACTGGGGCAGACTGGCCAGGGCCTTCACCGCTCCGGTCTTCACCTCCATCACCACCACCGTCCCCCCGGAGCGCTCACCGTTCTGCTTCCAGAGTTCCACCAGAGTTTCTCCGAGCGCCTTTTCAGCGACCTGTTGAAGCTGAGCATCCAGGTGAAGGTAGAGGTCCGGGCCCGGGGTGGAGGGTCGGAGCTCCGTCTGGCTCACGGTACGCCCGAGCACATCGATGTGGATCTGGTCAGCCCCTTTTCTCCCTCTTAGCAAGGTATCGTACTGTTTCTCCAGACCCACCTTCCCGATCCCATCACCCATGGCGTAACCCAGGTCGCGCCTGGTGCGCAGTTCCTCAGCGTTGATCTCTCCCACGTAGCCGAAAAGGTGGGAGGCCATCTTGCCGTACTTGAACCGCCGGATGGCTCCCGCCCGCACACCCACCCCTTTTCGATACTCGGCGATCTCGGTGCCACGGGCCAGGGTGTCCTGGGTGAGGTCGCGCTGCAGCACCAGTGGGGCGTGGGGGGCGGCCGCGCGGATCTTCTTCTCCAACTCCGGCTCGGTTTCGTCCAGCAGTCGGCTCAGCTCTTTGATAACCTCTTTGCGGTCCCTCAGCTCACTGGGAGTGACCACCAGCTCAAACTGGGGCGCATTGCTCACCAGGATCTCACCGCGGCAGTCCAGGATCCGGCCCCGGGCCGCCGGACGCGCCTCTACCACCACCGTGTTCCGGTGGGCCTTTTCAAGGTACTCGGAGCCCTTCACGACCTGAAGCTCATAGAGCCGGGCTCCTAAGACTGTAAGAAAAAGGGTGCCAGCCAGGCCGAACTGACGGATTCGAGCCTTGAAAGTTCGGGCAGGCTTCATCACCTTTCTCTCAAGCGCGGTAGAGCCAAGAAGACCAGGCTCGCGAGAGCCATCCAACCCAGACTGGCAAACTTCCAGGAAAGCGAAGGCTCCCGGCCTTCCCAGATTCGAAGCAGCCAGCTTTCGCCGGAAATTAGCAGGGCAAAGAGCGCCAGGGAGACCAGAGGCAAAGTCCAGCGGTGCGGTTTTCGTTCGCAATGTACTCCAGCCAGGAAACCGGCTGTTCCGTAAAAGAGGCTCAAGGGAACGGCCAGCGCTCCTGCGGCCGCACCGATGAGAGCACCGCCCCACAAACCGGTGGCCGCTCCACCCGCCGCCCCCAGGCGAAAGCCCGAGGCCAAGACCAGCAGAAAAGTGAGGCTCGGAGTCACGCCTCCCGGCAGGGCCTGAGCCAGCAGGGTGCTCTGCAAGAACACCGCCACCGGGATCAAGCTGAGTATGACGGGTATGAAGAGACGCATCAGCTCTTTAGAACGACCACGTTTTCCAGGTTGCTCACATCGACCGAGGGCCGGATGGTGGCGGCCAGATAGTTCTTCTCAGCGTCTTGTTTTAGCTGAGCCACCCGGCCCAGGCGGATACCGGGCGGAAAGACTCCGTCATGGCCACTGGTCACCACCCAGTCCCCTTTTTTCACCCCGGCATCCGGGTCCAGATAACGCATCTCCACGGTGTGGTCGCCCTTGCCTACCACCACGCCGGCGGTCTTACGATCTTGAAGTTTGCCAGCCACCACGGCTTTGGAGTCGGTGAAAAGCCGGACCTGGCACCTATCGTTCTGGACCCGGCTCACCTGCCCCACCAGATTGGTACCGTCGGAAACGGTCATGCCCTTCTGGACTCCCTGCTTGGCACCCACGTTGAGGGTCAACGTGGACATCCAGCCCCGGGGGTCTCGGGCCACCACGTCGGCCACCAGGTGGCTCGTGCCGGCCGCCTGGGTGCCCTTCTTCGGGGCATTCAGCAGGCTCCTGAGGCGAGCGTTTTCTTGCTCCAGTTGGTCGCGTCTGCGCTGCTCAATATTCTCGGCATCCGCTGCATCGGGTTGGTGCCAACCCCAGCCCTCTCCCAGGGGAGCCGCCGGAGTGACCATCCCGCTGAGATAGTGGTCCAGGGTCGACGACGCTCCGTGCTGGAGTTGGGGCGCCGAGTTGGCGGCAAAAGCCAGCGCCGAGGTCAGCAGCAGTGCTCCCAGGAGTCCGGTGGTACGGCGCTCCGAAGCAGGCTCTCCGGCGGGCTCGTGGGGGGCCTTCTTGCGGCTCCCAAAGACGGCCTTGCGGAGCGCCGAGGTGTTTAAGAGGGCCTGCAAGCCTCGTGTTACCACCGCGCCCGGCTCCTTGGGCACGATGACCCGCAGCCGAATCTCCTGAGAGAGGTACTCCTCGAAGCGATACAACCGGGCCATGCCTCCGGAAAGGATCACGCCGTTGCGGTGCACGTCGCTCAAGAGTTCTGCGGGCATCTGTCCCACCACCCAGCGGGCCTCCTGAGCGATCTGCGCAAGAAACGGTCGCAGCACCTCATAAACCTCGGTGGAATTCACCGTCTTCTCGACCGGTTTGCCCACGCCGAGTTCCCGGCCCACGATCTTCATCTCTCGATTAGCCACCGGCGGCAAGGCGCTTCCGAGTTCCTTCTTGACCGCCTCGGCCACCTTGAAATCGATCAACAGGTTGTGCTCTCGGCGGATATGCTCTCGCAGTGCCTCAGACATGGTATCGCCGGCCACCCGCAGGGCCCGGGAGAGCACCGGGGCCGCCAGCGAGGAGACGGTTACCTGAGAGACCCCGGCGCCCACGTGCACCACCAGATGCCCTTCGGCCTTCAGCAGATCGCGGCCCGCTCCGATGGCGGCAGCCAGGGCCTGGTCCACCAGGTATACAGCTCGGACTCCAGCCCGCTTGGCGGTGGCCAACAGAGCCTGGCTCTCCACCGCCGTCAGTCCGGCCGGCACGGCCAGAGCGACGCGCGGTTGGGAAACCAGTCCGTGCTTGGCCGAGGCGATGGCCCGGGCCATGAGCCTGGCGGAAAGCTTGGGGTCGGACACGATGCCGGCTGTAATGGGCCGCACCACTTTCACCCCTTCGGGCTCCCGGCCTTCGATCTCGGCGGCCTGCGCCCCCAAGGAGACCAACTGCCCGTTGTGCTCTCGAACGGCCACCCGGGCGGGGTGAACGACCGAATCCGAGCCGGTACAAACCACGAACGAGTCACTGCCCATGCACAAACCCAGGTCCATCCGGGGTTTGGCCATTCGGTTTTTGACGGCCTCGGCGAGACTCTGCTTATTTGTTTCAGGCTGGATCACTTCCCGGACCAACAAGGGGCTGGCCATCTCCATGCTTTCGGTGTAAAGCATACTTCGCTCCTAATTCTCTTCCGTCTGCTTCTGGTGAAAGTCGTGAGTGGTTCGCAGCAGGCCCAACACGGCGCAGTCTCCGGGATTAGGGGCTACCCGCACCTTGAGCCCGCAGCGATCGGCCAGGAACTCGTCCAGGCCTTTCAAAAGGGCGCCGTTGCCGGTGAGCACCAGCCCGTGTTCAAAAATATCGGAAGAGAGCCCCGGCGGGGTTTTGTCCAGAGTCTGTTTGACCAGCGACACAATCTGATTCAGCGGGTGCAACAAGCACTCGCGCAATTCTTTGCCGTTGACCTCAACCGCGTGGGGCAGACTGGAGTCCATCTCCCGCCCGAACACCTTGACCAGTTTTTGCTCCCGAACCGGATGGGCCGACCCCAGTTCCTTCTTCAGTTCCTCGGCGGTCTCCCGACTCACTTCCAGTCCATGAACGTTGCGCAGATGGCAGAGGATGGCGTCGTCGAACTGCCGCCCCCCCAGGGGGATCGCCTCACACACCACGATCCCCGGAGCCAGAGCCGCGACTTCGGTGGTCTCGGCGCCCACATCCACCACCATGGTGGAGCGTCTGGTTCCGGTCTCGGGGGCCGCCCCCAGGGCCGCTGCCACCGGCTTGGCCATCAAGCTCACGTTGCTGGCGCCGGCAAACCTCAAGGCCTTGACCAGAGATTCCTTCTGAGGCTCGGTGATCCGGGCCGGCACGGCCGCCACCACTTCGGGGCGCCATTTCCAACGCCAACCAACCGCCCTCGGTAATAACTGTTTTAAAAACTCTCCGGTGGCCAGGGGAGCGCTCACCACTCCCCGCCCCATCGGACAAACCGCGTGCAGATGCTCGGGAGTGCGTCCCAACATCTTTTCGGCTGTGGCTCCCACCACAAAGGCCGGCCCGCCGGCCAGACCGTCTCCGATAACACAGGCTTCCCGTAAGAAGACCCCTTGCTTCTCGTCCGCCATCCTGAGCGTCGAGCTACCAAGGTCCAATCCCAACTTCATAACAAGGCACCTACCCTCTCTTGTCATGAAAAATTATCAATCAAACTTGACCTCCCTTCATTTATCGAAAAAATGTTCGTGTTTATTAACCAGGTCACTATCCAAAAGTATGGGGTAAAAAATCACGGATAGGTGTTCGAGTGGTTGGCCTATTGGCACAGAATGAGCGAGGCTCAGAAAGGATCACTTTAAATGATTATTCTTTATATTTTAATTGCCATCTTCTTACCCCCCGTGGCAGCTTTTCTGCTGGTGGGACTCAGCAAGCACTTCTGGATCAACCTGCTGCTAACCTTACTGGGCGGCTTGCCGGGATCGGTGCACGCACTCTGGTTGCTCTCCACCAAACGCAGTACGATCTAAAAGACGTTGCCGGGAGAGATTCACTCCCGGCAACGAGCAACTTAGCTATTTCAGAGAAGCTCTATTCCCGTTCCAAAATCACGTGGAGCCGGGTCGTCTCAAACTCCCCGACATTCACATCAATTATCGCGGTCTTAAAGCCCGGGGCTGAAACCGTGACTTTTCGTGGACCACTCTGAGCCAGCATAGAAAAGAAGCCAGCCTCTACGCTGGGGGGCAAACTGATATCGGCAGTAATGGTCGCATTGAGAATCGGTTCACCGTTCGGGGCATCAATAAAACCCTCGATCAAGCCGTGGGGGATACTCACAAAGTAGGCTTCGGCAAATGGCGGAAATATTCGGTGCTGGGACTGTCCGACCACAATCTCGACTTGCCCCAAAACTTCTTGAGCCAAAGCCCGCGGGGCTACATTGTTCAGATCAACCCGGTAGCGCGTTAGATTTCCAACGGTACTAGTCCAATCGATCACGAACTTCCGAGGAACTCCAGGCAAAGGAGTACAGGGAGTGCCACCCGGTCCGACCTCCCCCGGGCCAGGTGCGGGAACGGGAGTGACAACAACGTTCCCTAGCAACTGCTGCAGAGTCCAGTTAAAAGTCGCCCCTGATGGGTCCGCAGGATGTACGTTTTCGATGGTGATCGTGTCGACATTCGCAATTGTGTTGTCATATATGGGTGGATTTTTGCCAAAACTCACCCGTAACAGTCGTGGGCAATCGTCCGTGTCGGGCACGAAAAAGTCTTCGATTTCGCCCCGGGTAAACTCGCCACTACCGTCCCACTCGGTACCGCTGACCTGCTCCGTGGTCAGAGCCACCCGACCCCAGGCGCCCACCGGGATCAGATCACCGTTGGTCATGGTGAAAAAGTCTGAACTAACAAAGAATTGCTGCCCTGAGACCAGACTGATCTCTTTGTTTTGCACGACCCATTCGGCTCCCCCGGACCACTGTCCATCCATATTCAGATCGATCAGCACGTTGGCAAAATAGGTACCCCCTGTATTACCCTCGGGCACACTCACTGGAAAACCGATCCTGGTCTGAGGCGGGATGGAGTGGAGGATGGTCGAGAGAACCTTGGCTGCATCACACTCGGTCTGACCATTAGCTTGCTCGAAGTTGGTCGCACCATCAGGATCGGCGGGATCATCGGCGTCTAATTCGGCGCTCGCAGTAGTCCCGATCACAGCACCGTCCAGGTTCAGTACCCTGGCGCCGTTGTTGGCAAAGAGAGTTGGGAAGCTGCCCACCTGGGCAAAGGATTGGGGGTAGTTTGTGAGGCCCCCGTCGGGAGCTTCTCCGTAGTCAGCGCTGGGAGCGGGGCCTCCGCTTCCGCCTCCGCTTCCAGTCGTTGGAATGAACACGTCGACCTTGGACGTGCCGCAGCCGATAATCATACTCAGACAAATCGTGAAAAACATCGTCATGACACAATTCTTATACGTCATAACACCCTCCGCTAAATAATATAGTGCGCATCCATTCAGGTAGGCAACAATTACTCCTTCACGATGACCCCCCAAAAGTCGAAACATTTTGTCAACATTTGGCGGCGCGATACCCAGTCTCCGAACTAATGAGTTTGCTCTAATGATAAAAGACTCATTCACTGGAGAAAGCTAGCATGGATATCCTCAAGAACCTGACCAGAACGGCCGCTTCGGTACTCCAACCCGCAGCCAGGCAGACCGGCAAGACCAACAGCCTCGGTAAGGCGCCCAGCCCGAAAGGCGACAAAGTTTCCCTCTCTACCGAGGCCAGAGACCCACTGTCGCAAGGGGTCAACCACCTCCTGCAGGGTCTCAACGACACCTTCGGGGGCGGCAAGGGGGGTCTCGATCTGGATCTTGCCGGCATGGGGAAAGCACTCAATCCGAACTTACCGGAGAATCAGAAGCGAGATCTCAACAACCTGTCCGGGGGGATAAAAGCTGTCAGTAACGGCTCATTCACCGACATGCTCAAGCCCGGAGACCCGAGAAAGGCCGGCCAGTTGCCCGGACAAGCCGATCAGGCTCTGGCTCGCAAAAACGCCGGCACTGCACTTGAGAACATTGACTGGTCGAAAGACACGGTAGCTCTGTGGGTGCCGGGTACCGGCCAGAAAGGGGTGGATAAGAAGTTTAAGAACAGCGTAGGAAATGACGCCAGCACCGTGGCCGTGGACTACCCGGCCAACCTGGACATGATCGGTGGGGTTTCAACCGGCATGGAGACGACCCGTATGATCGTGGAAGAAGCCAACCGGCGGGGCAAGAAGGTCGTCCTCGGAGGCCACAGTCAGGGAGCCTGGGTGGCCGGAGAGGTCATGGCCAACCAGAACACCCGCTCCAAGATCGACAAGGCTGTTCTCTATGGCCATCCGACGCAGGCCAACGCTCAGTTTCACAACGACCCCAAGGTACGAGTGGTCAATCACCAGGACGATCCCTACACTCAGAAAACCATCGACCTACAACAGATCGCTTCTTATTTGCTCGGAGCGCGGCGTCCCGACGGGAGCGACCAGCACGGCTACAATTACGGTGACCAGATTCCCTGGCTACTCAGTTAGCGACGGCATTCAAAAAAGTGGGCGTACAAAAACGGAAAACCTAAGAGCTCCGTGGTCGGGTGGATCGGCGAGCCCAGATAGCGCAGGGCAGCCAGATGCTGGACGCGGTAGCTGTTGTTGTAGATGTAGCGGCTGAAGTGGTGGTTGGTCTCCAGGATCTCAAGCTCCAGTTCCTCCAGGTCTGACCAGAACTTGTCCGGGGACTCCAAGAGACCGGGGTAAGTGGTGAGAAAGAGCCTGCTTTCGGCCCGATCCTTCAAAGACGCCTTGGCGCATTCCAGGAAAAAGCGCATACCGTCATCGGCGTAAGGCGGGTCGGTGGTCACCGCGTCGTAGCAGTTTTTCATGGAGTCCGGCACACCGTGTCGCAGGTTGTGCTCCAGCACGGTCAACCGCTCGCCACCCTTTTCTTTCAAAAAACTCACCAGGTCGGGGTCCAACTCCAGGACATCGACCTGCAGTTGATCGGTGAACTCCACCAGGGCCAGTGAAACCAGGTCGTCGTCTCCTAAAACCAGTACCCTACTCCCGGGCTTGAGCCGCTCGATCATCAATTCGGCGCGCTTCTGGGTGGTCCGGGGGATGCAGAACTGCTGCTCGTAGCGCAACTTGAGAGCCGGCCGATCGAAAAACTTCTCGACCAGACCGAAGGTGAGATCCTTGCTGCCATCCTCCAGGTCGTGCTCAATGAAGGCTCGGGTGTGGCAAAACATGAAATCGACCAGCCTTGACGGCTTGTTCATCAGGGGTCCTACGTTTTGCCTGGGCCCGGAGTAGGGCTGGGGCATGGAGTGCTCTCGAAAACTCTCCTCGGTGAGATCCAGCAATTTGGAAAGTGCCGCCTTTTCGGTGGCCCGGGGGTGGTCCACTCCGGTCAGCTTCTTGAGATATTTCCGCATCTCTGCTTCCAGCCTCAAGATGAAGTCGGGCCAGGGAACTTCGGTCGCTTCAGACATAATCAGAAAGGCCGCTTCGGCTCGTTTCAACCAGGGATCGTCAGGGAGATACTCGCCCTCGGATACCCCCCGCAATTTTTGCCAGGAATCGCGCTGGCAAAGGATTCTGGTCCCGTAGGCCAGGTTGGTAAAGAGCACCTCTTCGGAGGTGTTTCCGAAGCGGGCATCGATGAAAGGAGAGAGCCAGGTGTTCATCAGAGGTGCTTGCCAATCGACAGCACAGTTCCTCCTCCGCAGGTATCCCCAAAACCAGAAGAGAACCCTTGGCTCGAAAGGTAGACCGCTCATGATTCCACGTGCAGATTCAGATCACCCCATCGACAAGATTCGCTTCGGCCTGATGGTAGCCATCGGGGGAGAAGACTCCACCGAAACCCTGCAGGAGATCGGCCGGCAAGAGCAGGTTGCTCGCCGGGAGATCGAAGAGGTCCCCAAACGAGCTGAGGCTCGCGGTGAGGGGTTCCTGGAAGCCTCCAAGGACGCTCGTCTGAATTTGTTGGCCCAACTCGAGTCGTATCTCGAATGGCTGGGAGCCGCCCGGGAAGCCCTCGAGCAGCACGATACCGCCCAACTGATGGAGAGCCATGAGGCTTCTCAGGACATCCTCCCTCAGCTCAACGCAGCCCTCGATGCCTATTCTCATATCTTTTCCCTTTACGGGCCTTACGGGTCGCCTGCCGCCAATACCATGCTCCGCATCTTGGAAGCGATCCACTCGGGTGAGTCCCCCAAGTTTACCTGGGGCAAATACTGTGAATTTTATGCCAAGACTTATGAAGAGAAGGCAGAAACCGTGGGCGAAGTCGAGTTGCCCGGTCGCACTCTCTACAAAAAGAGCTGCCTGACCATCGCCGACCTGATGGATGACTGGGTCAAGGATCTCCCTGCAAACGCTCAGGCCGCCCACGAAACCCTGGTCCAAATCGATGAGGCGGCTCGTCTTGCCGGGCTATTTGAGGTCGAAATCTCGACCGCCCAGTCGGGCCCCGCGGGTATCCCCTCCACCAACGTCATGCTCGACTACCTCAACGGCTTTATCTCCGAGATGCTTTCCAAAGAGACCATTTCGTCGGTGGTCGACGACTACGCCGATCTCATGGATCGCTATGCCGAGAACTTTGAAAACTCGGTCTCCCGACCCACCGATTCGGCCCTCATCGAGGAGGAGATCCCCCGGACCCTCGACGCCCTGGACGAGCACTTCGCGGTGATCGAAGAGATGACCGAGTCCATGGCCGAACTGGATAAAGACAAGGCCAGGGAGTGGCTGGAAAAGCTGCAGAGCACCGCCCAGCCGCTGCAGGAGTCGGCCCAGGTCTACGCCACCGCGGCCCAGCACCAGCACAACATAGCCTGCCCCGGATGCGCCCGCTCCAACCCTCCGGAAAACCGCAACTGCGAAGCCTGTGGAGAGGTTCTGCCCCGGCCGGAGGACACCGGCGCTCTTCGCTCCTCCACCTTCAGCGTACTGGCCGGGCCTGCCCTGGAAGAAAACCAGCAGATGGAGATGACGGAAAACGTGGCCCGTCTCTTCCAGGCTTGCGACGACGTGAACGACGGAGTGATCACGCCCCAGGAGTTCAGCGCCGAACTCCAACGAGCCGCACTGGGACTCAAAGAATTTGCCGACGAGTTGGACGGCGTGGCCGCCATCGCTCTGGATGAAGACAACTTCACTCCCAAGCAGTGGGAGGCCTGGCAGGCCAACCACCTCCCCTATCTGGAAGACATCGCAGCCACTTACGTGGGTGGCCTGAAGGAGGCCGAAGAAGGCCTGCAGACCATGGAACAGTTTCTCAGCGACCCCAGCGATGAGCATCTGGTGGAGGGCATCCGACTGGTCTGGCAAGGGCTGTCCGCGGTGCACCGAGGCCGGCTCTCCATGGAGACCTACACCAAAATGCTCCAGGATGTGGTTCAAGAGGCCGTCGACGAAGGGCTCATCTCTACTGAAGTAGAGGGCTAAAGATTTGGTGCCAGCATGGTGGCCGGGCGGTAGTGACCCGTGACATCCAGCTGAGCCAGCTTCTTGAGTTCCAGATTGGCCAAGCCGTCCTTTCCGGTGTGGGCGTAGACCCTGGAAAGGGCGTGGCGGGCCCGTAGTCCGAAGAGTAGATGCTCGGAAAGCTTGATGGTCTTGCGCAGGGCCTTTTCGGTCCGGCGCCAGTCGTCCAGTTGCTCTCGGGCGATGGCCTCATTGAAGGAGTGCAAGGGGTTTTCCGGCTCCAGTCGCTGGGCCTTCAGGGAGTGTTCGAGAGCCTGCTGTGAGCGGCCCCGAGAGTTCAAGAGTTCGGCGCAGATCCCGTGCAGGTAGGCTTGCCCACCCGCCGGCAAGCAAGGGTTCGCCAGCAAGACGCTCCAGGTTTCCAGAGCCTCCTCCCACTGCTCCAAGGCCTGAAGACTCGTACCCTTGAGGAACTGAACCTCGATCTCCTGACCGTCGAAGGGAACTTCCAGGTCCAGAGCCTCCCGGTACCGGTGGCAACGCACCAGCCCGGCCAGACGGTCCAAAGAGCTTGCCTGGTAGCCCTTAGCTGGAGCTTGAAAGGGCAGGGCCAGAACCCGCTCTTCGTCGGGGGTAAAACCTCCCATCACCGAATAAGCGACGGTTCGGCAGAGCACCGGCACCGACTGCACCTGCGCTTGAAACTCCTCGGCATCCCACCAACGACTGCCGTCCTCGCGGAGAAAATAGTCGAGATCGATGTCCATCAGGACCGGCTGATCCGGGAGTTCCAGGCTCTCCAGAGTGCCCAGCTCAAAGGGAACTCCCAGCAGGTGTCCCACGATGCGCTCGCCCTCCTGGCGCAATCCGGCGTACTCCTGCAACTCCATCTCGAACCAACTGTTGAGATGGCGGCGAGCCCAGGGCAAGAGTGCTCCTTCGGGAAGATCCGGGGGTATGACCCAGGTGAGCTTGCCCACGATCCCCTCTCGGATGGCAGGGAGCAAGTAGTTGCCGCAGTGCAGGCCGCCCCAGGGCAAGTAGCTGTTGCCCATCAAGCCGGCGGCCCGGGCGGTTTCCGCGTCGCCGTGGTCTTTCAAGAGCTGCAGCTTCCAGTCGTTGAGATCCGTCTTACCGATATCTAGATGGGCATCGACGTGCCAGCACCAGGCCTTCTTTATACCTTGAGACTTCCAGACGAAGTAGGCCTGGTAGTGCTCTTCCATGGCGAAGGTCTTCAACTCTCGCTTCGCTTCCGTCGCTGTCTGCGCTCCTTGAGTTTGTCGAGCTTGTCTTTCACCTCATCCTGCTTTTCCCGGGAGCGGCGCACCTCTTCCATGATCTGCTCGGCCTCAGGAGTGCAGGGCCTCACCACCCGATAGCTTTCCAGATAGAAGTTGTTGCGCAGAGCGGCTTCGATACGGGAGTTTTCAGCCGCCACTTCACCCCCCATGAAGTGCAGACCCAGCTCCGCCGTAACCTTGGTGGCCGCATCGAAAAGCAGATGCCCTACTCCCAGGCCCCAATATTCAGGCAAAGCGGCGATATCTTCCACGAAGGTCTGGCGTCTTCCCAGATCATCCTGGTCGTATAAGTTTAGAAAGAGATAACCGGCCCGTTTGTCGCCCTTCTCTTTGTCGATAGCGATCAAAAAACGGTACGCCCCCTGTAGGGCATACCGCTTTAGCTCCTCAAACTCCACACCGATATAACGAGCCTTCTCTTGGGCAGTGGCTCGCAAACCGGTGAAAGTGTGAATCGACGCCTGAACGGCGAGGTCACGGATCCAGTCCATGTCCCTCGCCTCGGCGTCGATGACTTCGAAGCGTTCGTACAATCTTTAGCTTAGAACGACATGTTGATTCCGGCTGCGAAGGACAGCCCTAGTTGAGGCAGACCGTTGAACGGCAGCCCGCCACCCAGGAAGGGAAGTCCGCCACCTTGGAAGCCGGGGAAACCACCACCGTTGAAGCCGGGAAATCCACCACCGTTGAATCCGCCACCGAAGGGAGGTTGGCCACCCATGTTAATATTGACATTGGTTCCAGGAGGAAGGTTACCGAGGTTCAGGTTCAGCATGTTGCCCATAGGGTTGCCGGGGAAACCGCCGGGGCCACCGCAGCCGTGAGCACCGCCCATACCGCGCTGGCAGCAGTTGCCCTGGGGATGTCCGCAGCGCTTGCCCATCATGCCTTGCTGCATCATGTTCATCATTTGCGACATCATTTGCATCATCTGCATTTGTTGTTGCTGCTGTTGCTGCTGCTTCATCTGCTCTTTTTGACAACGGTTCATCCGGGGCTGACGCGGACCGCCGCCACCAAAGAGCCCTCCGATGCCTTGAGCGATACCTATACCTGCTGAAACGATTCCTAGTGCCATTGGGTGGCCTCCTAAAGTTATTCTTAGAGAGAGTTTCCCATAGGACCCCCGAGTTGTCCACCATGGAACCGGTTACAATTTGGTTACAGGCGTTGCAAAAGTGTTAACAATTGTGCATTTCCCGTTCACAACCGCTCGGGGGAATTCCAACCCCTGTCAATGCCGTGCTTATTGATAGGCATGGGAAATCTTGAAAATGATGGGTAGCAAGAACGGAAAGATCAGTCCCCAGATAACAAACACCGCGGTAAAGATTTTGGCCGTGGATGACCAACTTTCAGGCGACCAGCTCTGTCGATTCGACTTCGGCCTTCGCTGAGTCCCGCAGACTCCACACTGGCGCCCACCCGGGTGGGGCGACGCACATTCGGTACAGGTATACAAATACATTTTGCTCACTCGGTGATTGTACCGCAACTATCCCGGTAGGCAAAACCCTGACCCAAGAATTGGTACAAATGTCAGCAAGTGTCATGCCTGAAGGGATCGTGTATAGTAGACTCTGTACCCTGGAGCGCTCTACTCCAAATAAAGTTTTGGGAGCTGGATATGAAGAGAGGCCTATGGATCCTGGCTACGGTGGCCATTCTACTGAGTGGATGTGGGGGTGGAGGGGGAAGCTCCGGCTACTACGATGACGGAGACTACACCCTGGAGCTTCAGGCCTACGACGATGAGTACTACACCTATCAAAACCAGCCCATAGCGATCCCCTTCCAGGACGGAGTTCTGGCCAACGACTATATCTGCGACTGCCCGGACTTCGATCTGGACTGGCCTCCCACCACCGCCTCCAACGGCTCTCTGACCGGCAACGACGACGGTTCGTTTTACTACGCGCCGCGACCCGGTTTTGTGGGGGTGGACTTTTTTGAGTACCGCATCGAAGACAACTACGGCTCTTCCACCGCCATCGTCCGCATTCACGTGGAGCGCGCCCCCACTCCGGTTGCCGTGGTGGACAACGGCAGCGGTAGCGACAGCACCGGCTCGGTGAACGGCTCCCCCTTTGCCACCATCCAGCAAGCCGTTTTGGCGGCCGGCGAGAACGGGATCATCGTGGTCAGCCAGGGCAACGGAACCCCTTACGCCGGTACTGTGAACCTGCTTCCCGGGCAGACCCTGGTGGGGGAAGACTTTGAAGATTCTTTGTTCCAGGGATTGGTCCGGCCTACACTCACCGGTCCCATAAACATGGCCGCGGGTTGCACGGTCAGAGGGTTGACCCTGGAGGGAGGCCGGGTGAATGCCTCTTCGGTGGCCGGAGGAGAGATCTCCCAGTGCGATTTTTACAACGTCTCCGGATACGCCATCAACCTGAACAACACCAGTGGAGAGTGGGTGGTGGAGGACAACATCATTGAAGACAGCGGCGGCGGACTTTCTGCGAATCTGGGCTCCAATTTCGAGATGAGACTCCTCTTTCAGTACAATGAAGTGACCGATAGCAGTCAGAGCGCGGTGCGTCTGCTCGCCTCCGACACCAGCAAACTCACCGGCGGCTTCTTCGTCAACCATTTCTTCGGCAACCTTTTGGAGGAGAGCTTCTTCGCCCAAACCTCCAACTCAGCGACCCTCTCGCTGGATTTAGAAGACAACCAGACCGACGGCACCTATCGCCTGGAGCGGCTCGGGGGCACCTTTCAGGTGGAGCAGTTGGACCCTCTAACCCCGGACTTGAATACCGGGACGGTCAACCACTCCGGCGGTGTCGCCGAGGTCTCCAACGGCTTCTGTGGGTTTTGAACCGCGGAAGTAAAAATTGGGCCGAATTAAGCCGGGAGAATCCTGGGACTTCGAGAATACTGTGAGTGATGCTTAAGAAACTGTTCGGCGGCCTCCTCGGCGGCCGGAAAAACCCTGATCAAGAAGAGCTGACTTTTGAACAGAGGCGTAAAGCCGCCCGGCGGCCCTGTCAAATCGAAGTGGAGTGCCGCATCGGCCGGAGCGATTTCCTGGCCGAGGTAGTGGATATGAGTGCCGGTGGATTGAGGCTTCATACCACCGACCCGGTCACGCTTAAAAACAAAAGCGTCGTCCAGCTCACCTATCCCGATCCCGAGGGCAAGCGCGCCCCCGAAACCATCGACTGCGTGACCCG
>Ga0172382_10006284_pt1 | contig 17332 bp, 19 predicted proteins | sample Leawel138RmetaG_FD_122245 | JGI IMG/M metagenome (GOLD analysis project Ga0172382, IMG submission 122245) | Leachate microbial communities from a municipal landfill in Southern Ontario, Canada - Leachate well 138R metaG | ecosystem: Engineered > Solid waste > Landfill > Unclassified | place...
AGCTTCTCCAGCGCCTCGTCGGCATCGACGATGCGGCGCGGCTCGGCATAGAGCGAGGCGGTGTTGATGTCGGTGGCCAGCACCTCGCCGTTGCGGTCGATGATGTCGGGCCGCGAGGCCGTCACCCGCGAAGGGCCGGGGCCGCCCTCCTCCAGCTCCTGCATGCCGAGGAAGACCAGCCGTCCGGCAATGGCGCCGTAGAGGCAGAGGAACACGGCCATGGTCATGACGATGCGCCCGCGCCCGCCCGACGACTTGGCGAGGCCGTCGATGACGATGCGGCCGCCGTCGTCGCCGGCCGTGTCTAGCCTCTTCTTGCGCCAGCGGCCGATCATTGCCCGATGCTCCCGGTGGTGACGCCGTCGGGCATGCCGCCGGCCATCGCCTCCTCGGCGACGATGTCCTCGATGCGCAGCGGCCGCGCCGGCAACTCGTCGAGCCGACCGATCTGGTGGGCCTCGACGGGCACGAGGTGAAGCTCGTCGCGATAGGCCTCGGCCAGCTTCTGCAGCCGCGCCGGCTGGGTCAGCAGGCTCCAGTCGGCCTTGAGCACGTCGATCGTCTCCTCCTCGAAGCGGATGGCCGCCTCCAGCTTGCGCAGCTTGGAAAGCTCGGCCTCGGCATCGTGCTTGGTCATGTAGGTGAAGCCCGCCGCGCAGACCATGACGGCGATCAGCACCATGTCGGTCGTCCTGAACATGGCCTCACCTCTCTCCTGAAATGTCGGGCAGCGAGGGCAGCCCGAAAATGGATGCGTCTTCGCCGCGCGCCGGCGCCGCCGTGCGCACGGCCGCCCGCAGCTTGGCCGAGCGCGCGCGCGGGTTTTCCTCCGCCTCGCGCTCGCTTGCGGCGATCACCTTGCCCGGCTTGTCGAAGGTGGCTTCCCGCTCCACCGCCGCCGGCAGATGGCGTGAGCCCGAGGCGCGGCCGGAACGGTCGGCGAGGAACCGCTTCACCATCCGGTCCTCCAGCGAATGGAAGGTGACGACGACCAGCCGCCCGCCGGGCTTCAACGTCCGCTCGGCGGCGAACAGCGCCCGCCCCAGCTCGCCCAGCTCGTCATTGACGAAGATGCGCAGCCCCTGGAAGGCGCGCGTCGCGGGGTGGATCCTGTCGCCCGGCTTGCGCCCGAGCACGCCCTCGATGGCCTCGGCCAGATCGCGCGTGCGCTCGAACGGCTTTTGCGCGCGGCGCTTCTCGATCATGCGCGCGACGCGCCCGGCATGGCGCTCCTCGCCGTAGAAGCCGAAGATGCGGGCGAGGTCGCCCGCCTTGAAGCGGTTGACCACGTCGGCCGCGCCCGGCCCCTCGCGCTCCATGCGCATGTCGAGCGGCCCGTCATGGCGGAAGGAGAAGCCGCGTTCCGACTCGTCGAGCTGCATCGAGGAAACGCCGATGTCGAGGACGACGCCGTCGACCTGTTCCCCGGCCGCCTTATCGAGAGCGGAGAAACGGCCATGGACGAGCCTGAGCCGCCCGTGGGCCTCAGCCTCCAGCGCCCGGCCCGCCGCAATCGCGTCGGGGTCGCGGTCGATCGCGACGACGTTCGCGCCCGCTTCGAGGATGGCGCGCGTGTAGCCGCCGGCGCCGAAGGTGCCGTCTATGACCGTCTCGCCCGCCTTCGGGGAAAGGGCCGCCAGCACCTCGGCGAGCATGACCGGAATGTGGCGGGCCGGTCCGCCAACGGCGTCGTCCCCGCCGTGGCCCGCCATCATTCCGCGCCCCCGTTCCCCGTATCCTGCGCGGCATGGCGCAGCGCCAGCAGCCGCTCGCGCACCTGCGCGCCATAGGCGGCCAGCCGTGACGGCTCCCACATCTGGAAGAAGGTGCCGCGCCCGACGAAGGCCACCTCGCCCGAAATACCCGTATGGTCGCGGATGAAATCCGTCACCGTGATCCGCCCGTCCTGGTCCAGCTTGAGGAAGTCGCTGTCGCCATGGACGAAATAGGACATGTCGTCCGCCGTCTGGAGGAAGGGATCCTCCATCGCGATCCGCGCCTCGTAGCGGTCGAGCAGGTCGAGCCCGCCGACATCCAGCGCCGGCCGGTCGAGCGCCTTCAGCGCATAAAGTTCCTGATAGCCCCGCTTCGCCACCACCGCGCGGAAATGCGCCGGCACCGACACCCGCCCCTTGGCGTCGATCCTGTTCACGGCACTGGATAGAAAACGGTCCATGACCCGATGCTGCCGTCCCTGCCGCCGCGCTCGCGGCCATGTCCCCCGACATGGCGCGAACCGCCTTTTCCGCACGCTGCGCAACGCCCTTCCGCTTCGGTGAGCCAAGCCCGCCGCGCGCCCGCGCGGCCGCCGGTTTCAGTGACGCTTCACCTGGAACTGGAACGAGGTTGCAATGATGGAAAAGGGATAACATGGGGTAATATGGGCGTCAACGGGAACAGACCGCCCCAACTGCCCTGCCGGCCGCATGTCGGCCCGGCGCGGAGGCAATATGGCAGCCAGCCCGAATTTATCCTGCGTTAAGCTTAATGAAGCGTTAGGGCCGAGGGCCGACCTCCCCTTTGGCACAGAAAAAGGCCCGTCGCCGGATGGCGACGGGCCTCGTGCCCTGTCGAGGTGCAGCGGGCCTACCAGCCCTGACGACCGTACCAGTCGTCGACGTCGCGCCTCACGCGGTCCTTCTCGATGCCGTAGCGTTCCTGGATCTTGCCTTCGAGCTGGTCGCGCTTGCCGGCGATGACGTCGAGATCGTCATCGGTCAGCTTGCCCCATTGTTCCTTGACCTTGCCCTTGACCTGCTTCCAGTTTCCTTCGACGCGATTCCAGTCCATGTTCGTCTCCTGCCTGGGTTGGGCTTGGAAAACGCACGGCGCGGCGAATGGTTCATCCGGTCGGCGCACCCGCGCCGGAACCGAGGGCCTCGGTGAGCGCACGCACCAGCGCCTCGCTGGAAAACGGCTTGCCGACCACCGGCACCCCGGGCAGGTCGGCGAGAAGCTGCGCGGTATCGCTGCGGCCGGTGGCGAAGACGAACGGAACACCCCTGGCAAACAGGGCGGAGGCGAACGCGATCGTGGACTGCCCGGCAAGCATGAGGTCGAGTATGGCGACGTCGAACGCGCCGCCGGGATCGACGTCGTTCAGATTGTGGGCGACGGTCACGTCGTCGGCCCCGAGATCGCGCAGAAGCTGCTCCAGATCGAGGGCGATCAGGACCTCGTCTTCCAGCACGAGAGCGCGCAGGCCCTTCAGGGAATTTTCGTCCATCGTCCTCTCCTTGGTCGGGGATCAAACCCTTGGCCTCGACCAGTGCCCGGGCCGGGCAACCTTGTCATTTAACAATGACATAGATGAACCTTTGTCGGCCGGTTGGCGTTGAGATGACCGTCATGCCGAACGATCCCGCGCGATCCACCCGCAAATACCCGTGTGAACGATGCCCGCTGCGCCGCCGCAAGCTGTTTCGCGACTTCACCGGGGAGGAACTCGCCTTCGTGTCCTCCTTCAAGCGCGGCGAGCTCTCCGTCGACAAGGGCGCAACCGTGCTGTGCGAGGGCACCATGACCCCGCATCTCTATACGGTGCTTGAAGGGTGGGGATTCCGCTACAAGCTGCTGCCGGACGGGCGCCGGCAGATCGTCAACTTCGTCATGCCGGGCGACCTCGTCGGCCTCCAGGGCAGCCTGATGGACGAGATGCACCACTCCATCGAGGCGCTGTCGCCGATGACGCTGTGCGTGTTCGAGCGCGGCAAGCTGATGACGCTCTACCGCGAGCATCCCGAGCTTGCCTACGACGTCACCTGGCTCGCCTCGCGCGAGGAATGCATGCTGGACGAGAACCTGCTGAGCATCGGCCGCCGCAGCGCGCTGGAGCGGCTGGCCTATCTCGTCGCCTTCCTGATCGGCCGCGCCAGGGCGTCGGGGCTGGTTCCGGACAAGGGGCCCTTCGTCATGGCCCTCACCCAGCAGCACGTCGCCGACACGCTCGGCCTGTCGCTGGTCCACACCAACAAGACGGTGCGCAGGCTGGCCGACAGGAAGCTGCTGCGCTGGCGCGACGGCGGCTGCGAGGTCCTCGACGCGGACGGGCTTGCCGAACTCGCCGGCTGGGAGAACGACGAGGCGAGGCAGCGTCCGTTCCTCTGAGACTGAAGCGGCCCGAAGTTGAATCGGAATCTGAAGGCGATGAATCACCTTCTTCGGCCATCGTCTCAACCTATTGAAAAGAAAGCGTCAGTCGGCCTGTAAGCCGGGTTCTGTATGGCCGCGCCGCCGAGGCGACGCAACGTGGCGGCCATTCGTCTGGGACGGACGTTGCCGCCCGCCTCAAGCAACCTACCCGGACGGCTGGCCGGAAACTGCCTGAAGGTTTCCCCTCGCGCCGTCCCTATTCGGTCTTGCTCCCGATGGGGTTTGCCGTGCCGCTCCTGTTGCCAGTCGCGCGGTGGGCTCTTACCCCACCCTTTCACCCTTGCCCCGCCAGCTCACCGGCCATCTTCACGGCCGGTCAGCAGGCGGGGCGGTTTGCTTTCTGTGGCACTTTCCCTGGGGTCGCCCCCGCCGGCCGTTAGCCGGCATCGTGTTTCCTGGAGCCCGGACTTTCCTCGCCGGCGGCCTTTCGGCCGGTGCCGGCGCGGCCGCCCGGCCGACTGACGGATGCGTATAAAGGGGCTGGCGGCCGAAAATGCAACCGCAAACGCTTACGCGCCGCCCATATGCCGCTTGACCCTGGCGCAATAGGCGGCGGAAACCTTGTTCATCCGCTTGGCGCCATGGCCGGCATTGTAGCGCAGGATGGTGCCGCAGGTGTCGCCGCCGCCGAGCGCGTGCGCCCTCGCCAGATACTTCATGCCCCAGCGGATATTGGTCTCGGGGTCATAAAGACCCTTGGCGCTGCCCGAATAGCCCATCATCCGCGCCGTCGACGGCTTGATCTGCATCAGGCCGATCTCGCCGGCCCGGCCGCGCGCATTCGGGCGGTAATTGCTCTCGATGCGCACCACGGCGCGGGCGAGCGAGGCCGGGATGCCGTGCTGGGCCGCGTGGCGCGAGATGATCGCGTCATAGGCGGAAGCGCCGGCGGTAGGCCGCGCCTTCACCGCCGACCGTGCCTTTCCGGCCGAGATCGAGGCGGTGGTGACGTGGTCGATGGCGGATTCGGCCTTATTACCCTTGCCGGCGGTGGCGGCGGCTGCCTCGGCCTGAAGCCGCATCGTGGCGTGGATGTCGAGGGCGGTGGCGGTGGCGCCGGACACACAAGCGCCGAGGCCGGCGGCAAGGGCCGCCGTCGCAAAAATCAGTTTTCTCATCGGGTCCGTTCTTGTTGAGCGCCTTCGCGGCGCGACGGGTTGGGCTCAGGCCGCCGGAACTGGTGGGAGGAGGGTGGCGGCCGTGCGAAATCGCCATGTGACGGCGGATTGGGCGCGAAACGTGTCCGGATCCATCACTTTGCGTGACAGGATGTGACAGAAGGGGTTATCGCCCGGTCAGACCGAGAGGGAAGGCAAGGCGGCGAGCAGCCTGTGCAGCGTCTCGATGGTCGAGCGGTCGGCGACGCCGTCGACCCGCGCCGGCCGGAAATGGCGCTGGAATGCCTCGACCGCGATGCGCGTCCCGTCGTCGAAGACGCCGTCGATCGCCACCTCGTAGCCGTAGAGCGACAGCATCGACTGGAACGCCTCGACCGGCTCGCCGCTGTCGCCCGGCGCAAGGAAACGGCCGCCCTGCACCGGCGCCGGCGGCACATAGTGGCCGACGCCGAGCTCGTGCAGCCGCGCCCATGGGAAGCGCTCGCCCGGGTCGATCTTGCGGCCCGGCGCGATGTCGGAATGCGCCAGCACCCGCTCCGGCGCGATGCCGTGGCGGGCGCAGACGTCGCGGGCGAGCGCCGCCACCGCCTCGATCTGGACGGCGGGAAAGTCGGGAAAGCCGCCGAGCGGGCCGCAATTGACGATCTCGATGCCGATGGAGAAGGAATTGACGTCGCAGCGTCCCTTCCACGATCCCTTGCCCGCATGCCAGGCGCGGTCGCTCTCGCGCACCATCTGCACGATGCGGCCATCCTCATGGACGAGATAATGGGCCGAAACCTCGCTCTCGGGCGCGCACAGCCGGCTTTCCGCCGCCTGCGCCGTTTCCATGCCGGTATAGTGCAGGATCAGGCAATCGGGGCGGACGCCCTCGCGCCGCGGCCCGAAATTGGGCGAGACCACGACCTCTGCGCCGGGATGGTCGGGGGCGAAGCCGCTCATGCCGGCCGTCCCCCGGCCCGCGTCGTCCGTTCGATCGCCTCGTAGGCGGCGTTGATCGCGGCAAGCCGGCGGTTGGCGATGGCGAGGAACTCCTCCGGCACGCCGCGCGCGATCAGCCGGTCGGGGTGGTTCTCGGCCGCCATCCGCCGATATTGCGCCCTGACCTCCTCGAACGGCGCGCCGAGCTCCAGCCCGAGCACCCGCCACGGATCGGCCTCGCCGGACACGGCGTGGCGCGACAGGATGGCCGCGAACCGTTCCTCCCCGATCTCGAAGATTTCCGAGATGCGGCGCAGGAAACCGACCTCGCGCTCGTGGACGACGCCGTCGGCGGCGGCGATATGGAACAGGCCGTCGAGGATGTCCTCGAGCATGGCGCAGTTCGGCCGGCCGTCGCCGCACAGGCCGGCCAGCCTCTCGGCATAGGCCTCGAAGCCGGCGATGTCCTGCTTGGCGAGGTCGAACAGCCGCGCGACGTTGCGGGTCTGGTCCGGCGGCACGATGAATATCTGCCGGAAGGCGCGCACCTCGTCCTGCGTCACCACGCCGTCGGCCTTGGCCATCTTGGCCGAAAGCGCGATCATGGCGATGGAAAAGGCGACGCGGCGGCAAAGCTGGGGATCGCCGGCAAGCGCCGTGCGCACGGCCTCGATGAGGCCGGACAAGGCCCCCGACAGGACATTGGCCGGCGTCGTGGTCAGGAACTCGCTTATCCGCGCCCAGATCGACATGGGCGCTTCATAAGGGGAATCGCGGCCGCTGGCGAGATGCTTCGTTCCATCCGCCGCACATGAAAAAGGCGGGCCGCGTCGCACGCGGCCCGCCTCGCTGATGAAAAACCGTTTACTGCGCAGGCGTCGTGGTCGGAGGCGTCGCGGGCTCGCTCGGGGGAGCGGCGTTCGGCGCGTTCTGCTCTTCCATCGGCTGCGCCTGGTCCGGCACCGCCTGCGTGGTGGTTCCGTCGGTGTCGCTGCACGCGGCAAGACCCAGCAGCGCAATACCCGAAACGGAAGCGAGGATCAGCTTGTTCATTCCCTATCTCCTTCTCTTGAGCCATCTGCCCGCGCACGGGCAGGGTCGTGGGAGAAATGCCGCATCGCTCGCACGGTTGCATAACATTGAGTTTCGCTATGTTACGCCCCGCGCGCATCCCCACGCGCGCCGAAGGGCGTCTCGCCCCCTGCGCGGATGCCCGCCAGCAGCGCCTCCATCCGCGCATAGCTCGCCTCCATGCCCGCTTCCATGCCGGTCGCCAGCATGGCGTCCCGCGCCTCCGCGTCGGGCAGCGTCATGCGCATCGTCATCAGCGTGCCCTCGCCTTCGGGCACGAAACGCGTCTCGACATGGTTGTCGGGCGTCGGCTCGGGAAGGAACATGCGCTCGACATGAACGATGCGGCTGCCAGGCTCCAGTTCCAGATATTCGCCGGTCAGATGGAACCGCGCTCCCTCGGCGTCCGCCCACTCGAAGCGGATGCCGCCGCCCGGGCGCGGGTCGCTGTTGCATACCGGCATGTCCCACCCTTCGGGGCCCGACATCCAGCGCCGGATCAGGCTCGCCTCGACATGAGCGCGATAGACTTCCTCCGGCATGGCCGCGAAGTGGCGAATGATGACGATATGCCTGTCGCCCTCGGGTGCAAGCTCAAGTGCTGCCATCGGCATGTTCCTTTCCGTCCTGTCTTGCTTTCAACAACGGCGGGGACGGCGAGGTTCCATGCTATTGCGGCGCGCCGGCGAAATGGCGGGCGAGCGCGGCCACCATCGTCTGCGGACGGTAGCCGAGCCGCGACGGCGTCAGGCCGAGCCGCGCCACCACCAGCCGGCGCGAGGGAATGACGGTCAGCGTCTGCCCGTCATGACCGCGCAGCCAGAACGTGTCGGCCGGCAGGCCGAAGCCGGAATCGTCGTCGCCTGGACCGGAAAGCCAGAGCTGGCCGCGCCCGTAGATCCCGCCCGAAGCCGGCGCGGCCTCGCGCATCCAGGCGACGAAGCCTTCCGGCAGCACCTGCTCGCCGTTCCACACGCCGTCATTGCGAAGCAGTTCGCCGAAGCGCGCCCAGTCGCGGCCGGTGGCGTAGAGATAGGACGAGCCGACGAAGGTGCCGGTCGCGTCGGTCTCCAGCACCGCGCTGGTCATGCCGAGCGGGGAGAACAGCGCCGCGCGCGGCCAGGCCAGCGCCTCTTCCGGTTCCGCGAACGTGTCCTGCCAGATGCGCGACAGCATCACGCTGGTGCCGCTCGAATAGCTGAAGGTCTCGCCGCGCCGGCCGGCCGGCGGCCCGGAAAGCGGCTTGTCGGCGGCAAACCCCGCCATGTCGGATTCCAGATAGAGCATGCGGGTGACGTCGGTGACGTCGCCGTAATCCTCGTTGAATGCCAGTCCGCTCGACATCGCCATCAGGTCGGCGACCGTGATCGAGCCGCGCTCGTCGCCGTTCCAGCCCTCGAAGAGCCCGTCCTGGTCGAGCGCGAGCCGCCCGTCGCGCACCAGCGTGCCGACGATCGCCGCCGTCACCGTCTTGGTCATCGACCAGCCGAGAAGCGGCGTCTCGGCCTTGAAGCCCTCGCCGTAACGCTCGCCGACGATGCGGCCGTCATGCGCCACCACCACGGCGCGCATGCCGGGGCCGGTCATCTTCGCGTCGTCGAGGATGGCGGCGAGCGCCTCGTCCTGCGGCGGCTGCACCCGCTCGCCCGCCGGCCACAGCGCCGCCATGGTCGGCGCGTCGGGCTCCCGCGCGAATGGAACCGCCGGCGCCTCGGCGCCATGGGGAACGCTGGAGCAGCCCAGGCCCTGCCGATGGACCGCCCTCCCCTCGCCGAACAGGCCGAGCAGCTTCGCCGACACGGTCCGCCGCGCGGTGTCGACATCGACCGTTATGTAACGCAGGATCGGATGGCCGGGCGCCTGCACGTCGAGCGCCAGCACCTTCTGCCCGTCACGCCCGGCGATGAACTGGTTGGAACAGACGATCTTCGCCGAATAGGCGGTCGCGACGCGAATCAGCGCCGGCGGCGCGACGGCGAGCCACAGGGCGACCCCCAGCACCGCGACGGCGACGAGCGCCAGAAGCCATTTCGCCAGCCGGGCCACGATCCGCATGATGAAGTCCCCCACTCGCGGCCGCCTTCAAATCGCCGCCATCGCATTGCCTTTGCGGCGAGACTTTTGGGCGGCGGCGGCGAAAAATCAACCGGGATCGGTATTCTCCTTCCCCGGGGCCGGCGATTCGGCCCGGCCGACGGAGGGAGAAGACGATGCGGCGATCTGTGGTTCTCGGTTTCGTCGTGCCGGTCCTGCTCCTTTTTTCGGCCTGCACCCGCATCGGCTACGACTTCGCCGATGTCGCGCCGGGCAAGCCCGAGCAACCGCAGGTACTGACCGCGCCGCACTCGGCCAGCGCCACCCATCCGCGCTTCGGCGACCGCAAGCCGCACCCCTGGGGCAGCCGCGCGCCATGGACCTACGCCATCCACGGCACCGACGTGTCGAAATACCAGCAGAGCGTCGACTGGCAGGCGGCGAAGGCGGCCGGCATCTCCTTCGTCTTCATCAAGGCGACGGAAGGCGGCGACCGGCTCGACGACAGGTTCCGCGCCCACTGGCAGGCGGCAAAGGCCGCCGGCATCCCCCGCTCGGCCTATCATTTCTACTATTTCTGCCGCCCCGCGCGCGAGCAGGCGCAATGGTTCATCCGCAACGTGCCGCGCGAGGCAGGCAGCCTGCCGCACGTTCTGGACATGGAATGGAACCACAAGTCGCCGACCTGCAAGCTGCGCCCGCCGGTCGAGACCGTGCAGGCGGAGATGCGCGTCTTCCTCGACATGCTGGAACGCCACTACGGCAAGCGGCCGATCGTCTACACCACGATCGACTTCTTCGACCGCAACCGGCTGGCGGAATTCAAGGGCAACGACTGGTGGCTGCGCTCCGTCGCGGCCCACCCCGACGACCTTTACGGCAAGCACCCCTTCCTGTTCTGGCAATATACCGGGACGGGCGAGGTGCCGGGGATCGAGGGCGACGCCGACATCAACGTCTTCAACGGCACGAAGGCGCAATGGCAGGCATGGCTGAAGCGCCATACCCGGTAAAGGCGTCCGGTAACGGTTATTTTAACTCGGCTTTTGCCGCCCGATCCGCCACAATCGCGCCGTTCCCCCGGTTGGAGTCCCTTGCATGAAACGCCTGTCCGCCATCCTCGCCGCCACCCTCGCTTCCGCCGTGCCCGCGCTGGCCCAGGAATGTGGCGGCGATTTCGCCGCATGGAAGGCGGGCATCGAGAACGAGGCGCGCGCGGCCGGAGTGGGCGAGCGCGGGCTGGTGGCGCTGCGCGACGCGCGCATCGACGAGAGGGTGCTGGCGCGCGACCGCGCGCAAGGGGTCTTCACCCAGACCTTCATCGAGTTCTCCGGCCGGATGATCAACGAGTACCGGCTGACCCACGGCGCGGCCAATTTGAAGAAACATGCCGATGTCTTCGCCCGCGCCGAGCGCGAATACGGCGTTCCCGGCCCGGTCATCGCCGCCTTCTGGGCGCTGGAAACGGATTTCGGCGCCGTGCAGGGCGATTTCGACACGCTGAACGCGCTGGTGACGCTGGCGCATGATTGCCGGCGGCCGGAGCTGTTCCGTCCGCAGGTGGTGCCGCTCCTGACCCTGATCGACAGCGGCGCGCTGCCCGCCGACGTCAAGGGCGCGTGGGCGGGAGAGATCGGCCAGACACAGATGCTGCCTTCCGACATCCTGACCAAGGGCGTCGACGGCGACGGCGACGGCCGCGTCGATGTCCGCGGCTCGGCCCCCGACGTCATCATGACCACGGCGGCCAAGATCCGCTCGCGCGGCTGGCGGCCGGGCGAGCCGTGGATGGAGGAGGTGCGCGTGCCCGCGCAAATGCCGTGGGAGGAGACCGGCCGCCTCAACCGACTGCCGCCGGCGCGGTGGGCCGAATGGGGTGTGACCGCGCGCGACGGCGGCCCGCTCGACACCGGCAGGCCCGAGGCCGGGCTGATGCTGCCGATGGGCCACAAGGGCCCGGCCTTCCTCGTCTATTCCAATTTCGACATCTATCTCGAATGGAACCAGTCGATCGTCTACACGCTGACGGCGGCGAACCTCGCCACCCGCCTCGCCGGCGCGCCGAAATTCGACCCGCGCATGCCCGAGGAAGGGCTGGTCGGCGATTCCATGAAGCTGTTGCAGCAGAAGCTGGAGGCGCGCGGCCACGATGTCGGCGGGCTCGACGGCATCCTCGGCCAGAAGACGCGCGACGCGGTGCGGCTGGAGCAGATACGCCTCGGCCTGCCCGCCGACGGCTGGCCGACGCCGGCGCTGCTTTCCAACCTCTGACCCGGACGCAAAAAGGCCGCCGCGCTTTCCGATCGCGCGGCGGCCCGTTTTTCGTCTCGGTATCGGCGTCCTATCCGGCGGCGGCGGCCACGGCCGGCCACACTTCGAGCGAGCCGCGATAGATCATCTCGAGCGCGACATAGAGGATGATGATCAGGCCGACATAGGCGATCCAGCGGTGCTTTTCGAGCAGCCGGGCGATGAAGCCGGCGGCGATGCCCATCAGCGCGATGGAAAGAACGAGACCGATGATCAGCACCGTCGGATGGTCGCGCGCGGCGCCCGCGACCGCCAGCACGTTGTCGAGCGACATCGACACGTCGGCGATGATGATCTGGATCGCCGCCTGCTTCAGCGTCTTGCGCGGCGCGCCCTCGGCGATGCCGCCGCTCTTGTCGAGGTCCTCGCCGGCCAGCGCCTCCTGCGCGGCATGCGCCTCGTGATGCGGCGTGCGCAGCTCGCGCCACATCTTCCAGCACACCCACAACAAGAGCAGGCCGCCGACCAGCAGCAGGCCGATGATGTTGAGAAGCTGGACCGTGACGCTGGCGAAGGCGATGCGCAACACGGTGGCGGCGATGATGCCTATCAGGATGGCCTTGGCGCGCTGGCTGGCGGGCAGGCCCGCGGCGGCGAGGCCGATCACCACGGCGTTGTCGCCGGCAAGGACCAGGTCGATGGCCATCACCTGCAAGAGGGCGGAAAAGCCCTCGGGCGTGAAAATTTCCATGTTGTTGTCCCACACTTATGAAAATGCGGCGAGACCACGCCGCACAGCGCCCGAAGATGGCCTTCTAGCCGGATTTTTCCGCAGGCTCTTTTCTAGATGGGAGCGGCCGGCGGCGCGGTCAAGACGCGCCGCCGCAGAATTTCACCCGGCGAGCGCCCTCGCGCCCGCCGCTCAGCGGCCCTCGCGGATGTCGCTCAGCGTCCGCGTCGGCGTGATCGCTTCCGGGTCGAGCCGGACGTCGATGATCGCCGGGACGCCGGCTGCCCGCGCCCGCGCGAATGCAGGCGCGAAGCCGGTGGTTTCCGTCACCGTCTCGCCATGGCCGCCATAGGCGCGCGCCAGCGCGGCGAAGTCGGGATTGTTGAGCATGGTGCCGGAGACGCGGCCGGGATATTCGCGCTCCTGGTGCATGCGGATCGTGCCGTATATGCCGTTGTTCAGGATGACGACGACAATGGGCAGGCCGTATTGCACGGCGGTGGCGAATTCCTGCCCGTGCATCATGAAGTCGCCGTCGCCGGCCCAGACGATCACCTCGCGCTCGGGGAACAGGTGCTTGGCGGCGACCCCGGCCGGCACGCCGTAGCCCATCGAGCCCGAGGTCGGCGCGGCCTGCGTGTTGAAGCGGCGATAGCGGTGGTAGCGGTGCATCCAGGTGGCGAAATTGCCGGCGCCGTTGCAGATGACGGCGTCTTCCGGCAGCACCTCTTCAAGATGCGCCATGATCGGCCCCATATGCACCGCGCCGGGGCCGCTCGCCGGCGGCGTCGACCATTCGAGATAGGACTGGTGCAGTTCCCCGGTGCGGTTCGCCCATACGGGCGTGGCTTTCGGCGCGGTCGCGGCGAAGGCGGCGGCGAAGGCGGACGGCGTCGCGTTGACGGCGACCGTGGGGCGGTAGACGCGGCCCAGCTCCTCCGGGTCGGGATAGACGTGGACGAGCTTCTGGTCGGGATAGGGGCTCTTGATCAGCGTGTAGTCGGCGGACGGCATCTCGCCGAAGCGGCAGCCAACCAGCAGCACAAGGTCGGACTGCTTGATATAGGCGCCGAGCTTCGGGTTGATGCCGATGCCGACATCGCCGGCATAGCTGGCATGGAGCTGGTCGCAAAGCGCTTGCCGCCGGAACGAGCAGCCGACGGGCAGCGACCAGCGTTCCAGCGCGCCGCACATCTCCTTGACCGCGCTTTCCGTCCAGCGCGTGCCGCCGAGGATGACGAAGGGCCGCTCGGCCTTCTCCAGCAGCGCCTGCACCGCCTCCATCTCGGGCGCGCCGGGGCGCGTCTCCACCGGCGTGAAGGGCAGCGGCGCCGGCGCCTCGACCTCGTCCGTCAGCATGTCCTCCGGCAGAGAGACCACCACCGGGCCGGGGCGGCCCGAGGTGGCGACCGCGAAGGCGCGGGTGACGAGCTCGGGCACGCGCGCGGCATCGTCGATCTCGACCACCCATTTGGCGATCGAGCCATAGAACGCCTTGTAATCGACCTCCTGGAACGCCTCGCGCTCCTTGATGCCGCGACCGATCTGGCCGATGAACAGGATCATCGGGATCGAATCCTGAGCTGCGATGTGGACGCCGGCGGAAGCATTGGTCGCGCCCGGCCCGCGGGTGACGAAGCAGATGCCCGGCTTGCCGGAAAGGCGGCCATGGCAATCGGCCATCATCGCCGCCCCGCCCTCCTGCCGACACACCACGGTCTCGATCCTCGAATCGTAGAGCGCGTCGAGCACGGCGAGGTAGCTTTCTCCCGGGACGCAATAGAGCCTGTCGACGCCGTTGGCCTCGAGCGCATCGACGATCAATTGGCCTCCAGTCCTCATTTGCCGTTCCTCTCCAGTTCCGCGAGAACGTCTTCCGTGTGCTGGCCGAGCCGGGGCGAAGGCCGTTCATAGGCGGGCGGCGTCGCGCTCATCACCATCGGCGAGCGCACCGAGGGCAGCACGTTGCCGAAACCGTCGTCGAGGGAAAGCCGCATGCCGCGCGCCTGCGTCTGCGGGTCGTCGAACGTCTCGCCGATCGTGTTGATGGGTGAGGCCGGCACGCCTTCCTTCTCCAGCGCGGCCAGAAGTGCTGCGCGCTCCCACTTTGCCGTCGCGCCCACCACCGCCTCGCGCAGCCGCACGCGGTTTTTCACCCTGAGCGCATTGGTGGCGAAGCCGGGGTCTGCCGCCGCTTCCGTCAAGCCGGCCACAGCGCAGAAACGCCGGAACTGGCCGTCATTGCCGACGGCGAGGATGATGTGGCCGTCCTTGACCGGCACCACCTCGTAGGGCGCGATGTTCATGTGGGCATTGCCCATCTGCACCGGCGAGACGCCGGAGATCAGATAGTTCATGTTCTGGTTGGCCAGCACCGAAATCTGCGTGTCGTAGAGCGCCATGTCGATATGCTGGCCCTCGCCGGTCGCTTGCGTATGCCGCAGCGCGGCCTGAATAGCGATCACCGCGTAAAGCCCGGTGAAGATGTCGGCCACCGCCACGCCCGCCTTCTGCGGCTCGCGGCCCGGCTCGCCGGTGATCGACATCAGCCCCGCCATCGCCTGAATGATGAAATCGTAGCCGGCGCGCGGCGCATAGGGCCCGTCCTGCCCGAAGCCGGTGATCGAGCAATAGACGAGGCGCGGGTTGATCACGCGCAGGCTCTCATAATCGAGCCCGTATTTCTTCAGCCCGCCGAGCTTGAAATTCTCGATCAGCACGTCGGCGGACGCGACGAGCCGGCGTACGGTCTCCGCGCCTTCGGGCGTCGAGAAATCGACGGCGACCGAACGCTTGCCCCGGTTGCAGGAATGGTAATAGGCGGCCGAAAGGTTCTCGCCGTCATGGCCCATGACGAAGGGCGGGCCCCATTTTCGGGTGTCGTCGCCGCCGTCCGGGTTCTCGACCTTGATGACGTCGGCGCCGAGATCGGCCAGCACCTGCCCCGCCCACGGACCGGCGAGAATCCGGGCAAGCTCGATGACGCGGATGCCCTTGAGCGGCGGTTGAGCCATGATCGCGGCAGCCTCCTCGTTTCAGCCGGGAGAGGCGTAGCAGATCGCGCAGCATAGGGTCATGCGAATTCTCGGCATGGGATCATGCGCGCCGATCATGAAGCCGTGACGCGCGCCGCCCATTGCGCGAATTCTTCCATGACGGTGTCGCGGTTCAGCTCGTTCAGCGTCTCGTGCCGCGTCTGGGCATGGACCGTCGAGACGACATCGGTGAAGCCCGCCGCCCTGAGCCGCCCGGCCAGATGCTCCGTCGCCTTGCCGAAATCCGTCGCCGGGTCCTTCGCGCCGCCGAGGATGTTGAACGGCAGTTCGCGGCGTATGCCGGCGAGGTTGCGGTCGTCCGCGCCGGCGAAGATCAGGTCGAACACGCCCCGCCACATGCCGACTGAGGCGTCGAAGCCGCAAAGCGGATCGGCGACATAGGCGTCCACCTCGGCGTGATCGCGCGAAAGCCAGTCGAACGGCGTGCGCCCGTCCGACACCTTCTTCGCCCAGTCGCGAAAGGTCAGCTTCGGCAGGATGCGCGAGGGCACGTCCGAGCCGAGCCGGAACCGCTCCCATGCCAGCACGGCCTTTGCCAGCCGGCCGAGCGGGCCGGCCGAGAAATTGCCGTTCCAGATCGCCGCGCCGGCGACGCGGTCGTGATGATGCAGCACGAAGTTGAAGCCGATCAGCGCCCCCATCGAGTGGCCGAAAACGATGACGGGAACGCCCGGTTGCTCCGCGCCGATCAGGTCGTGGATCGCCGCGACATCGGCGATGACGGCCTGTGCTCCTCCCTCGCCGAACGAGCCCCGCGGCGCGTCGGGCGCGGTGGTGCGGCCATGGCCGCGATGGTCGTGGGCGTAGGCCGCGAAGCCGCGCGCGGCGAGGAAGCGGGCGAAGCGCGCATAGCGCCCCGCATGCTCGGCGAGTCCGTGATTGACCTGCACCACGCCGCGCGGGGGCCCCGGCGGCAAGGCGGTGTAGAGGTTGAGCGCCGCCCCCGTCGGCGACGCGACCACACGCTGGCTATCGAAATTCATGGGCCACCCTCCCTTTTTCCTGAAGTGAGGACGAAACCGACGCGCGGTCAAGCCGCCCGCTTGACGCGGATCACGGCAAGGGCTTTGACTTCACCGCTGGGGATGCAGGGCTGGGGGGAAGACATGAACAGGCACTGGACCATATTTGCCGCGCTGGCGCTTTCGGCTTGCGCGAAGAACCCGGACGCGATCGCGCCGATCGCGATGCCGGTCAACGCCTATGGCGGGCTTTCCTGCGACCATCTCGCCGCCGAGCATCGCCGCTCCACCGCCGCGCTCGCCGCCGTGTCGCGGCAGCAGAAGCAGGCAGCCACCGGCGACGCCGTCGGCGTGTTCCTGATCGGCGTGCCGGTCAGCTCGCTTTCGGGCGGCGACAAGGAAGGGTTGGTCGCCCAGCACAAGGGCGAGATCGTCGCCATCGAGGGCGCGATGCGCAACCAGCGTTGCGCCCCGCCCCCGGCCTATGCCGCGCCCGCCGTGGCGCAAGCCACCGCCGCTCCGCCGCCCGGCCCGATCCGCGCGGCGCAATAAAGGAAGGGCCGCGCGGCGCAGACCCGCATTGCCCTTGCCGGCGGTATCGCCTACATACGCGCCAACATTCCTTCCCAGACAGGAACAACGGAGTCGTCGCGCGCCATGGCACGCCAGTTCATCTATCACATGTCCGGCCTGACCAAGGCCTACGGCGCCAAGAAGGTGCTGGAGAACATCCACCTTTCCTTCTACCCCGACGCCAAGATCGGTATCCTCGGCCCCAACGGCGCCGGCAAGTCGACGATCCTCAAGATCATGGCCGGCCTCGACAAGGAATGGAGCGGCGAAGCCTGGCTCGCGGAAGGCGCGACCGTCGGCTACCTTGCCCAGGAGCCGGAACTGGACCCCGCGCTCAACGTATTCGGCAACGTCATGGAAGGCGTGGCGAAGAAGACCGCCATCATCGAGCGCTACAACGAGCTGATGATGAACTATTCCGACGAGACGGCCGACGAATCGGCCCATCTCCAGGACGAGATGGAC
>Ga0172382_10006285_pt1 | contig 17332 bp, 13 predicted proteins | sample Leawel138RmetaG_FD_122245 | JGI IMG/M metagenome (GOLD analysis project Ga0172382, IMG submission 122245) | Leachate microbial communities from a municipal landfill in Southern Ontario, Canada - Leachate well 138R metaG | ecosystem: Engineered > Solid waste > Landfill > Unclassified | place...
GACCGACTGCATGTATGCGACCGGTTTGTAACCGAATTTTTGCATGCAAAAATCGTCTTCATCCTCAGTTTCAGCCAAATGAGTGTGCAAATGCACATTGTATTTTCGTGCCAAAACAGCTGAATCGCGCATCAATTGCGTGCTGACACTGAAAGGCGAACAAGGTGCCAGCACGATTTGGAGTTTTGATCCAAAAGACGGATCATGGTAGCGCTGGATCAGGCGTTCGCTGTCTTTCAGAATTGACTCTTCGCTGTCGACCACACTATCTGGCGGCAATCCGCCCTGAGACTGGCCCAGGCTCATCGAACCGCGGGAGGCATGCAGGCGCATGCCGGTTGTGGCTGCGCCCTCGATTTCGTCATCAAGCCGGCTGCCGTTGGGGAAGAGGTAGAGATGGTCCGAGGAGGTGGTGCAGCCGGAGAGCGCCAGTTCTGCCAGCGCGGTCTGGGCACTGAGGTAGATGTCTTCAGGGGTGATGCGGGCCCAGATTGGATAGAGCGTGGTGAGCCAGTTAAAGAGGTTGGCATTTTGGGTACCTGGCAAGGCGCGGGTGAGAGTCTGGTAGAAGTGGTGATGCGTATTGATCAGACCGGGCAGGATGATATGATCCCGCAGGTCGAGCACCTCGTCAGCCTGTTGGGGAAGTTCGGCTTGGGGACCGATTTGTTCTATGACGCCATCCCGGCAGAAGATCGCCGTGTCTTTCAATTCACGGTTGTCTTTGTCCATAGTGACAATGATGGAAGCGTTTTTTACTAATAAGGTCGACATGGAGTCCTCCAAGGTAGGGGTTTAATTATGCGTTGTCAGCCAATTCAGCAGCGCGCAGGGTGTTTTTTAGCAGCATGGCGATAGTCATCGGTCCGACCCCGCCGGGTACGGGGGTGATGGCGGCAGCAACTTCAGAGACCTGGTCAAAATCGACATCACCCACCAGACGATAACCGCGTTTGGCGCTGGCATCTTCTTTGCGGTTGATACCGACATCGATGACATAAGCCCCAGGTTTGACCCAGTCTTTTTTAACGTACTCTGGCTGCCCAATGGCGGAGACGATGATATCGGCCCCACGAACGACCGCAGGTAGGTCTTTCGTGCGGGAATGGACGATGGTGACGGTGGCATCGGCTTTGACCAGCAGCAGGGCTACAGGCATACCCACAATGTTGGAACGCCCCAGCACCACCGCGTTAGCGCCGGAGATTGGCGCTCCGGATTCTTCCAGCAAGACCATACAGCCGGCGGGTGTGCAGGGGACAAAGACGGGTTCACGCCCTTTTTGAGCTAGACGCCCAATATTGACCGGGTGAAAACCATCCACGTCTTTGGTGAGGTCGATACAGGTGAGCACTTTTTCTTCATCCAGATGTGAGGGCAGGGGCAGCTGCACCAGGATCCCGTTTACAGCCGGGTCGGCGTTGAGCTTGCGAACCAAGGTTTCCACCTCTTCCTGGCTGGCATCGCCGGGCAAATCGAAACCGAAAGAATTGATACCGACTTCGGCACAGGCTTTTTGTTTGCTGCGCACGTAAACCTGTGAGGCGGGGTTTTCACCCACCAGTACAGTCGCCAGGCCGGGTTTGGATTTGCCCGCCTGAAGGCGTTTTTCTATGGCTTCTTTAACCTGCGCGCGAATGCGTGCTGCGGTTGCTTTTCCGTCAATGATTTTAGCTGTCATGTAATTTTCTCTCCTGCTGTGATTATACCTGAGAGTGATTCAAAATTACCCGCAGCCCAATCTTGCCCCGCTCATGAAGCGCGGTTTTGCTGCCAAGAAAATGGGGCAATATTCTCTTAAAGCGGCAAAGATTTTTGTCAATGCTATTAATATTTCCGAAGGTGAGGAAAGCATGAAATGATCCTGGTTTTGTCGGTTCCTACCGCTGTTACGGTTATAATGACCCCATGGCAGCAGATAAACCACTTTTCGTCATTGGCATCGCCGGCGCTTCGGGCTCCGGCAAGACCACCCTCACTGAAGTAATCCTCGAGCAAATCGGGTCAGAGCATATTGCCTTGCTGCCCCACGACGCCTACTATCGTAACCAGGACCACAAACCTTTGCAAGAGCGTTTGAAGGTCAACTATGACCATCCTTCTTCGCTGGAAACTGAGTTGTTGATTGAACACATCCATCAATTAAAAGCGGGTCATTCAGTTCAGGTGCCGGTTTACGATTTTGTCAATCACACCCGCGCCGAAGAAACCCACAGGCTTGAGCCCAAACAACTGATTATGGTTGAAGGAATCCTGACCTTCGTGGAACGCCCACTGAGGGAACTTTTTGACATGAAGTTATACGTGGATACCGATCAGGACATCTGTTTCATTCGGCGATTGACGCGTGACCTGGTAGAACGTGGCCGCACGATGGAATCAGTTGTGAAGCAGTATCTTGAGACGGTCCGCCCGAGTTTTCTCGAATTTGTGGAGCCCACCAAGCGTTATGCCGATGTGATCATCCCTGAGGGAGGGCTTAACCCGGTCGCTTCCGAAATGGTCATTGCCCGTCTCAAAAGCCTGATTAACGGATAAGTTTCTTGGAAGAAAAACCTGTCTTCACTACAAAACAAAAGGTTTGGCGCCTCCTGCTGCTGGTTGCAGTGGTGGTTTTGACCATTGTGCTGCTTCTGAACCGAGAGAAGATCCAACATCTGGAAGGTTATGGCTATCCAGGAATATTTTTGCTTTCGATCCTGACAAACGCTACTATCTTAATCCCCTTACCAGGGGTGGTCTTCACTTCGGCCATGGGCGCGATCTTCAACCCATTTTGGGTGGCAATTGCCTCAGGTTCAGGAGCGGCTTTGGGGGAGCTTTCCGGTTATATGGCGGGGGTAGGCGGTCAGGTCTGGTTGACCAACCTGGACTGGTATCGTCGCCTGGAGGGCTGGATCAAGAAATACAACAATTGGCCGATCATACTGCTGGCGTTCATCCCTAACCCGCTGTTTGACATGGCCGGTTTTATAGCCGGCGCGGCCAAAATGCCCCTGTGGAAATTTTTAGTGCTTACCTGGATAGGCAAAATCGCCAAGATGCTTTTGTTCGCCTACCTGGGGGCCGGCATTTTTCAGAATCTTTAACCAGAACCGGCAGCGGTGCAGCATCTAAAGGCTGACAGGACCCGAGCCGACACTTCAATAATTGTCCAAAAAAACCGTGGATAGTGCCTTATAATCAAGCCAATGGAAAACTGGTATAGGCACGTGAAAACCGACTTTGGAGTGCAGCTCTCTGACCAACAGCTGGAGCAGTTTGACCTGTACCTGCGTGAATTGCAGGATTGGAGCCAGAAATTTAACCTGACAGCGATTGTCGAACCAGAAGGCATCCGCGTCAAACATTTTTTGGATTCGCTCAGCGTGGTCAAGGCTTTTCCGCAAGGGTTCGTACCACAATCCATGATTGACATCGGCACAGGGGCAGGTTTTCCGGGCATTCCTTTGAAAATTATCTTTCCTGATGCCAGACTGACGCTGGTGGAATCAGTTAAGAAGAAGGCCGGTTTCTGCGAGCACATAACTGAGATGCTCGGGTTGAGGGATGTGCTGGTCAGCAGCGCGCGTGCCGAAGAGGTGGGGCAGGACCCCGCCCATCGTGAGCAATATGGCTTGGTTCTTGCCCGCGCTGTGGCGAGCATGCCCATTCTGGTCGAATACTTATTGCCGCTCGCTAACGTTGGGGGTCTGGTGGTAATGCAGAAGGGTTCCAGCGCGCACAGAGAAGCGGAAGCAAGCCGCAATGCCGTCCGCTTGTTGGGCGGAAAGCTTGACGAGATTATTCCGGTAGAACTGCCTGGCGTGGAAGATGAACGCTATCTGGTGGTTCTCGAGAAGATCAAAGCGACCAGAGCCGAATTTCCCCGCCGCGTGGGCGTCCCCGCCAAAGCCCCCATCCAGAATTAGCGGGCAGCAGCACTTACTGAAGAGGGGGAGATCGTAAGACAGGCAGAGATTCAAAGAGAGGGCTGGCTTGAGCGATTCAATGGATATGACCGGACTTTTTCAGAAAACGCAACTTAATCTCACCCAAAATGTTAATTAGGATGGAAACACAGCCATGCATTCTCATTTAACTTTTTTCTGCGAACTCGATGGAGCTGATCTCAAAAAGCTCTTTGACAACCGTTTTGTTTACGATGATTTGAAGGCGCTTGGCGCTTCGGTTTCGATGGGCATCCTTGATTTTTCGGACGAGCGCGTGGCTGTCGTGCGTAGATTCAACCAACTGGGTATTCCGCTTAAGGCCTGGCTGCTGCTTTCGAAAGATGAGGGATATTGGTTCAATATGGAGAACCACGCCCAGGCGCTGCAGCGTTATGCCGATTTCAAAGACTGGAGCGATCAGCATGAATTGAGGTGGAGCGGCATCGGTCTGGACATCGAACCTGACATTAACCAGATGACCGATGCCTATTTTCTGCGGACTCGCGCACTAAAGAAAGCACTGCAGCGCTATCTCTCGAAGAACTCGCTCAAACAAGCCAGCCTGGCTTACCGAAAGCTGGCATTCACGATTAAAGACGACGGTTATTTCCTGGAGGCTTACCACTTCCCGTTTATTGTGGATGACCGCAAGGCCGGGTCGACCGTGGCTCAACGCCTGGGTGGGCTGGTGGATGTGCCGGTTGACCGCGAAGTGCTGATGCTTTACTCGAGCTTGTTCCAACCGCTGGGAAACCGGATCCTTTGGAGTTATGCGGCAGAAGCACAGGCGATCGGGATTGGCAGCACAGGGGGTGGCGTGGTCATGGATGAAGCCAAGCTGCCGAAAACCTTGAGCTGGGATGAATTTGCCACCGACCTGCGCCTGGCCTGGCAATCTGGCAAACCCGTGTATGTCTTTAGCCTGGAAGGCTGTGTGGAACAAGACTTTCTGGCCCGCCTGATAACCTTCGACTGGGCTGGCGAGGTGAGCCTTCCGCAGACCGGTCTGGTGGAAAAGGCACGAACAGGTTTGAGTGGTTTTTTGTGGCTGTTGGAACGACCGCTGGTGATGCTGGCAGGGATGGCTGGGGTTGTTGGGGCGGTAATTGCAATCCGCTCAGGGAAAAGACAAAAAAAGACTCCTAAAAAGTAGCCAGCCAGATTTGCGTGAGGCGCTTCCACTCCGAGATCGAAAGCGTTTCAGCCCGTCGTTTGGGGTCGATCCCGGCCTCGAGCAGAAGCGTTTCAACCTGAGAGCCGGCAAGCGCCAACCCGGCTGAAAGCGAATTGCGCAGGGTCTTGCGTTTTTGCCCAAAACCAGCATGGGCTAATTTGAAAAAGGCGTCCTGCTGCTCAAGGGGAACCATCGGTTGGGGATAGAGCTCGATTTTCAAAACCGCTGAATCAACCTCCGGCGCGGGCAAGAAACTACCTGCCGGAATCAGGCCTGCCAGGGAAACCTGCCCAAACAAGTGCACCGAAAGCGATAAGAGGCTCATCTTGCCATCACGTGCCAGGATACGCTCAGCCACCTCTTTCTGCAAGGTCAGCACCACGCGTTTGGGGCGCCTGTTGGCTGCCATCAGGTGACGGATGATGGCTGACGAGATGTAATAAGGGATGTTTGCGACCACGACATAGTCTTGCCCCTGCATCAACTCATCGGGCTTGAGTTCGAGGATATCACCTGCAATGACGCGCACGTTGTCAAATTCCGCCAGGGCCTGCCGCAGAGGGGGGAGCATGGCTTTGTCGATTTCGACAGCGACAACCTGGCGGGCGGTTTGTGCCAACAGATAGGTCAGGCTGCCCAGCCCGGCGCCGATTTCAAGCACCTCATCATCCGCAGTTATTTCAGCCGCATTTATAACCTTGTTCAGACCGGCCTGCTCGATTAAAAAATTCTGTCCCAATGACTTTTTTGGTTTAATGCCATATTTTTTTAAAAGTGGGAAGATATTCAGCTGTTTGAGCGTCATGGCAGCACCACCGGGTACCAGGCCGGGACAGGGGGCAGGAAGTAGAGCGTGGTCCAGCTGTGCCAACCAACATAATCGTCATCGCTGTAGCCCAGGTCGATCCAGTAGGTGCCGGGTATGCCGCCGCCGGAATCGCCGATGGTGGCAAAACCGTAGCCCTGAACGTATACCCGCTGCAGTGCCATGCTGGGGTACCAGGCGGCAGAAACTGCGACCGTGCCTTTTTGTAAAGGCAGACCGGAGCGGGTTCTGGGGTTGTCGCCGAAGGTGGAAGGATGATAAGAGGTGGCGTAGACGCTGACCTTGCGCCAAAATTCGATCTCCTGACCATCGACCGTTTCAGTTCGAAGGTCGGCGCGGGTACCTCTACCCATGACGCCGTCGCGGGGTTCACTGGCTTTCCAGGGACCTTCAGAGGTGGTTTGCAGGAGTTGTCCATCTTCTATGCGTTGGCTTGTGCGTGACACGTCAATGCCAGGCTGCCCTGGGATGATCACGGCCGTGGTGTCGAGACGGGTGTTTGGGTCGTCCTGGTAGGCGTAGGAAAAATGGGTTTCATCGGTCTGAAGGATGAGACGCTCTTCCACTTCATGCACGCTGATGATGCGGTTCTGAGACAGGGCTTCGTCCTCTGGTGGCTGCGCATAGTCGAGGCCTGACAGGGGAATGCCCACGTCTGCCAGCGCATCACTAACGGTTTTAGCAGCGCTGAGATCGCAATATTCACCTGCCACAGACTGAACGCAAACCTGTTCAGCGCGGGTGATTTGAAGATTATTGTTTGTCAGCAGGGGCTGATCCAGGTCGGGGTCAAAACGGTCTTTGGGGTTGAATTCCAGGCTTTTCTCTGCCAGAGCTTCCCGATAGCTTGCCGTTTGCGTGAAGAGGCTGGTGTGATAGAGGTTGTCAATAAAAATATCAATTTGTTTGGCTGGCAGCAGTTCCAGGCTGAGGGCTTCACCCGGCGGGAATTTTTGATTGGGTTGAGTTTCTTCTTCGTTTGCCAGCAAAATGTCTTCCGGGAACAACAGGATGCCAGCTTGCCTGAATATACTGGCAGGGAAGAGCTCGGCGGTGACGACCTCGCTTGTGAAGCCGGGAGTTTTAATGGAGACGGAACGGGCTGTCGTCAATTGAATTTTTTCAGGGATTGCAAGGCTGAAGCGATCCGGATCGATTGAGAGCCGATCCTGAGGCAGCAGCTCGATTTCAGCCAGCCTGAAGAGATCACGCGGATAGAAAACCAGTGCTTTCATGCTGATCAGCTCTCCGTTCACGATTAATTTATACGGTTTGATTTGTGACCAGAACATCAGGCTGATCCCCAGCAAAATCAGCGCTAAAACTAACACAATTTTGACTGTGGTTGGCTTTTTCTGTAAAGCAGAGATCATAATTTGGCAGTATATCACAGGCTGAAAAAGGACAAAAAGCTGACTTTCGGGTAATTTTTTTACAAACATGATCAGCCCGAAGAGAGGGAAGGAGGGTCGTTCTAGTTTTGTTTTATCCGCGCCAACTTCTGCAAAATGCGGATCAAGGCCTCTTGCCAGGTTTCGCCATCAAGATTTTTGATATCGATCCAGTAGGCATTTCTGCCGGCACGCGCCAGCGGGTCGATCTCTGGCAAACCGCGGTCTTTGACTCCCTTGGGAAGGGGTGGGAAGATGAGGAGAATCTGTTGTTTGATCATGCCAATCGATTCCAGTCCGATTGCTTCTCCGGCCAGTTTGACGCGCATCTGGAAAAACAGGTCCTTCAATCCTTCAGGCAGTTCGCCAAAGCGGTCATGAAATTCTATTTCGGTTTGTGTGATTTCCTCATCGCTGCGAAGGGTGGAGATGCGCCGATAGAGCTTGATGCGCAGGTCCTGATCGGGAATGTAGGAGGAGGGGATTTCGCTGTTAAGCGGCAGTTCCACATTGACGTTCAGGCTGGGCGATTGTATCCAGCTTTGGCTGCTCAATTCAGTGGGGGTGAACCCGGATTCACTCTTCAGGCCCTGGACGGCCTGGCTGAGCAGCTTGGTATACATCTGGAAGCCTACCGCGGCGATGTAGCCGGATTGGCGCGTACCCAGCAGGTCGCCAGCTCCGCGCATTTCCAGGTCGCGCATGGCGATGGAGTAACCAGCGCCCAGAGAGGCGTTATCGGCCAGGACTTCGAGCCGCTCTTCGCCTTGCGGGGTGGGCGCGCGGCGTTTGTCCTGAAACAGGTAGGCGTATGCGCGCTGGGCTCCCCGCCCAACCCGGCCGCGAAGCTGGTAGAGTTGAGCCAGACCAAAGGTATCGGCCCGGTCGACGATCAGCGTGTTGGCGTTGGGAATGTCCAGACCGGATTCAATGATCGAGGTCGACAAGAGCACATCGATTTGCCCTGAGGTAAACTGGTGCATCACATCTGCCAGTTCTTTTTCGGGCAGCTGACCATGACCGATGCCGATGCGTGCTTCCGGAACCAGGTTTTGCAGGTGATTGAACACGGCTGGGATGGACTGGACGCGATTATGGACGAAGAAAACCTGTCCGCCCCGATCCAGCTCGCGAATAATGGCTTCTCTGACCAGTTTGGGAGAGTAGGGTCCGATGTGGGTGACGACGGGCAGCCGTTCTTCGGGGGGGCTGTTGATGGTGGAGATGTCGCGCACGCCGCTGAGCGCCATGTAAAGCGTGCGGGGAATGGGCGTGGCTGTCATGGTAAGGACGTCCACCTCTTCCCGCATTTTTTTGAGATGTTCTTTGTGCGTCACGCCGAAGCGCTGCTCTTCATCAATAATCAGCAGACCCAAGTCCTTGAACTGGACGTCAGAGGAAACCAGGCGGTGGGTGCCGATGACGATATCGATCTTCTTGGCAGCCAGGTCTTTGATAATTTTTTCCTGCTCTTTTGGGCTGCGAAAACGCGAGAGCATTTCAACTTCAACCGGAAAAACAGAGAGCCGTTGGCGGAAGGTGTCAAAATGTTGTTGGGCCAGCACAGTCGTCGGCACCAGCACTGCCACCTGCTTTCCATCCGAGACCGCCTTGAAAGCCGCCCGCAGGGCAACCTCGGTTTTGCCGTAACCGACATCGCCGCATAAAAGGCGGTCCATGGGGCGTTCAGATTCCATATCTTGTTTAACCTGTTCGATGGCCAGCAATTGATCAGGGGTTTCAATGTAAGGGAAGGAAGCCTCTAATTCACGCTGCCAGTCCGAATCAGGATTGAAAGCGTAACCGCTGGCTAGCTGTCTTTTGGCATATAGCTCCAACAAATCGCTGGCAACCTCGACCACGGCATGACGAACCTTGCTTTTGGTCTGGGACCATTCTGCCCCGCCGAGGCTGTTGAGATTCGGTCTGGAGCTGTCTGGCCCGATGTAGCGGGTGATGCGGTCTGCTTGGTGGATGGGCACGTAGAGAACATCGCTGTTCTTATACTGGATGGAAAGATATTCGCGTTGGGTGCCCTCAATGTTTGGTTTGTGCAAACCGATGAAGCGTCCGATACCGTGGTCGACGTGAACCACATAGTCGCCCGGGCTGAGGTCAGCAAAGATCGCTTCAGGAGCTTCACTGCTGAGGGCGGGTCGACGGCGCGGTTGCGGTCGGCTCCAGCCGAATATTTCGCTGTCGGTCAGCAGGTGGTAGCTGGTGCCATGTTCCAGCTGCAAGACCCAGCCGCCCGAGAGCGAGCCTTCAATGAAGGAATTTAGAGGGACTTCTTCGTCAGGATGGGTGTCTTTCCAGAGCTGCTCGAGGCGGGCAGACTGGCGGGAAACCACCGTCCAGGGTTGTTCATCCCTGGTAAGGGAATTTATGTGCGCCTGAAAATCCTTCAGGCGACCGGCAAACCGCGGCCCGGGGTCAAAAAGCGCTGACAGGGGAGAGCCGCCTTCAGCCTGACTGTGACCCATTTCGATGATCTGCCTCCTGGCAGAGCTGTCTAACAACTCTGACCAGGTAAGGTAAGGGACCCTTCTGCTGGTTGTCGGGTCGTTTTTTTTGAGTTCCTCGAGGCGCTGTAGGGCTTCTTCCTCGATATCGTTGGCTGCCGCGGAGATGAACTCCTCACCATCCAGCAGGATCAATGAGTTTTCTGGCAGGTAGTCGACCAGGCTGGCAGGAAATTTATAGATCTGGGGGATGTCCTGTTCTTTAAGCTGGTAGGGCAGTTCGCCATCCTGCATGGCGGCAATCGGTAGTGCTTCTGAGGTAGGAAAGATGAGCGCTTGCTCCAGTTGGGCCTCACTGCGCTGGGTGGCAGGGTCGAATTGGCGCAGGGAGTCGATTTCGTCACCAAAAAAATCCAGGCGGACAGGCAGGTTGTCTGAAGGAGACCAGACATCCAGTATCCCTCCGCGGCGGGAGAACTGACCTGGTTGAATGACAATATTGCTGTAGTCATAGCCGATACCGACCAGATGGGTCGAGACCTGCTGCAGATCCATTCTGTCAGCCACCTTGATTCTGAGAGTGTTTTTGAGGAAGGTCCTCCGCGGCACCGTGCGGGTCATCAGCGCTCTGATGGGGGTGACCATAACAGGCGGGAGTTCCGGTTTCTGCGCGCCCGGGATAAAATAACGGCTGAGCGTTGTGAGCACCCGCAGCCGGTCAAGACGGGTGTTTTGAGACCAGGGCAGATCCTCGTAAAAGAGCGGGTTAGGTTCAGAGAAGTAGAAGTTGGCATCCTGGGGCAGCCAAAAACCAAGCTCGTCAAAAAGGGAAAGCGCGCGGTCGGAACGGTTGGTCAGAAGCAGGATGGGAACCTGCTTGTCCTGGTGAAGAGCAGCCAGGAGGGCAAGACGGGCAGCGCGAGGCAAGCCCAGACCTTTTCTATGTTGGGTTGAAAAGGCTCCCGCTTCGATCGACGTTAAAAGTTCATCGTAAGGGGGCAGGCTCTTTATGATGTTGGTTAACGAATTTTCAAGCGACTTCGCCATTATAGGTATTCATTGCCTTTGTGAGCCCCTGGGTGACAAAACACTCGACCGCTTCCACTGCCTGATTGATGACCATTATTTTGAGTTCCTCCTCCGCCGGAAGGAATTTTTTAAGCACATAGTCCTTGGGATCCATCTGACCAGGCGGGCGGCTGATCCCCAGCCTCATGCGCGGGAATTCTTGCGTCGCGATCATACGAGTGATTGATTCCATGCCGCGCTGACCGGCAGTAGCGCCGGAGGGTCGGATGCGCAGTGTGCCCAGAGGCAAATCGAGGTCGTCATGGATAACCAGCATATTCTCGGGCGGGCATTTGTAGAATCGCAGCAGGGGGGCGACAGCGCGCCCGGATTCGTTCATAAATGTAAGCGGTTTGGCCAGAACGACCTTGTTACCCTGGTACCTGTCTTCACCGACAACCGCTTTGAATTTGATTTTCTTGAGGGGCACAGACCAGTGTTCGGCGAGCGCGTCGAGGACCATAAAGCCAAAATTATGTCGGGAATAGCGATATTCCAGGCCCGGGTTACCCAGGCCAACGATCAAAAAGGGTGCCTGCTGCTCAGTTTTCCTCAACCACATCTCATCCTCGCAATCTTTAATTTTAACATGAAAAGTGGGGTTGGGTCGAAATGCATAGCGGGAAACAGTCTGCGAGGCGGAAAGAGCGGCTGGACCAACACCCTGCTACGCGGGCACACGAGCCCAGCCGTACGGAGGGGGCTTGCTCCCTCCGGAAGTTACAGAATTGATGGATTGAAGCGGCTGGACTAAATCGGCTGTACCAATACCCTGCAGCGTGGGCACACGGGCCCAGCCGTACGGAGGGGGCTTGCTCCCTCCGGAAATTACAGAATTGATGGATTGAAGCGGCTGGACCAATACCCTGCTGCGCGGGCACACGGGCCCAGCCGTACGCAAGGGGTTTTATCTCTTTCCGCCCACGAAAGGATCGACGCGATCAGGTCAACGACCTCGCGCGGTCTGGTCCCACTCCGCTTCGCTTCGGGGATCAGTAAGACCGGCGAGATCAAGCAAGGCCAAGCCGCACGGAGGGGGCTTGCTCCCTCCGCTAACAGCGGAATTTATCAAGGCGGCTGGACCAATACCCTGCTGCGCGGGCACACGGGCCCAGCCGTACGCAAGGGGTTTTATCTCTTTCCGCGATCAAAGGCTCGAAGCGGCTGGACCATGGTCCTGCTGCGCGGGCACACGGGCCCAGCCTTACGGAGGGGTTTCATCTCACTCCGCGATCAAGGGATCGAAGCGGCTGGACCAATACCCTGCTGCGCGGGCACATGGGCCCAGCCGTACGCAAGGGGTTTTATCTCTTTCCGCGATCAAGGGATCGAAGCGCCCAATCAGGTCCTACTCCGCTTCGCTTCGGAGATTAGTAAGACCGGCGAGATCAAGCAAGGCTAAGCCGTACGGAGGGGGCTTGCTCCCTCCGCTAACAGCGGAATTTATCAAAGCGGCTGGACCAATACCCTGCTGCGCGGGCACACGGGCCCAGCCTTACGGAGGGGTTTCATCTCACTCCGCGATCAAGGGATCGAAGCGGCTGGACCAAGGCCCAGCCGTACGCAAGGGGTTTTATCTCTTTGTGCCAGCAAAATATCCAAGCGGCTTGACCAATACCCTGCTACGCGGGCGCACGAGCCCAGCCGTACGGAGGGGGCTTGCTCCCTCCGTTAACAGCGGAATTTATCAAGGCGGCTGGACCAATACCCTGCTGCGCGGGCACACGGGCCCAGCCGTATGCAAGGGGTTTTATCTCTTTCCGCCCACGAAAGGATCGACGCGCCCAATCAGGTCCCACTCGGCTTCGCTTCGAGGATTAGTAAGACCGGCGAGATCAAGGTAGACCGGTGGTAAATTATAAATTCTCGTCTTTTTGAGATTTCTTTGAGCGAAGGCTTCTGAGTCGTTCGGCGATCTTGCCTTCATAACCCTGGTCGGAGGGGTGGTAGAACTCGCGCCCGAGCAGCTCATCGGGCAAATATTGCTGGTCTACCCAATGATCATCAAAGGAGTGGGGGTAAAGGTAACCTTGCCCGTGCCCCAAGCCTCTGGCATCGCGGCTGCCATCCATCAGGTGAATCGGGACTCTGCCGGCGCCTTTCTGGTTGATCTCCTGCTGAACTTCCCAAAAAGCGCCTACCGAATTGGATTTTGGGGCGGTGGCTAAATAGATGACTGCCTGGGCAATCGGATACCAACCTTCGGGCATGCCAATGTATTCAAAATTTTGCGCGGCAGCGTTTGCGACCAGGATGGCATTGGGGTCAGCCATGCCGATATCCTCACTGGCAAGGACGATCAATCGTCTGAGAATGAAGCGCGGGTCTTCTCCCGCCAGAAGCATTTTCGTCATCCAGTACAAAGCGGCATCCGGGTCACTTCCCCGTACTGACTTAATAAAGGCGGAAATGGTGTCATAATGCTGATCATCAGTTTTGTCGTAGAGCACTGCCCTTTTTTGGATCGACTCCTGGGCGATCGCGAGGGTGATATGAATCACACCCTTCTCGGCGGGAGTGGTCTCGACCGCCAGTTCAAGGGCATTGAGGGCATTTCGGGCGTCACCGCCGGCAATGTCGGCCAGGTGCTGCAGCGCGTCTTCGTCGACCTGGATGGTACGCATACCATATCCGCTTAATTCATCCTGCAGCGCTCTACGCAGAAGGGTCAGGATATCCTCGCGGGTAAGCGGCTTCAGTTCAAAGATCCTCGAACGGCTGACCAAAGCCTTGATGACGTCAAAATAGGGGTTTTGGGTAGTTGCGCCGATGAGCGTGATCATACCGCTTTCCACTTGTGGCAGCAGGGCGTCTTGCTGGGCTTTGTTCCAGCGATGGATTTCGTCAATGAACAAAATAGTGCGAACCCGGTCGTATTTACGGCGATCGGTGGCTTCCTGGATGACCTTGCGCAAGTCAGCCACGCCCGCCAATACCGCGCTGAGAGAGACGAAGTGCGCATTAGTGGTGTTGGCAATCACACGGGCAATGGTCGTTTTACCCGTGCCTGGAGGACCATAGAGGATGATCGAGCTGAAAAGACGGTCTGCCTGGATCGCCCGCCGAAGCAGCGTGCCCTCGCCAATGATATGATCTTGTCCGACGATGTCGTTAAGTGTCTGCGGGCGCATTCGAGCTGCCAGCGGTGCTTGGGAGCGCATTTGTTCCTCGAGCGAGTGGTCAAACAAGTCCATGAGTGCCTAATAGCCCTGTTCTAAGTCGACCAGGTTGTAGAGGGGCTGACCTTTAAGATAGCGTTTGAGATTTTCTATGAATAATGCAACTACCTGGTCCATCATTTTCACTGAATAGGCAGAAATATGCGGGGTGATGATCAGGTTCGGCTGCGTCCAGAGTGGACTTTCAGGTGGCAGCGGTTCTTTGCTAAACACGTCGAGTGCGGCTCCGCCAAGCTGACCCGAATTGAGGGCTTCGATCAGGGCGTCTTCGTCCACCAGCTGACCACGAGAGACGTTCACGAAGTAAGCTCCGGGTTTCATGGCGTCGAAAATATCTTTGGTAAAGAGGCACTCAGTTTCCCTGGTGTGTGGGAGGGTGAGCACAACAAAATCACAGTCCTTGATCATGCCCTGTAGAGCCTCGTTGGGATACAGCCGATGGAAGTAATTGCCATGCGGATCACCCAGTCCTTCTGGCGTATAGCCGCTATCTTCGGGGTGCATCGCGTCACGCTTGCTGGCCAAAACGGTGGCGCCATAAGCGTAAAGCAGGCGGGCAATTTCGCGCCCGATCGAGCCATAGCCAACAATTCCGACCGTGCTGCCGCGCAATTCTTTGGGCATGAGGCTGATGTGCTTGTCTTCAACCCAGCGCTTTTCGCTTTGCGCCCGGATCATCTGCGGCATTTTGTGACCGAGCATCAACAGCATCATGATGACGTATTCACCCATTTGGCTGATAGCGGCACCGCTCGCGTTGGTAATAGAGATGTTCTTTTCCTGTAACAGGGGATTGTCGATGAGCGTCTCCACACCAGCCCAGCTGCTTTGGATCCAGCGCAGGTTGGGTACCTTTTCTACCGGAGGCAAATATGCGCCAGAAGTGAGCAGCACTTCTGTCTTGCGCCAGATTTCTTCAGAAAGCTTGCTGGCATCTTTAGATTTGTAGACGTCCAGTTTGACTCGTTCGTCCAGGCTTTGGATTTGTTTGATTTGTTCTTCAGTAAGTGAGATAGTGCTTAATATTTCAATCTTTGGTTTGGCATCCATGTCTTTTTTGCTGCTTTCGTTCTCAGTCTCGATCAATTCTTGAAATCCAGGATTTGTGCTGCTGGGCTCGCTTTCGCTGCGATGGCGGCAGTTCGACTTCACGTCGAGGTTGGCGCGAGATTTTCCGAATCAGCAGAACTGCCAGCAACAATCCCAGGATCACGATCAGAACTAGCGGTGATACCGTATCCACGGTAATAAAGGCCCTGATCAGCCAGACCAGCGCGATTCCTGCTGAAATTGCCAGAAGTTTTCCCAAATTCCTGAACATCATTTACCCGCATGCCTGGACGTATTAGAACCAGGCTTTGCGCCTGGTTCTATTTTACTTTGCTTTATTGCCGAAATTGGGTTCGTTTAACCCTTTGAGACCCTGGTGCGCGACTGTTCATGCATGTAGAGCGGCAGGTAGTAGTAGCCCCCACCGTTTTTCCCAGTTGAACCAGAGGCTTTCCAGCCTCCAAAGGGCTGGAAGCCAGGCCAGGCGCCTGTGGTGGTGCCCTGCGGACGGTTGGAGTAGGTGGTACCGGCCTGGATATGGTCGTAAAACCATTCGGCCTCGTCCGGGTTACCAACAAAACCGGCAGTCAAACCGTAGTCGACATCGTTAGCCAACTGCATGGCTTGCTTGAGGTCCTTTACAGGCGCGACCATGGTAATGGGGAGGAACATCTCGTGCTTCCAGAGACGATGATCGAGAGGAACATCGGTCACAACTGTAGGAGCGCAGAAGTATCCGTCCGCGAATTCAGCTTCGGTCAACTTCCTGCCGCCTGTGCGGATGGTACCTTCTGCAGCCAATTCCTGGATGTAGCTTTCGTAATCATCATAGGCTTTGCGGTTGATAACCGGACCAAACCAGTTTTCCCGCAAGGTGGGATCGCCGATCTTGATTGATTGCGTGTTAGCGATGAGCTTGTCGACAAATTCATCGTAGACAGCTTCTTCGACATATACGCGGGAACAAGCAGAGCACTTCTGCCCCTGCAGACCAAAAGCCGACCGCATCACCCCGATGGCAGCCAGGTCGAGATCGGCGTTCTTCGAGACGATGGTGGGGTTCTTACCGCCCATTTCGAGAATCACGGGGTGAACGTACTTGCGATTTGCAAATTTGCGGTAGATATCCATACCGACTTCCAGAGAACCGGTGAAAGTCACTCCGGCAACGTCGAGGTTTTCCGTGAGCGCGTTGCCAACGGTGGAGCCCGGGCCGGTTACCAGATTGAGCACGCCAGCAGGGATGCCGGCCTCCCGGGCACATTCCATCATCAACGCGGCAGTCCAGCTGGTATCGCTGGCGGGTTTCAGGACAACAGTGTTGCCGGCTACCAGGGCATTAGCGATGGGTCCCCCTGCCAGGGAAGCAGGGAAATTAAAGGGCACGATCACCAGCCAGACACCGTAAGGTTTGAGCACGGATTGGTTGGTTGAAGTCCTTCCTTCCAGAGGGTCGGAACCGAGCGGCTTGCGATAGCCGTTGTTTTTCTCCATCATGTCGGCTGCCCAACGAATGAGGTCTGCCATTTCGGCCACATCGCCCAGCGCTTCCATGCGGTTTTTGCCAACTTCGAGGCTGACCGCGGCGCCGATTTCAAAGATGCGCTCCGAGATACAGTCCGCGAACTTATTCATGAGATAGACCCGCTCTTCCCAGTTCATACCGCTCCAGTTTGGGAAAGCTCCCTTGGCGGCGGCGACAGCGTCATCGGCATCCTGGGCGGTGCCTTTTTGAAAGGTGGCCAAATGCCAGTTGGTGTTGATGGGGGAATAGACCTTGTGCTTTTCTTGCGCGAAACGCTCTTGACCATTAATGATCATTGGATATTCTTTTCCAAGATGCTGTTTTAATGTTTCCAGGGCCTGATCAAAGTTATCATGCATCTCCTCAGGGGGATTTGTCATGGTGCCATAGGTGAGTTTAAATGTCATTGTGGATACGCCTCCTTGCGATGATTGTTTTCTTGATTCTAACATGGTGGGGTTGGCCTTTTCGCCCTTGAATATCCTTGTTCAGCATACGCGGCCTGGGCAGGATGCCATCTACACATCGCGGTATTGGGCAATTTGCAGTTCTTTTAAGTAAGAACGATCAAGAGATCTAAAAGAAAGGATATTTAATCGGGGGTTTTGTTGATTTTAATTTTCTCAACGACTGCCCGCAGCAGGTCAATTTCCAGGATTTCACCGTCGAGCGCCGGCTTACCTAACAGGAGTTTAATCGCCTCGGCAGCCTGCCAGGCGGCAGTC
>Ga0172382_10006286_pt1 | contig 17327 bp, 16 predicted proteins | sample Leawel138RmetaG_FD_122245 | JGI IMG/M metagenome (GOLD analysis project Ga0172382, IMG submission 122245) | Leachate microbial communities from a municipal landfill in Southern Ontario, Canada - Leachate well 138R metaG | ecosystem: Engineered > Solid waste > Landfill > Unclassified | place...
AGCAGTTCGTTTGCAATCACAATCGATGGAGCTTCTCTCATATCGTCTGTATTCGGTTTGAAACTCAATCCCCACAGACAGAAAGTCATACCCGAAAGATTTTCGCCAAATCTCGATTTCACTTTTTCAACCAACACAGATTTCTGATCCTCATTCACAGCTTCCACCGCCTGCAACACCCTGAGCTCATAATCATATTCTTTTGCGGTACGAATGATCGCTTTTACATCTTTTGGAAAACAGCTTCCGCCATAACCTGTACCCGGATAGATAAATTTATTTCCAATCCGGCTGTCAGAGCCAATCCCTTTTCTCACCATATTTACATTTGCGCCCACTTTTTCACAGAGATTTGCAATATCGTTCATAAAACTAATCTTGGTAGCGAGCATTGCATTGGCTGTATATTTTGTCATTTCTGCCGACGGAATATCCATATAGATCATACGGTTGCTGCTCAGCTGAAACGGCTGATACAGTCGGTTCATGATCCCGTTTGCTCTTTTGTCTTCTGTTCCGATGATGATACGGTCTGGTTTCAGGAAATCCTCAACTGCCGCACCTTCTTTCAGAAATTCCGGATTGGATGCCACCGAAAATTCAAGATCTGAATTTCTCTTTTTAAGTTGTTCAGCAATTTCTTTTTTGACTTTTTCGCCGGTTCCTACCGGAACTGTACTTTTTGTAGCAACCACCAGATAGTTGTTCATCTTCTCTCCCACTTCTCTTGCAACCGCCAGCACATAACTCAAATCGGCAGAACCGTCTTCGCCGGGGGGTGTTCCAACCGCAATAAAGACAACTTCGCTTCCCTGAATGGCTTCACCCAAATCTGTACTGAATTTCAGTCTTCCGTTTTTGTGATTTCTGATCACCAGTTCTTCAAGACCGGGTTCATAGATCGGGATGATTCCGTTTTTTAATTTCTCGATTTTATTTTGATCGATGTCCACACAGACCACCTCGATACCCACATCAGAAAAACAGGTTCCTGACACCAGTCCCACATAGCCGGTTCCTACTACCGTAATTTTCATATCATGATAATTTATTGCCTGCTGCGAATGTTTTCGGACCGAAAAAATTAAGGATTTTTCGAAAAACAGGGTCACAGTTTAAATTGGCGACGCAAAAATAAGACTAAAAACCGAAATAATCCTACCTTAGCTGAAAATTGAAAAACATGTCTGTCAACAAAGAAATCAAGAGAATTACCACTGAAACCATCAGAAGTATGAAAGGTGCCGAAAGAATCAGCATGCTTACTTCTTATGATTTTACTATCGCTCAAATGGTTGATGCCGGAGGGATCGATGCTATCCTGGTCGGAGACTCGGCGTCAAATGTAATGGCAGGACATGAAACCACCCTGCCGATTACGCTGGATCAGATGATCTATCATGCCCAATCGGTTGTCAGAGCGGTCAAACGTGCGTTGGTCATTGTCGATCTTCCGTTTGGAACCTATCAGTCAGATCCGCAAAGAGCTTTGGATTCTGCAGTCAGAATCATGAAAGAATCGGGTGCGCATGCGGTCAAACTCGAAGGCGGTCTTGAAGTCGAAAAATCAATCAAAAAAATACTCAATGCCGGCATACCTGTGATGGGGCATCTGGGTTTGACTCCCCAATCGATTTATCAGTTCGGAACCTACAAAGTCAGAGCAAAGGAAGAAGAGGAAGCAGCCAAACTGATGGATGATGCGCTTCTGCTCGACAGTCTCGGTGTGTTCTCGCTGGTGATGGAAAAGATTCCTGCTTCACTCGCTCAAAAAGTAACCGAAAATATTTCAATTCCAACCATCGGAATCGGCGCCGGACCTCATTGCGACGGTCAGGTGCTGGTGGTTCATGATATGCTGGGAATGACTCACGAATTCAAACCAAAATTTCTCAGACAGTATCTGAATCTCTACGATGACATCACAAATGCGGTGAAGAGATATGTGGACGATGTCAAAAAAATGAACTTTCCGAACGAAAGCGAACAGTATTGATTTTTCAGTGATTTGAATGAAAAATTTGAAGGACAGAATCCTGTACGAAGACAATCATCTGATTATCATCAACAAACTTCCGGGCGAACTCTCGCAAGGAGATCAGACCGGCGATGAATCACTGTTGGATACAATCAAAGAATTGATCAGAATCAGAGACAAAAAACCGGGCAATGTCTTTCTGGGACTGATTCACCGGCTCGACCGGCCGACCAGCGGAGTGCTTGTATTTGCAAAAACCACCAAAGCACTCAGCCGGATGAATGAACTGTTCAAAACAAGAGAAATTAAAAAAGTGTATTGGGCGATTGTTGAAGGACAATCCGAAATCAAAACCGAGAGACTCGAGCACTATCTCAGAAAAAATTCAAAAAACAACAAGGTCACCGTTTATTCAAAACCGACACCCGATTCAAAAAAGGCGGTTTTGGAATATCGTGTTTTGGGAAATCTTGACAATTATTCGCTTTTTGAAGTGGAACTGCACACCGGCCGTTCTCACCAAATCCGTTCACAGCTGAGCTTTATCGGTTATTCGATCAAAGGTGATTTGAAATACGGCGCAAAAAGATCAAATCCTGATGGAGGAATTTCGCTTCATTCGAGAATGATCCGTTTTATCCATCCGATTAAAAAGGAGGAAATCACGATCACAGCACCGCCACCCGATGATTCGCTTTGGAAAGAATGTCTTAAATTTGCTGACTAATTCATTCAGTGATGAACCGCCTCTTTTATGGAATTCTGTACTGCATTTCACTTCTTCCGATGAGGCTGCTCTATTGGTTTTCGTCGATACTGTTTTTTCTGATCAATTATGTGATCGGTTATCGCAGAAAGGTGATTCGTGATAATTTGAAAAATTCATTTCCCGAAAAATCGGATCAGGAAATTAAAAAAATCCAAAAACAGTTTTATCGTAATTTTTCAGATTATCTGGTTGAAACACTGAAAAGTTTTTCGATTTCACAGCAGGAACTGGACAAAAGACATACTTATTCTAATCTCGAAATCTTTGAAGACTGCAAAAATGAAGGAAAAGACGTCATACTGATGGCCGGCCATATTTTCAATTGGGAATGGTTTGTCGGGTTGGTCAGGCATCTGCCTGCAAAAGAGACACTTGCTGTATTTCACAAAGTGAGAAATGATTTTTGGAACGATCGTATGAATTCGATCCGTGGAAAATTCGGAACGCAACCAATCGATATGAAGGAAACAGGCCGCTATATGATGAAAGCCGAAAATGACGGTACCAAATCCTATTTGTTTGTTGCAGATCAGAGTCCGAAAAAATCGATGGTCAGACACAGCATTCGGTTTTTGAATCAGGAGACGCCTGTTTTTGCGGGATTTGACAAGATTGCAATCCGAAAAGAAATGGCGGTAGTATTTTGTAAAACCGTTAAAACAAAACAGGGATTTTATCATACCGAATTTGAGAGAATCAATCCGGAAGGAGAGAATTTTAAAGAAATGGAAGTGGTCGAGAAATTCTTTGGCCAGCTTGAAACTTTGATCAGCGAGCATCCCGACAACTGGCTTTGGAGCCACAAAAGATGGAAATACAAAAAAGGAATCGACTATTGAAAACAGCTGTCGCCATACTGAATTGGAACGGCCGGAAACTTCTTGAAGAATTTCTGCCATCGGTGGTCAAATATTCAGGTCAGGCGGAGATTTGGGTGATTGACAATTCTTCTGAAGATGATTCGGTTAGTTATCTGAAATCAGAATTTCCGGAAATTCAGATCATTCGGAATTCCGAAAATTTTGGTTTTGCGAAAGGATACAATGACGGGATTCAAAAAATCATTGAAATCGATCCCGATATAGAGCTTTTCTGTCTGCTCAATTCTGATGTTGAGGTAACCGAAAACTGGCTGAAACCGATGATCGAACTGTTTGAAGAAAATCCCGAAATCGCAGTGGCACAGCCAAAAATCATGGATTACAAAAACCGGAATAAATTTGAATATGCAGGTGCAGCCGGCGGGTTTATCGACAATTTCGGTTATCCTTATTGTCGCGGCAGGGTTTTTTGGACTTTGGAAGAGGACAAAGGTCAGTATGATGATATCACCGAGGTTTTTTGGGCAAGCGGTGCATGTTTTTTTGTAAGAACTTCAGATTTTTTGGAAATGAAAGGCTTTGACGAAAGTTTTTTTGCGCACATGGAAGAAATCGATCTGTGCTGGCGTTTGAACAATTCGGGCCGAAAAATTTATTATTGCGGTCATTCAAAAATCTATCATCTCGGTGGTGGAACTTTGAAGACAAACAGCCCGAGAAAAACCTGTCTCAATTTCAGAAATAATCTGGGCATGCTGGCAAAGAATCTGCCCAAAGAAAAAAGATTTCCGGTAATTTTCTGCCGACTGGTTTTGGACGGAATCACAGGTGTGATCTTTATGTTTTATGAAGGGTTGCCGCACTGCCTGGCGGTTGTAAGAGCGCATTTTGGTTTTTACAAAAGACTTCCGGCCTATCTGAAGTCTTCAAAATCGGGCAAGAAAAATTATTTTGAAAAAAAATTGGTCCCTTATCAGTATTTCATCAAAAAAAGAAAGCTTTTTGAGGATTTGAAGTGATTCTCAAACAGAGGGTTATCTTTGAAAAATTCAAATTATAAACAGATTATCAATTGATTTGTCACAGATTTTGGATTGCTTCGAACCAAAATCAGCGCCAAATCAAATTCACATTCATCTATTTAACCTCGGGCTTAATTTCGCTTCGCTTCATTAACCCGAGGCTTTCAACAGTTAAATCCCTTCGGGATTTTTATTACTTTAATTCGGTTTCAAGAACCGTGAAACGGTTCAACCATCAGTAGCCCCCGATGAAATCGGGGGGCAAAAGACCCACAAAAACCAACCCGCAAAGCGGGTTGAACTATTAATTGTTATTGTGAATTAGACATAGGTCGAAAAAATCATCTCCACGCCCAATCATTTTCAATATGGTAACTGATATTTTGTTTTGAAGCGATTTCTTTGAGTTTCGATTTTATGTCTTCAATCTCTACAATCGTATTTTTTGGCAGCAAAAAAGAATCTCCGGTTTTTAATTTCAAAAGAATCAGCGACGGAATCTCATTGATTTCCTCAATTTCGGAAACCGGTACTTTGGTGTCGCTTTCGCCGTCATTTCCCAAAATAAAATCATCATTAATTTCAATCGTAAAATCTCTTTCGAATTTGGTTTTGAAATAATCATTGAAATGATTTTTAAAATTTTTGATGTATCTGTTTTTTTCTCGAATCGGATACATAAAATACCAAAGCAGACCAAAAAGGACGATCGCCACCGACAGATAATAACTTTCCAAAAAAAACAAAATCACACCAAAACCAAAATAAACCAGCGGAATGATCAGCCGATTTCTTTTTCTCGCCTTGTTGATTCTTTCTGATTTGGAAACAAAAAACAGCTGATAATCCAGATAATCGTTTTCTTCAAGTCGGTATTTGACTTTCATATCTTTGAGTTCATTGGAAAATAATCGAATGAAAAATTAAACCCTACTCAATTTGGCTGCAATCGTATTGATGAAATTGGTCAGCGGTCCTTTTGCCATCATCTCAATCATCATATTGAATTTCCCATCAAAGTCGAGACTGATGTCGGAATTTGAATCATCGACCGGATTGATGTTGATGGTCAGATAATATTCAAAATTTGGTGATGGCGATTCAAAAACCAGCTGAGAAGGCGCTGTCTTTTCTTTGAGCTTCATTCCCACCTTTGGCAGACTGCCGATCTGAACTCCAAAACCATTGCCCGATTCGTGCACATCAAAAGATTTGGTGTCGTCGGGCATCAGTTGGCGATAGTTTTCCATGTCTGACAAAAAATCAAACGCATCCTGCTGATTTTTCGAAAATCTTATTTTTTCAGTATTTACATTCATCCTTTAAAAATTGGTTATCTTTGTTTCAAAGTACCCAAATGTACAAAGTTTTTTACAATGAAAAAGCTGTGATTCTTTCTGATTCTCCATTGACCAAAATCAAGAATTTGAAATTCAGTACAAACAGCCAGTTTGAGGAAGCTTTGGCATTGCTCAGAAATACTTCGGCAGCAGAAATCAATATTTATCATCACAATCTGAACAAACTTTGGCAGCATTTCAAATCTTATTTTGACTATCTTGAAGCTGCAGGCGGAGTGGTTGAAAATCAGAAAAACGAAATCCTTTTTATTTATCGGCTCGGAAAATGGGATCTGCCCAAAGGAAAGGTTGAAAAGGGCGAAACCACAGAAGTTGCGTCAGTCAGAGAGGTGATGGAAGAATGCGGAATCGACGGTTTAAAACTGGGTGAACTGATCTGCAAGACCTATCATATTTATTTCCAGAGAAATATGAAACTCAAAGCGATTTATTGGTATCGGATGAGAACAGACGACCTCGAAATTCCTGTTCCCCAAAACGAAGAAGGAATCGAAATCGCTGTCTGGAAACCGGTTTCTGAAATTCCTGAACTGATGAATCAGACTTATGAAAATATCAAAATCGTAATCGAAAGCTATTATACAACCAACAAAACGGTCTGACATTTCTTAACACACGTCAATGCCGATTTTTGATCTCAGCAATAACTTTGCAAACTGAAGATCAGAAAAATGAACAGAAAGAATGTGGAATTAATTATAAATCCGCCTACACCGAATATGGTGGGTGACGGTTTCAAAATGCATCATTTCATACCGGGTGTTCCCCAGCTGAATATGCACAGAACCAATCCGTTTATTGTATTGGATTACAATTCACTGACCGAATTGGCGCCGTCTGATCATGTCAGAGGCGTTGGCGCACATCCGCACAAAGGATTTGAAACGGTCAGCATTGTTTATCACGGAAAAATTGCACATACCGACAGTACCGGTTTTCACGGTGTCATCGGCGCAGGCGAAGTACAGTGGATGACTGCTGCCTCGGGAATTTTGCATAAAGAATATCACGAAGAAGGTTTTTCTAAAAGCGGCGGAAAATTTCAGATGGTTCAGTTGTGGGTCAATCTGCCATCGGAATTCAAAAAAGAACCCCCAAAATATCAGTCGGTCACAAGAGACAAAATGTCAAGATATCTGATTGATAAAGATCTGGGAATCATCGAAGTGATTTCGGGCGAATACAATGGAATCAAAGGTTCGGCTTCGACTTATACGACAATTCATATTTACAATGCCAAATTAAAACCGGGCGCAAAAGCAAACTTTAATTTTCAGGCCGAATACAATACCATACTGTTGGTCATTGAAGGAAATATCACTGTAAACGGAGAACAGAAAGTCAAGACTGATCAGCTTTTGATATTTGAAAACAAAGGTGAGGAATTTGAAATCAGTACAGATGAAAAATCGGTTGTTCTGATACTGTCGGGCGAACCGATCAAAGAACCGATTGCCGCGCACGGGCCTTTTGTAATGAACAACAGAGAAGAAATCCTGGAAGCCTGCAATGAATTCAATATAGGGAAATTCGGTTATTTGGAATAAAATATAAGCAGCAAACAGTTGATCAGCTTGGTTGGTAAGAGCTCAAACTGTACAGGCCGGAATCAAATTTCCGGTCTGTTTTTTTTTGTAATGACTTTATGCTGAGCGGGTTTTCCCAAAATGGAGTCAAAAGGATTTAAAATTCTCAAAAAACCGCATTGGTCTTGTTTGAAATTGATAAAAAGATTTATATTTGCAGCCACAAAAGAGGGAAACTTCTTATTTGGAGAGATGGCAGAGCGGTCGAATGCGGCGGTCTTGAAAACCGTTGAGGGTCACACCTCCGGGGGTTCGAATCCCTCTCTCTCCGCAAAATGAAAAGTGAGTAGTTTTTGGCGCTACTTTGTGTTAACCGATGAGTTGTGGCAATTTCGTGGCAACTTTGGTTAATTGAAACAAAAGTCAGCGCGAGCAGTGGAATTAAGAGAATAGTTCGAATCCCGCCAGCTCCACAAAAGTTCAAAAAACTTCCACTTTTGATGACGTAAAATGTTAAAAACCTGTAATTCCATAAAGATTACAGGTTTTTGCTTTTATGGCCTATGCACAAAATTTTCAAAAACGCTTATAATCTTCGTGGCAGTTTTGTGGCAGTTTTAAAATTGATAAAAAGTGCCATGATAATTAATACAATACACTGTTTATCAACATGTAAACAGCGTTAACGACTTGCACCGGGAACTCTTTAGTCCGACATTTATTAACCTTTAAAACTGTTGGATTATGATTGAACAAAGCGCAGGGCTCAACTTCTTCCTGAAGACGCCCAAAAACAAAAGCAACATCAGGTTTGTGTACCTGAGAGTAACCATTGACGGTATTCCCAAAGAAACCTCCACCAAGAGAAAATGGGATGTGAATCGCTGGAATCAGAAAACAGAACGTGCAATCGGAACAAAAGAGGATGCAAGGTCACTCAACTTCTTTTTGGAATCTCTGACTACCAAAATAAATAATTTTAAAACTGAGCTTATCAATGCCGGGATTACAATTACCGCTGCCCGTATTATTGATCATGTCAAGGGAAATGATGTCTCCAAAATAACCGTCCTTAAAGAGTTCAAGAGACACAACGACGAGATACTTGCTCTCGTTCCCACAGGCGAATATGCCGAAGGTACCTATGAAAGGTATGTAACCGCACGTTCACATGTCCATGATTTTATAGAATTTAAATTCGGGAAGGCAGATATTGAGTTTCGGGAACTGAACTATGAATTTATAAAGGATTATGAGTTTTACCTTAAAACTGTTCGAGGGTGCAGCAATAACACAACATTGAAGTACATCGCAAATTTTAAGAAAATCGTTTTGCGTGCGATTGCTAAAGATTACATTTCAAAAGATCCGTTCATTTTGTTTAAAAAGAAATGGACAAAACCGAATAAGAAACCGCTGTCAAAAAAGGAATTGCAATTATTGGAAGAAAAGCGGTTTTCTACGGAGCGGTTATCGGTTGTTCGTGATATTTTCGTATTTCAATGTTATACAGGTCTTGCTTATATAGATGTTTACCAACTTAAGAAAACCAATATTAAAACCGGAATAGACGGAAAACTATGGATCATATCAAGTCGCCAGAAATCAAAATCCTGCACCGACATACCCCTGCTTCCCAAGGCAATCGAAATTATGGAAAAATACAGGGATCACCCTGTTTGCATAGAAAGAGGATCGGTATTGCCCGTAAAAAGCAATCAAAAGATGAATGAGTATCTGAAGGAAATCGGTACACTGTGCGGTTTGAACTGCACCCTTAATACCCATAAGGCGCGTAGAACCTTTGCCAGTACAGTTACACTTGCCAATGGCGTACCTATCCATGTTGTCAAGGAATTATTAGGTCATTATTCCGTCAAGCAAACCGAGGAGTATGCCATCACCGAGCAGGAATCGATCAGTAAAGAAATGGAACTGTTGCAAAATAAATTTGAACATACAAATAATTCGGTAACCGAATATGGCCCGATTCCGGCATTAGAAAGCCTGAAAGAAGAAATCAATGCCTTGAAGGCTGAAAGCACGGAAATAAAGCCGTCTGAAGAAAGATTGAAATTCATTGTATCGGAAATGGAAAAACTTAGAGAACTACTCACGCATAATTAATAATCATGATGTGATGTTTCACTTGATTGTGAATTCTACCGTACTGCGGTATCCCGGATGATACGAAGGAGTGTATCGGATATAACCGAAATCCTGAAGTTGTTTGAAGTATTTGTGGTAAGTGGGTAATGTTTGGATGTGCGATATTTTCATCAGCCGGCTCCGGCTAACATGGATGATTTCTTCCTCTTCCTGCAGATGGGCCAATTGAACCAGTCCAACCAACAGGGCGAGATGCCAGACATTCAGCCTTGAATCCCATCCTGATCTTATTATATAATCCATACAGGTTGCTGCATTCATGATTCCCGGTCTTCAAAAAGTTTCTTAATATCTGATCTGTTATAATAATATGAGCCCATTACTTTCCGAAACCTCACTTTTCCGGTAATGCGCAGGTTCTGAAGCGTTCCGGGAGAAATATCCATAATCCGGCGAATGGCTTTGCTCCTTAACCATTCGGGGTCTTCAGTTGTACTTTCGGATGTCTGCTCCCCTATCACCAGCTTTATCTCATGCAACAGAAGCAGCCCGAATTGTCTTAAATCTTCTTTTGTCAGCTGTTCTTCCATCTTCTTTTATTTTTCTAATTTTTTGAAAGTTCATGATTCATCAACCACAAAAAGGAAATGTCGCAGCAGTTGGCCTTGTAAGGCAGCATTTGACAGATTGATTTTTCTTTTTGAAGATTTTTTTCTAATTATTCGGATAGCGCCAAGCCCATTTACTTTCCCAGCCTCACCCTCCACGCGGTAAAAGCGCTTAGCTGCTATATTCGGGACAGACAATTGGAAAATCCGCAACTCCCCGCCCCCAACAGCGCATTTTCCAAATCTCTGTTTTGACGGCTATCACAGCCTAAAATTGATTTCAAAATTTATTTTGGATTTATTTCCTCAAGAAACCGGTAAAAAGGCAGCCAATTTACGGCGGCCGCCAGCGCTCAAAACCTGCCAAAAGACTACGGCATAATGGTAGAGCAAATATGGTGGCTTCGCCGGGTTGTTTTGTTTGCTCTGCCACCCTTCGGGACTTATTCCGTTTCCTTTTGGCTTTTCCCGGGCCGCCTTATTCGTCTGCTTTCTTTTTTCCGGTTTTTCTTTTGAAAAAATAAGTAGCGAAGCAGGGCGAGCCACACAGCATGATACCGGGAAAAGAATTTAAACAGAATGTCAAACTTTAAAAACAAGAATTATGAACATCATCGGAAGACTGACAAGGGATGCGCAGGTTCGCACCCTGTCAAACGGAAAACAGCTGGTAAACTTTTCAGTTGCGGTCAATGACAGCTATCGTAACAAACAGGGAGAACGGGTGGAACAGACCACTTACTTTGATTGCGCAGATTGGCGAACAACAAGGTTAGCGCCCTTTTTGACCAAAGGCGCCCTGATAGAACTCACGGGCAGGGTGTATGCTTCGGCATGGACAGGAAAAAACGGAGAGCCCAAAGCAGGTTTGAATTTCCATACTTCAAATATCAAATTTCACGGTGGAAGCAGGAAATCGGGAGCCTTTCAGGATACCGATCAATCCGAAAAAGACAGGGTATCAGAACAGATAATCGAGGATGACCTCCCGTTCTGACCACAAGAAATCATTCATTTATTTATTAACATTAAAACTTTATCATTATGGCACACAACATCAATTTTAACAAGCGAACAGGAAAGTACAGTTTCTTTTCAGTTCAGGAAAAACCCTGGCACGGATTGGGGCAAGTCGTGGAGGATTACCCTACCAGTGCTGAAGCCATCCGATTTGCAGGATTGAATTACGAAGTCGTAAAATCGCCTTTATTTACAAAAGGTTCGGCAGTAACCGAAACGGCTGACGGTATAGAAGTCGGCAGTGATGAACTGGAAGTACCCGACTATTTCGCCAATATCCGAGCTGATAACAATACGGTTTTGGGCGTAGTCGGAAAGGATTATCACATTGTACAAAACTGCGAAGCCTTTTCATTCTTTGATGCCATTGTAGGCGGAGGAGACGGTATTTTATATGAGACAGCTGGTGCATTGGGCAAAGGCGAACGGATTTTCATTACAGCCAAATTACCCGATTATATCCGTGTAGGCAAGGGCGATGATGTTACTGAAAAGTACATTTTCCTCACCACAAGCCACGATGGGAGCGGAAGTATTACCGCCGCTTTCACACCCATCAGGATCGTTTGCCAGAACACACTGAATGCCTCGCTCAGGAACATGAGCAATGTAATCCGCATCAAACATACTTCGGGCGCAAAACAACGGTTGGAAGATGCACACAGAGTTATGGGAATTGCCAATACACTGAGTGATCAGTTAGAAAGTATTTTCAATGAATGGTCAAAAGTGAGAGTTACAGACACCGAGGTGAGAAAGCTGATACAATTGGCGCTTTGTCCGAATAAAGAAACCCTTGACCTGATTCAAAAGGGTGCGGAAGATGAGGTTTCCACCGTGTTCAAGAATACTGTTGAAGATGCATTTGCTTACGGCATGATAAGCGATGCCCAACAGATGGAAACCGCAAAGGGTACTTTATTCGGTGCTTATAATGCGGTTACGGGATATTTTCAGAATGTGCGCAGATACAGGGATGATGAAGCTAAATTGCAAAGTATCGTATTGGGCGGAACAGCACAGATTAAATCGCAAAAGGCTTTTATCTATTGCACCGCTTTTGCACAGTACGGTGCGGATATTTTTCATCTTAATTAATGATTTAAAGGTTGCCGTCTGTTTAGGCGGCAACCTTTATACGACTAAAAAGGTGAGAGCTTTACTTTGCTGCAGGCGGCAAAAATGAGATTCCTTACTGCTGTCGGAAACTCATTTTCGCGTTAATTCAGAGCAACCACATCGTCAAAATACGCCCGGGACGATTCCCCCGATCTGTATTTTGCCAAAGAGGCTGCGGATTTGTCCGCACGGATAAGCGTATCCGGTTTTTACTCCGCTTTGACCGGTACAAAAAATACATTTCCTTCCTTTGTCGAAAAAGAATTTTTTGCCTGAATAAGGTGCAACCACAATCCCTTTACAAACTAGTATTCAACAGTTCTCTTACTTTATTCTGTAACTCTTTCTTATTCGGCAAATAAAGCTGATATCGCGAAACAAATATCTTATTGGATATGCCCCCTGTTGCATATTCTACCAATACTTCATCCTTTTCGGCAGATAGAATAATTCCAATAGGTTCATTATCATCTTCCACATTTTCTTCCGTTCGGAAATAGTTTAGATAAAGGTTCATCTGTCCAATATCATTATGTTCAACCTGTTTTATTTTCAGGTCAATTAGAACAAAACATTTCAAGATACGGTGGTAAAAGACCAAATCAATATAAAAATGACGGTTACGGATAGAGATTTTATATTGCCTGCCAACAAAGGCAAATCCTTTTCCGAGCTCAAGCAAGAATAGCTGCAGGTTTTCTATGATTTTCTGTTCGAGTGCCTTTTCTGTCACGAGGGGGCTCTGCGGTATTCTTAGAAAATCCAAAATATACGGATCTTTTATGACCTCTGTTGGGTCAGTAACAATATGCCCTTTTTCTGCAAGCTGTAATATACCCCGTTTGTCTTTGCTCAATGCCAGACGTTCAAACAGGGATGAGTTTATTTGTCTTTCGAGTTCCCTGTATCCCCAGTTTTCCAGTATGGATTGTTTTTCATAAAATTTTCTTGCTGTATTGTCTGAAACTCCCAGTAAGGTAACAAAATGTGTCCAGCTCAATTTGGCAGGCACTGCCTGCCATTTTTGGTACGCCAAATAGAAACGTCGCATGTCCAAAATGTTCCGCCTGCCAAATCCTTTTCCGTAGCGTTGTCTAAGGTCTTTGGAAAGCTTTGACAATAAATCACTTCCGTACTCTGCACGTTCCTTACCGCGCTGTTCGTATTCAACAATGTGCCTGCCGATTTCCCAATTAGCTTTTACCAGTTCTGTATTTACATATTTGATGGCATTCTGCCGCGCCTGTTCAATGGTGAGTCCAATATTGTCAAGCAGTTCATCGTATTTTGCTTTTGAAAGTTCCATAGATATGCCCTTAGTACACAAATTTAAACATTCTGGTGCTAAAAGCACTGATACCATTGATAAAATCATCACAGCGCCAAATACCGGCACCCACTTCCATATTTGGATATTCAAATTGAACCGTTCTTAGATTCACGCCCAAACATTTAAAATTTATAGAAATGCAGGGACAAGACGATTTAAGAGGCCTAGTTAATATGGGATTTATACGGACACAGTGAGAATCATTACAGTATTGGTGCACTTGTATTGGCTCTGTTACGGATTCTTTTTAAAGCAGAGCTTCTACACCCAAGAGGGGATTTTCCCTTTTTTCAAAGGGGCTTTTTCCTGATGGTTCAAATTAATTTAATTGTTAACATTGTCAAAAAGTAATATTAACGTTTTATTAAAATCGAATCTTGTGAAAACAAACAACCTCAAAATAATCTTTCTGCTGATTTCAGCCACTTTGTTTTCAGTAAGTGTCCGGTCGCAAAAAATCGAATGGCAGCAGGTTCTGGGCGGCGCCCACAGCGAATACCTCTACGATGTCAAAGCAACACCCGACTACGGCTTTCTGCTGGCGGGCAGTTCATTCTCGGGCAAAACAGGTACCAAAACCGAAGCCGGACAGGGCGATCTGGACTATTTCCTCTGGAAGATGGATGAATCCGGCAAAATGGAATGGCAGAAATCATTCGGCGGTTCGGGCAGCGATTACCTCTACAGCGCTGCACTGACCAAAGAAGGCGGCTATATCCTGGGCGGCAGCTCGGATTCACCCAAATCGGGCGACAAAAAAGAAGACGGCTTTGGTAATATGGATTTCTGGATACTCAAACTCAACCCCGAAGGAAAAGAAGAATGGCAGCTGACACTGGGCGGCATCGGAAACGACCAGCTGCAGAGCATACAGCAGACTGCGGATGGCGGATACATCGTCGGTGGCAGTTCTGATTCCTCGCCGATTAAAGACAGTGATGGAAAAACAATCGGCAGCAAAACAGAAGAAAGCCGCGGAAGCATGGATTACTGGGTAATCAGACTCAGCCCGGAAGGACAGATTGAATGGGAAAAAACCTTTGGCGGTTCTTTTTCCGACCGACTGAAAGATATTTTGATTTTGGAAGACGGCTTTCTGATTGCCGGAACTTCCAACTCACCCTTGGGAACGGGCAGCAAAACAGTACAGCACTACGGTGAAAATGATTACTGGCTGATTAAACTTGACGACCGGGGAAATGAAATCTGGCAAAAAGCTTACGGCGGAGACGGCGATGATTCGCTTGCACAAATCATTTCAACCGAAAACGGTTATCTGATTGCCGGCAGCTCCAACTCAAAACCAAATCCCGACGGCGGAAAAACAGCTACCAACGGTGAAGGAACAGATTTCTGGGTGGTTGAGATTGACAGAGACGGCAATACGATTTGGGATGCAACTTATGACATCGGCAGATGGGATGTGCTGGTATCGGTTGCAGCGACAGATCAAAACGAATATCTGCTCAGCGGTTATGCTTCTTCGGAAACATTGGGCAGAAAAACCGACAGCAAAGGAGTCAATGACTATGCGGTCATAAAGATCAATTCAAAAGGAGAAAGCCTCTGGCAGAAAACCATCGGCGGCATGGGCAGCGATCAGCTGAAAGGTGCCGTACAGATGAGAGACGGCGGTTATCTGCTGGCCGGAAACTCGGATTCCAAAAAGTCGGACGACAAAGACCGGGCCTCGATAGGCGGGAACGACTACTGGGTGGTGAAACTGGGCAGTGAAAATAAAACGACTGAAGACAGAAAATTGGTCGAGGTCTTCCCCAATCCTACCTATCAGTACACCAATATTGTCATTGCCGAAGACTTCAGAGAAGCCAAAGCAGATGTATTTGATCTGAACGGCAGAAAACTGCAGACCAAAGAGCTGCTCTATCGCAGCACCCCAATTGACCTCCAGGGCTATCCGCCGGGGGTGTACATCATCAAAATCACAATTGACGGAAAAACCGAGGAGGTGAAGGTGCTCAAGAAGGGAAGTAAGTAATAATAAGTAATAAATCATTTTGAAAATCTTAATTATCGCATCATAAAATCAAAACATGAGAAAATTAAATATACTGTTTGCAGGGATCCTCTTACTCATAAATACAATTTGTAGTTATGCACAGGAAAACCAGGAGAATGGAGATCCTTACCAGTACAACCCGTCTGAAAAAATGTTTCTGCCCACACCTGAGCAGGCTGCCTTGATGAAATTCACGGATATACCGGCTGGAAACCATACCGGTGTTCTTGGATATTCAATTCCTATATACACCATTCAGGGCAAAGAATTTTCACTGCCGGTCAGCATTGATTATCATGGCGGCGGTATAAAAGTCAACGAAGTATCGGGTTCGGTAGGAATTGGCTGGGCATTGAATGTTGGAAGTATCAGTCTTTCGGAGGAAATTAGAGGTGAAAGAGATCAGGAAATTTACAGACTCGGTTATTATAATCCGGATGATTTTCAGCCGATAAAAGTCCCTCAGAATCAGGATTATTTGAATGGTCTGGCAATGCTGGCAATGGCGCCCGGGACAAAAGGATACAAACCTGAGAAAGAACTCCAGCCTGATTATTTTTCCTACTCATTGTTTAACAACAGCGGTAAATTTATATTTGACAATAACAACAAGCCCCATACGATACCCAAGGACAATGTGAAAATCATCGGGGCTCAGAAACTGATCGACAGCAAGGGAATTGTGTATCATTTTTCGTCTTTTGAACAGGAAAATGCAAATTACGGAAACGGCACAAACAATTACGGCGGAATTGTAGAAAACAGAAAAAGCTACGGTTATAAAATAGATTCAATCAGGATTCCGCAATCAAATGAACTGATTGAATTTCATTACCATCAGGTTCAGTATTCTTATTTTAGTTCACACACAGTGACAAACAAAGTTCATTTGTCTTCAATAGGCATTCCGGTTACAACTCCTTCGGGATCCAACACCATAGCAACTGTCACCGAATATTTGCCTGATTATGTGGACTACAACAACATCAGAATTGAATTCAAATACAAAATGAACGGCTCACAGTTTCTGAACCGTGAAGATGTGGACGGTGGCGGAGCAATATTGGAATATATCATCGTAAAAGACAAGATAAATAACACTGTCATCAGAAATTATAAACTGACAACAGGATACTTTGTATCTCCAAATGAAAACCTGCCGCTTGTATGGGGGAATATAACCACATACAACCCATTGTTCAAAAGATTAAAATTAAATTCTGTAAATGAGCAGATAAGCAATACCGGATATGAATTTGAGTATTATGGAGAATCCGAACAGCAATATCTGCCTCCCAGATTTTCCTATAAAACAGATTATTGGGGCATGTACAATGGAAAAAATAATGACACCGAGCTTCATGACTATGTAATTGAAGGACAGAACAGAAAATACTATTATCCGGGTGCTGACAAAAACCCTGACAGTACTTACGCAAAAATAGGGTCACTCAAATCAATAAAACTTCCCACCGGAGGTTTTCAGGAATTTAAATATGAACTGGACGAATTCAAAAATACAGTTTTTGATGATGATGACACCCAATTCAATCCGGTTTATGATTATGAGCAAAGAGATTTTGTATTGGATACCGCTGATCCGAACTTCCCTTTAAATCAATCTGTCCTAATTAATCCGCCGGC
>Ga0172382_10006289_pt1 | contig 17324 bp, 14 predicted proteins | sample Leawel138RmetaG_FD_122245 | JGI IMG/M metagenome (GOLD analysis project Ga0172382, IMG submission 122245) | Leachate microbial communities from a municipal landfill in Southern Ontario, Canada - Leachate well 138R metaG | ecosystem: Engineered > Solid waste > Landfill > Unclassified | place...
ATTGAATATATTGATTCATTAAACCTAACCGATTATGCTGAAACCAAAACCGGTTATAAAATAACCGGACAACAAATTTACTTCTATGGTTATTGTCCTGAATGCAAAAATTAATACAAAAATGACACAATAAGTTATGTTTAAACATAACTTATTGTGTCATTTTTAGCTAAGATAAGATTCCTCCAAAGCATTGCTAACAGCCTTTAACAACTTATTTATTATATAAGAGGATTTCTCCATATCCTCAACGTTTATAACTTCTTGAGTTTTAATTATTTTACCGATAACTGCTGTAATTTCATCTTTTAATTCATTGTTATCTTTTATATATTCTTGAGGAAAGTCCAGTATCTTTATGTTCTTTATCTTATTCTTAGCTATTAAAACTTGTACCTTTATTTCTCCTTTATCAGTATTCTCCACTCCAACATATTTACCATCTTTATATTCTAAATAAAAATATCCGGAGGTTGGTTTTTCTTCTCTATTACCCCAAAATTTAAGCGTAAGTATCAAGCCAAAAACTATAATTAGAATTATTCCGGTATAAATAATAAGTCTTTTTTTAGTTAATAAAATAATTTTATGCTTTATAATGATCCCTCCCAACTTTATTTACTTCTTATATAAAGTTATTATGAGGGATATAAATATATGCTATTTTTAGAAACTTTTGATTAAATTGTAATGGAGTTCGTCCATTTACCGCAACGGTCTCCCCACATTGCAACAATCTTTCCATCCATTATTATCTTTATCACTTCACAAGCATTATCACAACCATCACAAATGAAACTTGTGGGTGTAAATTCCAATTCTGCACATTCAAAACCTCTAAATTTTGTAGTTTTGCCGGATCTCCCAATTAGTTCTTTTGCTAATATTGCTGATCCTACAGCTCCCATAACCCCATAATTCTCCGGTACTATAACCTTATGGTTTAATTCTTTTTCAAAAGCTACAACAATACCTTTATTTGCGGCAACACCTCCTTGAAACACATACGGAGGCTCCAGCTTCTTGCCTCTACCTAAGTTGTTTATATAGTTTCTAACAAGTGCTTCACATAATCCATTTATTATTTCAGCTTTAGAAAAACCAAATTGCTGTTTTGCTATCATATCTGATTCGGCAAAAACAGTGCACCTTCCGGCAATTCTCACATTTCTTTCAGCTGTAAGTGCCATATCGCCAAATTTTTCTATAGGTATCCCCAGCCTTTCAGATTGATGTTCTAAAAATGAACCTGTTCCGGCAGCACAAACCGTATTCATAGCAAAGTCGGTTACCATACCATCTTTAAGAATTATTATTTTGGAGTCCTGACCTCCTATTTCAAATATCGTTCTGGTTTCCGGTGCATATGTAATAGTTGCTGTAGCATGGGCAGTAATCTCATTTTTTATGACATCTGCCCCAACCATAATACCGGTCAATTGTCTTCCGCTTCCGGTTGTACCTACTCCTAATATTTCTATGTCCCCATTAAACTCTTTATATAATTTCCTTAAACCAATTCTTGAAGCTTCAACAGGCTGCCCATTAGTTCTTAAATAAAGTGAAGACAAAATATTATTCTCATTATCTATAGCCACCAAATTTGTACTGACAGAACCGATATCAATGCCCAAAAATACTCCTATCATATATATCCTCCATTATGCGATTCTAATTCTCTTTTTGTTTTTTATAAGATCTAAAAATGCCTCTATTCTCGTTTGCACATTTGCTAACCCGGTTTGTTCATCAATAGGCAAAGTGATAACAGGTATATTGTATTCATTGGTTATTGCAGGAATTATACTTTGACTTACAAGTTCCGGTAAACAAGCAAAAGGCATCAAATGCACTACACCGTCAAATCCTCTTTCGGCATAATCTACAATATGTCCTACTGTTTGTTTCGCATGTCCCCCAATTATTTCTTTTATATACTTTTCACCTTTTTTTAAAATTTCTAATTCATGAGGTTTTGAAATCCATATAGGTAATAAATTATAATCAATCCATTCTGAAATATATTGCGACCTTTCAACTTCCGCTCCCATATTTCCTAAGATTTCTTCGATTTTAAGATTTATTGATTTTTCCATAACCACGTAAATTTCTCCAACAATACCAACTCTAATTTTTTCTGGCTCAGGAATTTTAATAACTTTTATATCATCCAATATAGATTTACTTTTTATCTTTGCCTTCTTAACATCTTCAATATTTTTTATATCATTGAAAACTTTTTGTACTTTCTCCCATGCCCTATTACAATCACCATAACAAACTTCATAAGCTCTTAATTTTTGTATCTTCTTTTCCATCTTGTCCATAGATTTTGCCATTAAGTAGACGATTCTTAAAGTTTCCCATAAATAGAATAGAGAATTTCCATTCATAATTTTTCTCACATTTTTAATTGTTCCCATGATATCTCTTTTATAAGCATCAAATACTATTAAGTCTATATCATAACCCATGTTTTTTAATATTCTGGAATGAGTTTCTCCATAAAAACCTGCTCTGCAAGGACCATGACCGCCTGATGTCACAAGTGTAGTAGCTCCCAATTCAATAGCTTCAATATAACTGCCTAAAATTATTTTTAGAGGATAGCATGCGAATTCAGGACTATTCTTTACACCCAAATCAATAGTCCTCTGAGAAGGTACAGGCGGCTCTATTACTTCATGGCCTAATAATTCCAATAATTTTTTATATATAACTGTTGTACCCATATAAGGAAAAGACACTTTCATACTATGTTTGCCTCCTTTATTGACATAACCTTTTTTCTATAAATCATATCTATAAAAGCTTCTACTCTTGTTTGCAGATGATTTTCTCCCATATGCTCATCGACTCTTATAGTCATAAAAGGTTTTTTGTAATCTATTGATTCCAATTCCATAATCTTCCCAATAAGTGAATCCGGACCGCATCCAAAAGCCGTTATATGTATAATACCATCGATATTTACATCCTTTAAAAATTTATATCCTACAGCTAGCAGTTTATTGGAAAAAGTCCAAAACAAAACTTTTTTCATACCTTTTAGCTGATTGTCTAAAACATTCTCATTAAACATTTCAAAGGTTTGAATACTTATATTTCTTTCTCTTAGTCTGTCTACTATTCCCATACTAATAAACTCATCATATAAATTATATACATATGCCATTAAACCTATGTTCAAAAAACCGCCTTCAGGTTCTTTCTTTATATCAATGCCTGACTCCATTGCATCAAGCACCTCTTTAGCAGTATATCCTTTTGTTGATAAACTTCTATACTCTTTCCATGATAATCTTGCTTTCTTTAGAGCGGATCTCATCTTGAATGCAGAAACCCCCAAAATGCCGCACATAGGCAGGTAGTTTCTGACATCAGAAATATCATCAGAGTTAGAAGATATATTTGGTGTTAAAAGCATGTCTTTGGCATCAGTTAAACTGTACTTAACCATATCAGGAAGCCCCATAAACTTTGGACAAAAATATTCTCCCTTTCGTATATTCATCATTCTGGGCACAAAAATATAATCCACATCTTGCTCTAACAATTCCAATACATGTCCATTAAATATTTTTATCGGAACACATATGTCGGAAACAGAAATCTTGATTCCTTTATTTACTAATTCCTTTGCTGTATTTTTCGTTGTAACTACTTCAAATCCTAATTCCTCAAATAAAACCTTCCATAAAGGATAGTAATAGTAATATAATAATGCTTTTGGTATCCCTATCTTCAATTGAAAGCTCCTTTCAACACATATCTATATAAATTTTATGCCTCTTAACTTTAAAGTGCAATTATAATTATTATCCGGTTTTATATCATAATCTTATATCTATTATAGTAATTGCAACATTACTTGAGTTATTTATCTTTTGTAATGAATTTCGCAGGTTTTTTTATAGCTAATGTGTTAAGCAAGTACTCTACAATTAATAATATTTAATAGAATATAAAAATAGACCCTTTAGGGTCTACGATGATTCGCTATGGTTTATACTTATCGGCCGGTTTGACCCCAAATATAAGACATTAAAACAAATAAAATAAATAGTTATATATTAACTATTTATTTTCTATTCTTATTTTTTATATCTTCAGCTTCTGTTCCTATAATTGATACTCCTTGCCATATCTTTTCTATATCTACACCGGAAAAGCTAATTCTCATATGAGACAAGCCCATTTCCCCTTTATTGTAAAAAGTCCCCGGAGATATAACTACTTTTTTTTCTATACACTTATGATACAATTCTACAGAGGAAACATCTTCAGGTAACTTAACCCATAGATTTAACCCACCTTTAGGTTCTATAAGGCTACCTCCTCTGATAAACTTTCTGATTGCTCTGACCATTTCCAAATATCTGACAGCTAATTCCTCTTTTAGATATTCTGTATGTCTTTCCAAAATGCCTTCATCAATATATTTACGCAATACTCTTTGCATAAGACCTGATGTGGATATATCAGAAGCTATTTTTGCATCTGCTGTTCTATCTCTAATTTCCTCAGGTACAATCAAATAAGCAAGTCTAAGCCCCGGCATAAATATTTTTGAAAAACTTTTTAAATAAATAGCATTATTATCATTATCATAAGATTTTAAAGAAAAAATATTGGTTTTTGTAAAATTTAAATCACCTGCATAATCATCTTCAAGTATCTTGAAATTATACTTCCTAGCCAACAAAAGTAAATATCTTTTTTTTCTTTCTGAATAAGTATAACCTGTCGGGTTATGGAAATTTGGCATTGCATAAAATAGTACAGGTCTAAACTGTTTTACCAACATCTCTAATTCTTTTATGCCGGGTCCATCAGGATATAAAGAGACCTGAACCAATCTTGCTCCTCTTGACTTAAAAGCAGCTATAGCACCGCTATATGTAGGTGTTTCTACAAAAACATAATCACCACTTCTAACCATGGCTTTGGCAATTATATCAATACCCTGCTGAGCACCTGATACTACATAAATGTCATCTTCTTTGCATTTAATCCCATAAGATTCTGAATATAGTTGCAGTGATTTTCGTAAAGGCAAATATCCGGTGCTGGTTTGATACATAAAAGCACTTGCACCATCTTCTTCCAGTACTTTATCCATCACGTTTTTAAAATCTCTTATGGGAAAAAGCTTAGGATCAGGAGCAGAAGATGATAAGTCGATTATATCATCGCCGTAACTATAACCAAACTCCAACTCCCCCGGTTCAAAATAAAGAACATCATTTCCTATTAAAATTTCTTCATCTTTTGATAAAACAAAAGTCCCGCTGCCTTCTTTTTTATATACCAAATTATCCTTTTCCAGCATTTTGTATGCATTTACAACAGTAAGAGTATTAACATCTGTATCTTTTGCCAACATTCGTATAGAAGGTAATTTACTACCACTCGGTATAGCACCGTTCATTATTAAATCCCTGATTTGCCTATATATTTGAAAATACTTTGCATCATCATGGTTTTCGTCAATATTTAGCTCTAGTTTATAACTCATATTATCACCTTTTTAAAAGAAACAAAAAAAATTGTATCAATACAATTTTAACATATTTTTTTGTTTTTTTAAATATCTATCAGTTTTCCATTTGGCCAATTGTCAATTCACTTGATTTCTCTTCTGCTTTTCCCTCAGGCCTTTGTAATACAATAATACCTATAATTATTAATAGCCCGCCAACTATTTGGGGAAAAGACAGAATATCATTAAATATAATTGCCGCCATAATTGTCGTCACTACCGGCTCAATTGTGCTGATTATTGCAGTTTGCGAGGGGCCTATTCTTTTCATTCCCTCATAAAATGTTAAAATTGCTATCACTGTTGCAAAAACAGCTGTCATTATGCTATATAGCCAAGCCATATATGGCATTTTGATTAAATTCCTTGAAAACAACCCGGTAATGTTTGCCATCAAGGAACAACCTGTAGTAACATATGTAGTGACTATAATCGGATTCACGCCTTTAATAACCTTACTCCCCACAATAATATAAATAGAATAAATAAAGGCTGCCAATGCTGCATAGAATATCCCTATTATATTGACATTTCCTATACTAAAGCCAACTATCATCATCAATCCTACAGAGGATAGGATGAGAGCAATTATTTTACTTTTTGTTACTTTCTCTTTTATTATAAAATACGATAATACAGAAACAATTATTGGATTTGTATAAAAAACTAAAGCAACTAATGGTGTGGAAATAAAATTAAGAGCATAAAAATATGCTGCAGTTGTAGAATTATAGCCGATAGAACCCAGCAAAATCAGATGTATGACTTTTTTCTTACCGACCTTATAATCTATTTTTTTTATTAAACTTATAGTCCACATAATCAAAGCAGCGACAGTAAACCTTATGGATAATACAGTAGACGTGTTTCCACCGTTACTATATGCCAGCTTGGCAAATATGGGTAAAAAACCGAAACAAGCACCTGAAATAGCTGCACATAAAAACCCTAATTTTTTTTTCAATATTACAATCTCCCTTCTTCATAGGAAGTTTGTATATATTATATCATTATGTAATCTTTTAGTATATAAAATTACAGGTCATATGCTTTATTCAAGTTCGTGTATTGATAGTGTTCTGGTATGAGTTGTATGATTCCATTCCTTGTCTTTCATCATAATAATACCTTCTATAGCTATTGGTATCCAAGTTATACAATATAATAAATAAGCAGGATAGTAAAAGAACAATTTATAAGACAACTTACCATCTAAAAATAAACTTACGGGAATTAAAAAGAACTGAATAATACCATAAGCTTTAAAAAAACCGGGAAATACACTAATTGTCAAAATAAACATACCGCTATCAAATAAATATACATTTAACAATGGAATCCAAATCATTAAACCGCCTAAAAGAATTACATATGGCTGTAAGGTATATATAGCACAATCCAATAGTGCGGCATTTTTTTCTATCAAACCTTTTTTAAATAGCTTAATGAAATACCTTGAATTTACATCGGCAAAACCTTGCATCCATCTACGTCTTTGATTCCATGATTGTGCTAAAGTTATGGGTTTCTCGTCATATACAACTGCTTCGTGAACCCATCCCACTTTAATCCCATTCAAAACCAGATTCATGGTAAATTCCAAATCCTCAACAAGGCAAGTTGCCTCCCAACCTACCTCTTTTAGGGTGTTTATATCTACACAAAATCCGGTTCCGCCAATCTCGCAACTTAAACCTAAATGCCACCTTGAACACTGAAATAATCTATTGGCAGCCCAAAAAGCTATAGAATAGCTTGCGGTAATCCATGAATCTTCCGGATTTTTACTATCTATATAACCCTGTAAAACCTTATAACCCTGACATAATTTGTTATTCATTTCTTTCAAAAAGTTTTTTGAAACTAAATTATCCGCATCAAATACAACAATAGCATCGTAATCTACATTATCTTTAAAAATCACCTCATTGAAACCCCATTTCAAAGCATGCCCTTTACCTCTCTTTTCCGTATCCTTTCTAACTAAGACATTGGCACCTTTTTCATATGCTTTGTTTCTAGTATTATCAGTACAATTATCCGCCACAACAAAAACATCGTAATATTCCTTGGGGTAATTTAGGTGATTCAAATTTTCGACTATACTCCCTATAACCTCTTCTTCATTATGTGCCGGTATAAATATAGCAAATTTTTTTACTGGAAAATAACTTTTATATTGTGGTTTATTTATCTTTTCTAATAATCCATATATAGACATAAAAAAATAATACAAACCAAAAAAAGCAAACAGAATTTGAATTATAGTAAATAGAACTAAAATTAAACTTTTAAGCATCTGTGCCTCCTGTTAAATATTCTAAAACTATAATTTATTATTCCATTTTTAAAGCTATTATATGAAATTATATAGAAGCATATTTTTGAAACTATATTTTTATAAAAAGCATCAAAATTAAAGTGCTGAGATTAAATACCAAATGAACAGTAACAGCAGAAAAATAGCCTTTTTTCTCATAAATATAATTGCAAAAAAGCGCCAAACCAAAAAATGACGGTATACCGGCTATATTATAATGGGCGATTGTAAAAATAGCAGCAGAGAGAATTGCCGCATAAAAAGAAGGCATATATGAAAGGAAAAACTTATCATACAAAAAATATCGGAATACATATTCTTCAACAAAAGGAGCAAAAATAACAATTAGAAGAAACATCACAAGCTTTAGATATAAATCTGATTGATAAAAGTTAACAATTACGTCTTGAGGCTTTGCATCAAAATCAGCAAAGTAATTAAGAATTACAATATAAATTGAATTTACAAATGTAAGACCTATCTTGAAAATTATAGTTAATATACTTACTTTAAATAGTTGAAACCATCTAAATTCCCAAACATCTATATCTCTATAAAATCGATTATCATTTTCATTACGGAGATGATATCGGGTAATCAGTATTACTACGGCAATAAAGGGAAATAAGTTTTCAGTAAAAATGCTTCCCAACCAATATATTGCGGAAAAAACCACTATAATCCAAAACTTTTTGTCTTTTAAAAAAACACTATATAATTGTATAAATATAGAAGCATTAATTATTAAAAAAATAAAAATAAAAACGATAGTACGGATAAGATCCAACAATCACCCCTCCCAACATAAGTCACATTATAATAAATATTTCATCATCTCACTCCAAAGCAAATCCCTACCTATATGACTTACTGAAGAATAAGGTATAAGAAAATCGTTATCATCAAGATTCAAAGTATTTCTTATGATATTAGTATTATTTTGTATTTTATTTTTGCTAATCTTGTCCAATTTAGTTGCTACAACTATAACACTTTTTTTATATGATTTGATAAAATTATACATAATTTTATCATCTTCTGTAGGTTTATGCCGTATATCAACCAGCAATATTACTGACTTTAGATTTATTCTCCCATGCAAATAAGTTTCTATCATATCCGCCCATTTTAATTTTTCCGTCTTAGAAACTGCGGCATACCCATATCCGGGGAGGTCTACAAACATAATACAATCATTGACCATAAAAAAATTTATTGTTCTTGTTTTCCCCGGGTTGGAGCTAACCTTTACCAGCTTTTTTCTATTCAAAAGAGAATTAATAAGCGATGACTTGCCTACATTTGATCTGCCTGCAAAAGCAAATTCAGGCAAATCATCCTTCGGATACCCTTGGGGTTTGACTGCAGATATTATAAAACGGCAGTCTTTAATTATCACCTTTATCACCTCTAAACAAGGCATGTTCAATAACCTGATCCATATTTTCAACTAAAACAAATTCCATTGCTTTTTTGACGTTGGCAGGTATTTCTTCAATATCCTTTTCATTCTCCGCCGGCATTATTATTTTCTTTATTCCTGCTCTTTTTGCCGCCAGTACCTTTTCTTTCAATCCACCGATAGGAAGTACTCTGCCCCTTAAGGTTATTTCTCCCGTCATTGCTACATCTTTTCTAACCGGTATATTACATAGAACGGATATCAAAGCCGTTGCCATAGTTATTCCGGCAGAAGGGCCATCCTTTGGAGTAGCACCCTCAGGTACATGAATGTGTATATCTGTTTTTTTATTAAAATCTTCTTCTATGTCAAATTTATCAACTCTTGATCTTATATAACTAAGACCTGCCTTTGCAGACTCCTTCATAACATCGCCTAAATGGCCTGTCAGCTCTAATTTACCTGTACCGACCATTGTTGTTACTTCAATAAACAATGTATCTCCGCCTACAGGAGTCCATGCAAGTCCTGTCGCTACACCTATCTCATTTTTCGAACCTATGGTATCATATTTATATCGTGGAATTCCAAGATATTTCCTTACACTTCTTGGGCTTATTCTGATTTTCTTCTTTTCTTTTTCAACTATTTCCGTAGCTGCTTTTCTGATAATATTTGCTATTTCTCTTTCAAGATTTCGTACTCCTGATTCTCTAGTATAATTATTTATAACATTTCTTACAGCTTTTTCAGATATAGATATATTTTCAGGTTCTAAAGAATGTTCCTTTATTTGTTTTTGCAAAAGATGTTTTTTGGCAATATTCAGCTTTTCTTCTTCCGTATATCCATATATATTTATTACTTCCATCCTATCCAAAAGGGCAGCCGGTATAGTATCTACTGAATTTGCAGTAGTAATAAACATAACTCTTGACAAATCAAAAGGCAGTTCCAAATAGTGATCCCTAAAATCTTTGTTTTGTTCAGAATCAAGTACTTCCAATAACGCAGATGCCGGATCACCCCTAAAATCACTACTCATTTTATCTATCTCATCAAGTAAAAATAAAGGATTTTTTGTTCCGGCTTGCTTCATATAATATATTATTCGTCCCGGAATCGCACCGATATAAGTTCTTCTATGACCTCTTATTTCTGCTTCATCTCTAACTCCCCCCAAGGACATTCTTACAAATTTCCTTTCCATTGCTCTGGCGATAGATTTAGCTATAGAAGTCTTGCCTACGCCGGGAGGACCTACGAAACAAAGTATAGGACCTTTCATATTATTCGATAGTTTTCTTATTGCTAAATACTCAAGGACCCTTTGTTTTACTTTTTTTAACCCGTAATGATCCTCCTCTAAAATCTTCCTTGCATTTTTTATATCTAAATTATCTTCCGTCTCATCATTCCAAGGTAAATCAAATATCCAATCTAAATATGATCTTATGACTCCTGATTCAGGAGAAGCAGGCGACAGTTTTGAAAGCCTGTCAACTTCTTTATTTACCTTATTTACAACCTCCTCAGGAAGCTTAAGCCCCGATAGCTTATTTTTATACTCCAATATCTCTTCTTCGAAACTGTCTTTCTCACCGAGTTCTTTTTGCATTGCCTTTATCTGTTCTCTTAAATAATACTCCTTTTGAGTCTTATCTATTTGCTTTCTAACCCTATTATTTATCTTGCGTTCTAATTCTAAAATATCCAACTCTTTTAATAAAACAAAATAAAGCTTTTCTAGCCTTTCAACTACATCAAACTGTGCCAGTATCTCCTGTTTTTGCTCTATTTTTACTGTTAAATTTGAAGCTATAATATCTGCAAATCTATCAATATCTTCTATATTTGATATAGTAATCAGAATTTCAGGTGTAATCTTTGAATTAAGTTTTACATATTCTTCAAAAGCATCAGAGACACTGCGTTTTAATGCCTCGATCTCCATATTATCTTCTCTGACAATTTCATCGTGCTCTAATACATCAACAACAAAATAAGGATCCTCCGCAACAACATCCTTAATTTCAGCTCTGGCTATCCCTTCCACAAGGACCCTTATAGTATCTCCCGGAAGTTTAAGCAATTGTTTAATTCTTGATATAGTACCAACCTTATAAAAATCTTCCTCTTTTGGCTTATCTACGGTAGGATCTTTTTGTGTTACAAGAAAAATAATTTGATCGTTCAACATAGCCTCTTCTAATGCTTTTATTGATTTTTCTCTTCCAACATCAAAATGCAGCAGCATATACGGAAAAATGCTTAAACCGCGAAGAGGAAGCAGCGGTAAGCTTTTAATATTCTCAGACATAGTAATCACCTCTATTAAGTAAAATGTAGTTTTTATCAAGCCACGTATAGTTTATTATATATATATAACACTCTTTAATCAATAATTTTTTATATGCTCGTCCAAAACACATATGCTATTACAGTTTATACACAACGCAATCTTAATCAAATATCAATATTCTACAATAAAAATATAAATTTATACAATATGTGAACTGTAACACACTATTATGTATAATACATCATATAATCAATGTGCTGAATTTATGTTTTGATTATTTGCAGCAATACTTTTAACTGTCACATATCCAACATCCGGTATTACAGCTACATGTTTTTTTCTTTCTTTTGAACTCAATAATGCAATATCTATAACTTCCTGAACATTTTCAACCGGTATAACTTCTACCCCAATATCGTTAAGTATGTATTGATAATTATCTTTTGGGATAATAACTTTATTCGCCCCGGCCATTTTAGCTGCTTCAATTTTAGCAACTATACCACCCACCGCCATAACTTTTCCCCTTATAGAAACCTCACCCGTTATAGCAACATTATTATCAACAGGTATATTAACTATAGCAGAATAAATGGCTACTGCTATGCTCACTCCTGCTGAAGGCCCATCTATTGGTGTGCCCCCGGGAAAATTAAGATGGATATCATAATCATAAGGATTTACTTCAAGGTATTTTTTAATAACTGTCAAAACATTTTCTACAGAGGATTTTGCCATGCTTTTTCTTCTGATTGTTCTACTTTGACTGGAACCAAGCTCTTCTTCATCAATTATGCCTGTTACTATAATCCTACCTAATCCATTTGGCGCAGATATAGCAGTAGCCTCTATTTCAAGAACAGCACCTAAATTAGGTCCATAAACTGCAAGACCATTGACATATCCTACCTGAGGTTTCCCGCTTATCTTTTTTTCAGGTCTTGGGCTATATTGACCACTGTTTAATACCCACTCAATATCTTTTATTAATACTTTATCTCTTCCTTCGCTTATATTTATACCTATTGCTGTTTGTAAAATATTAACTGCCTCGCGGGCATTAGTTGCATATTTTGCAATAATATTTGGTACGTCTTCTTCCATATCAAAAAATATTTTTTCCATGGTTTTATTACATACATTTTTTATTTCATCTGAGGTCAAAGACTTGAAGTATATCTCCAAGCATCTTGATCTAAGCGCAGGAGGTATGGATTCCGGTCCTCTTGTTGTCGCTGCAATAAGTCTAAAGTCGGCAGGAAGGCCATTTTGAAAAATATCATGTATATGGAAAGGAATATTTGGGTCTTCTGAATTATAGTATGCACTTTCCAATAATACCTTTCTATCCTCCAAAACTTTTAAAAGTTTATTCATTTGTACAGGATGCAGCTCACCGATTTCATCTATAAAAAGGATACCGCCATGAGCTTTTGTGACCGCCCCCGGTTTTGGTTGCGGAATACCTGCAGAACCCATAGAACCTGCGCCTTGGTATATAGGATCATGTACGGAGCCAATTAATAAATCTGCAATGCATCTTTCATCAAACCTTATAGTAGTAGCATCCATCTCTATAAATTTTGCATCCTGTCTAAAGGGAGTCTTTGGAGTATTTTTTGCTACCTCCAACACCAACCTTGCAGCAGCGGTTTTACCTATTCCCGGTGGACCGTAAATGATAACGTGTTGTGGATTAGAACTGCATAAAGCGGCTTTTAGAGCCTTTATGCCATTTTCTTGGCCTATTATATCAGCAAAGCTTGATGGCCTTGTTAGTTCTGATAATGGTATAGTCAATTTAATATCTCTTAGCTTTTGAAGCTTATCCATTTCTTTTTTACTTTCTCTTTCTACTACAACTTTAGTACCCTGTTGTCTTTTCATTATATTGACAACATAAAAACCCATTATTGCGATAAAAATTAATTGTATCCAAAGAAATGTCTGCGACAAATTATTGACCCCTTTCATACAAAACGAAAATATTAAGACTATTCGTTTTACTAAAAATTAATTCATGCCATTCACAACAATTAAAGAAAAAGTAAACTGTTAATGTCATTGCTGTCAATAATATTATTCACTTTGGAATTTTTTTTATCCTGCACTTTTTACCTTACTAAAAATTTCAAAAAAAAACCGATTGGAATACCAATCGGCTATGATGCAGTGTCTCGCTTAGCTTTACTACTCTTTTTGCTCTGTTTTTTTATTGGTTTTTTGGTTCCGGGCTCCAGATATACAATAATCGGCTCTCTGTTTTCTTTAATTGCCTCTTTTGTAATTATACATTTATCTATATCTTCCCTAGAAGGTATTTCATACATAACATTTAACATAGCCTTTTCCAATATTGACCTAAGTCCTCTGGCTCCTGTCTTTCTTTCCATAGCCAATAAAGCTATCTCATGCAGTGCATCTTCATCAAATATTAAATCTACGTTATCCATTTCAAATAATTTTTGATATTGTTTTACCAAAGCATTTTTGGGTTCGGAAAGAATTTTTATTAACGCATCTTTGCCCAAAGAACTTAAAGTAACTAAAATAGGTAACCGCCCTACAAATTCAGGAATCAAACCATACTTTAACAAATCCTCCGGCAGAAGCTTTTTTAGTATCTCACCGATATCTTGTTCTTCATTTGTTTTTATATCAGCAATAAAGCCCATAGTCTTTTTGCCTATTCTATTCATTATTATTTTATCCAACCCGTCAAAAGCTCCACCACAAATAAAAAGTATATTTGTCGTATCTATTTGAATAAATTCCTGATGAGGATGTTTTCTGCCTCCTTGGGGCGGAACACTTGCTACAGTTCCTTCAAGTATTTTTAAAAGAGCTTGCTGAACGCCCTCTCCTGAAACATCTCTAGTAATAGAGGGGTTTTCGGACTTTCTGGCAATCTTATCTATTTCATCAATATAGACTATTCCCTTTTCTGCTCTTTCAATATCATAGTCTGCATTTTGTATAAGCTTTAACAAGATGTTTTCCACATCTTCGCCTACATAACCGGCTTCTGTAAGAGATGTAGCATCAGCTATTGCAAATGGAACATTTAGCATTTTTGCCAAGGTCTGTGCAAGCAATGTCTTACCTGAACCTGTAGGCCCAATCAGTACAATATTACTTTTTTGCAATTCCACATCATCATATTTAGATTCAGAATTGATTCTTTTATAATGGTTGTAAACTGCAACTGCTAAAGACTTTTTTGCATCTTCTTGACCAATTACATAATTGTTTAAAAAATCTTTTATTTCCGTAGGCTTAGGTACATCTTTCACATCAAGATCCATATCATCTTCGAACTCTTCATCGATTATTTCTTGGCATAATTCAATACATTCATCGCAAATATAAACCCCCGGACCGGCGATAAGCCTTCTTACCTGATCTTGATTCTTTCCGCAAAATGAACACTTAAGCTGCTTCTTATCATCATATTTGGCCATAAATAACCCTCTCCCTACTTCCTCTTATATAATATCTCGTCAATAATCCCATAAGCCTTAGCTTCTTCAGCTGACATAAAATAATCTCTTTCAACATCTTTTTCTATTTTTTCTAAAGGTTGGCCTGTTTTTTCACTTAAAATTTTATTTAATGTCTTTTTAGTTCTTATAAGTCTTTCCGCATGTATAATAACATCTGATGCCTGTCCTCTGGCTCCTCCAAGTGGTTGATGTATCATAACCTCACTGTTAGGCAAGGCGTATCTTTTACCCTTGGCACCTGCCGCCAGTAAAAATGCACCCATACTGGCACCCATACCTACACATATAGTAGACACATCCGGTTTAATATGCTGCATGGTATCATATATAGCCAAACCTGCGGTTATAGAGCCACCGGGACTATTTATATAAAGACTGATATCTTTTTCAGGATCCTCAGCTTCTAAAAACAATAACTGGGCTATTACTAAAGATGCGTTAACATCATATATTTCTTCTCCCAAAAAAACTATTCGATCCTTTAAAAGTCTAGAATATATGTCATAAGAACGTTCACCCCTATTTGTTTGTTCTACAACAATAGGCACTAAACTCATATAATTTCCTCCTTTGAGTATATATACTACTTTGATATACTATTTTCTATTAAAAAGTCTATAGTCTTTTGAATTAATAGACTTTCTTTTATATGTGCAATATTACTATCCTTCAATGTAGATTTAAACTTTTCTATTTCTTGATTATATTGTTTTGCAGTTTTTTCAATCTCTTCTTCTACTTCTTCTTCTCCTACCTCAATATTTTCCTCATTTGTTATAGCCTCCAACACAAGTTGAGTTTTTACACTATTTAAAGCTGTTTCTTTATAAGTTCCTCTAACTTCTTCCATCGTTGTGTTCATATATTTCAAATAAGTTTCAAGATCAAATCCTTGGTATCTAAGTTGGAAGTCAAAATCTCTCAACATGGAATCAATTTGGTTTTCTACCATTATATCAGGTATTTCAACTGTTGCATTTTCAACAACCTTACCTATTACTAAATCTTCATATTCGTGTTTTGTCCTTCTGTCTGCTTCTTCCTTTTTCTTGTTTTCTATGCTTAGTTTTAACTCTTCCAAAGTATCAAATTCGCTTACGTCTTTTGCAAATTCGTCATCTAGCGGTAAAAGTTCTTTCTCTTTTATTTCCTTTATAGTTACTTTAAAAATAGCAGGTTTTCCTGCCAAATTTTCAGACCTGTAATCTTCAGGAAAATTGACATCTACTTCAACCTCATCTCCTATTTTTGCGTCAACAAGCTGTTCTTCGAAGCCGGGAATAAATTGTCCGGATCCTATGTTCAACTCATAATTAACAGCAGAACCGCCTTCAAATTCTTCTCCTTCTGCAAATCCTTTAAAATCTATAATAGCCGTGTCCCCTAATTTAATAGGTCTATCCGAGACACTTATTATTCTCGCATTTTTATCCCGTAATGCTTCTAATTCTTGTAATATATCTTCTTCTGTTACATTATACTCTTTTTTCTGGGCTTCTATACTTTTATATTGGCCTAATGTCACTTCCGGCTTCACAGTAACTTCTGCCTTAAAAACCAATCCTTTGCCACTTTCAATATCTACTATATCTATTTTAGGTGTATCTACAGGTTCCAGTTTATGTTCTTCAATTGCACTTTCATATGCATCCGGACATACTTCATTAATTGCATCCTCATAAAATATTCCTTCTCCATAATATTTCTCAATTAAAGACTTTGGTGCCTTACCTTTTCTAAAACCGGGAATATTAAATCTTTTAACATTTTTTAAGTAAGCTTTCATTATACCTTCGTTTAATTTTTCTGAAGAAACCGTTATTTCCAATGTGGCAATATTATTTTCCACTTTTTCTAATTTCGAGTTCATCAACACCCTCCTCAATTGCTAAGTTTATTTAAATATTAGCTTATTCTTTTCAACTTCTTAATTATAACATATCAATTCTTCATATCAAGTATTCAATTTAGAGAAAATATCCCCACTTTGTTTGAGCATAACATATTGAAATTATCAATGCAACTATACTAAAAACAGTATCTTCCTATTGCTTATAAATGGTTACTATTCATGCCTTAAGTATTTCTAATAAGCAGATTATTATATTTGCTACGATTGCTGAGTTCCAAGACAAATAATCTGTAAGCTTGTTACGGGTTGCGCCAAAACTCACTTCGTTCAAACAGTTGACGCAACTATTCCTCCACTGCGCTAACAGATTCTAAGCCTTTCCACAACGCAATCTTAATCAAAT
>Ga0172382_10006290_pt1 | contig 17323 bp, 12 predicted proteins | sample Leawel138RmetaG_FD_122245 | JGI IMG/M metagenome (GOLD analysis project Ga0172382, IMG submission 122245) | Leachate microbial communities from a municipal landfill in Southern Ontario, Canada - Leachate well 138R metaG | ecosystem: Engineered > Solid waste > Landfill > Unclassified | place...
GCCTCAAGCACGCCGGGCATGATGGGCTGCCCGCCGCCGCACACGCAGCCGCCCGGGCAGGCCATGAATTCGATGAAGTGCCAGGGGCTCTTGCCGGTCTTGAGCATTTCGCAGACCTCGCGGAAGCGTTTGGCCCCGTGCAGCACGGCAACGTTGACCTTGACGTCGCCCACGGTGACCGTGCCCTCCTTGAGCCCGTCCAGGCCGCGGACCATCTTGAAGTCCCAGCTGGCGGGAGGCTGGCCGGTGACGGCCTGGTAAGCGTAGCGCAGGGCGGCTTCCATCACGCCGCCGGTGACGCCGAAGATGGTCGCGCCGCCGGTGGAGTCGCCCATGAGGGCGTCGCGCTGGCCGTCGGGCAGGCTGCCGAAGTCGATGCCTGCCTGCTTGATCATGTAGGCGAGTTCGCGGGTGTCGATGGTCGCGTCGATGTCCTTATAGCCGCTGGACCAGAGGTCGGCGCGCATGCCCTCGTATTTCTTGGCCGTGCAGGGCATGATCGAAACGGTGTAGACCTTGGACCGGTCGTATTTCATGGTGTCGGGGCCGTAGGTCTTGGCCAGGGCGCCCATCATGCCGATGGGAGACTTGCAGGTGGACAGGTGCGGGAACAGTTCGGGGTAGAATGTTTCCACATACTTGTGCCACCCGGGGCAACAGGAAGTGAACTGCGGCAGGGGTTTGTCGATCTGCTTGGTCAGCCGCTTCACGAATTCGGTGCCTTCTTCCCAGATGGTCACGTCGGCGGTGAATTCATTGTCCCAGACATGGTCGAAGCCCAGCTGCTTGAGCGCGCTGAGCATCTTGCCGGTGGTGACGGAGCCCACGGGCATACCGAAACAGTCGCCCAGGCCGTAGCGCACGGCCGGTGCGGGCATGGCGATGACCTTGATCTCGGGGTCCTTGATCTTCCTGGCGATTTCGCTGACCCAGGACTGGACCTCGTAGATCGCACCCACGGGGCAGTGGGTCAGGCACTGGCCGCAGTTGATGCACAGCTCCTCGTGGGGGATGGTGTGGGGATCCCCGCTTTCGCCGAAGATTGCGCCTGTCGGGCAGTACTGCTGGCAGGTGTCGCAGCCGATGCATTTGTCCGGGTCGATCTGTATGAAGAACAGTTCGTCCGGATTGGCCTTGGGGTCGGGAGCCTGATCCTCGTAGAAGATCTTTTCCATTTCGATACGGTTCATGTATCACAGCCTCCGTGAACAGGTTCCAGGAAAACTCGCCTCGTGCCGTCTTGCAACGTGTCGGCCTCCTTGGGTTTTGCGGCGTGGCGCCGCGACTGCTCCGCCCCGGTCCGGCTGCCCCGGCGAAGGGGCGAAGCGGAATCCTGGTTGAAGCGTAGCAAAAAGCATATGCCTTTGGTAGCACTTTTTTAAATATAATAGCAAAAATTGATTAGATTGCTCCAAGAGGAAAAGGACGCCTTGCCACTGCCTTGCCCCTGATTGCCAGCCTGATGAAAGCCGACGGGGCGCCGTGGCTGCTGTTCTTGTATTCTTAACTTTCCAATATTTATAACTTAAATTTTGAAGTCCCTGCTTTTCCCCGGGCTGCCCGGCCAGAATGCGCGGTGGCGCGGGCATGGGGAAGAGCCTTGTGCTTTGTCATTGGTGCTATTAATTTAAAATTAGTGCTTGGTTTTAATGAACAGCGCTTGACGCGCCCGGGGGCGGGCGCTAGGGTGCCCCGAACCACTTCTTTCGAGAGAAGCAGCCTGCGGGAAGGGGATTCCTGAACCTCAGGGCGAGAACGACAGAACTCGCCCATCCTGCGGGCCCGGTCGCTCTCTCCCGTCTCGTTCCTTCCTCCCTTCCTCCGGGGCACGGTGCCCCGCCTTTGGCCGTCTTCTCTTGAACCACAGGAGGAGAACGTCATGGCCGCACAACTCGGGGTCGTCGCCCTGTTCATCACCAACCTCGCCCAGGCCGCCCTGCGGGTGAACGATATCCTGGCCTGCCATCCGGACATTATCGTCGGGCGGGTGGGCCTGCCGTTCCACCAGCGGGGCGTCAGCGTCGTCGCCCTGGTGGTGGACGGCGAGGGCGGGGTGGTGGCCGACATGGTCCGGCGCCTGGAGGCCCTGGAGAACGTCACCGTCCATTCCCACACCATGTAATCCGGAGGAATCGGCATGAGCACCCTGGACAGCGTCAACGAATCGCGGAATTTCATCGACGAGGCGGCCATCTGGGACGCCATGAAACGCGCCGTGAACCCGGCCCCGGCCCTGGTACGCGAAATCCTGGCCAAGGGCCTGGAGCGCAAGGGCATCACGCCCTTCGAGGCCGCCGCACTGCTCAAGAACACCGACCCCGGGCTGGACGAGGAGATATTCGCCGCCGCCCGGAGCATCAAGCAGGGCATCTACGGCAACCGTATCGTGCTTTTCGCCCCGCTCTACGTCACCAACGAGTGCAAGAACCGCTGCGCCTACTGCGGGTTCAACGCCGACAACAAGGACCTGGAGCGGCGCACCCTGACCCCGGAGGAGCTGCGCCGCGAGGTGGAGGTTCTGGAAGACCTGGGCCACAAGCGCCTGCTGCTCGTCTACGGCGAGCACCCCAAGCTGGGGGCGCAGTGGATCGCCGAGACCGTGCGCACGGTCTACGACGTGACCTCCGAGAAGAGCGGCGAGATCCGCCGCGTGAACATCAACTGCGCCCCCCTGGACGTGGCGGGCTACCGCCTGTTGCACGAGGTGGGCATCGGCACCTACCAGTGCTTCCAGGAAACCTACCACAAGGAAACCTACCGCAAGGTTCATCTTGGCGGAATCAAACGCAACTTTGAGTGGCGGCTCAACGCCCTGCACCGGGCCCAGGAGGGCGGGGTGGACGACGTGGCCCTGGGGGCGCTGTTCGGGCTTTTCGATCCGGTCTTCGAGGTTCTGGGGCTGTTGCACCACGCCGCCCAGCTCGAAAAGGACTATGGCGTGGGCCCGCACACCATCTCCTTCCCGCGCATGGAGCCCGCCCTGAATTCCGACATGGCCTACAACCCGCCGTTCCCCGTCCAGGATCACCTGTTCAAGAAGATCGTGGCCGTGCTGCGCATCGCCGTGCCGTACACCGGGCTGATCCTGACCACCCGCGAGAAGGCCGACTTCCGCACCGAGCTCATCGAGGTGGGCGTGTCGCAGATGTCCGCCGGATCGCGGACCTACCCCGGGGCCTACCAGGACCCGAACTACGACCGGCCCGAAGTGCAGCAGTTCTGCGTCGGCGACAGCCGCTCCCTGGACGAGGTCATCCGCTCCGTGGTCACGGAGCACGGCTTCGTGCCCTCCTGGTGCACGGCCTGCTACCGCCTGGGGCGCACCGGCGAGCACTTCATGGAATTGGCCAAAAAGGGCTTCATCCAGCAGTTCTGCCTGCCCAACGGGCTGCTGACCTTCAAGGAGTACCTGGAGGACTACGCCTCGCCGGGCACCCGCGAGGCGGGCGAGGCCATGATCGCCCGGGAGCTTGAGTCCTTCCCCGACGCCGGGCGCAAGGCTTCCCTGCAGCGGCGGCTGGAGCGCATCCACCAGGGCGAGCGGGATCTGTACTACTGACCCCGCAAGGAGGCGCCGCATGAGTCTGCATCTGGACGCCAGAGCCCTGGACCGGCTTGCCGAGTATGCCCGGAGCCATGACACCGGTGGCATCTGGGTCAGCGACGGGCGGGACACCCGCTGTGTCTGCCCCGGGCCGGACAGTGCCGGGGCGGCCGGCTGCGGCGGCCTGGCCCTGGCCTATCCCCTGGGCCGGGGCCTGACCCTGCTTGTGGGCGTCGGGGGGCGCGCGCTGCCCGGCAAGGCGGAACAAGGCGGGTTGCGGCGCCTGCTGGCTTCTTTGGAGCACCATGTCGATACGCGTTGAATCCGACGCCCTGGGGGAGCGCGAAATCCCCCAGGGCGTCTATTGGGGCGTGCATACCCTGCGGGCCCTGGAGAACTTTCCCCTGTCCGGGCTGCGCTGGCCCGGGGAGTTCATTGTGGCCCTGGCGCAGGTCAAGCGTGCCTGCGCCGAGACCAACGCCGTGCGGGGCGACCTGCCCGAGCCCCAGGCCGGGGCCCTGATCGCCGCCTGCCGGGAAATGGAGGCGGGCGCCCTGCACGAGCATGTGGTTGTGGACCCGCTCCAGGGCGGGGCAGGCACCTCCACCAACATGAACCTCAACGAGGTGCTGGCCAACCGGGCCAGCGAAATGCTGGGCGCGCCCCTGGGGAGCTACGCCCCGGTCCATCCCCTGGCCCACGTCAACATGCACCAGTCCACCAACGACGTGTTCCCCACGGCCCTCAAGGTCGCCGGGCTGCGGCTGTTGCTCGAACTGGAAGCGGCCCTGGCCCGCCTGCAGGAGTCCATGCAGGAAAAGGAAAGGGCGTTCGCCGATGTGCTCAAGGTGGGCCGGACCCAACTGCGCGACGCCGTGCCCATGACTCTGGGCATGGAGTTCGGGGCCTACGCCGAGGCCGTGGCCCGCGACCGCTGGCGCATCTTCAAGTGCCGCGAGCGGATCAAGCAGGTCAACCTGGGCGGCACCGCCGTGGGTACCGGCCTGGGCGCCCCCCGGGACTACGTTCTGCGCGTGGTCGGGCATCTTGGGCGGGTTACGGGTCTGCCCGTGTCCCGCGCCGAGAACCTGGTGGACGCCACCCAGAACATGGACTGCTTTGTGGAGGCAATGGGCATGCTCTCGGCTCTGGCGGCCAATCTGCTCAAGATTGCCAACGACATCCGGCTGCTGTCCAGCGGGCCGGACTGCGGACTGGGCGAGGTCGACCTGCCGCCCTTGCAGGCCGGGTCCAGCATCATGGCCGGGAAGATCAACCCCGTGCTGCCCGAGGCCGTGGCCCAGGTGGCCCTCAAGGTCATGGCCTCGGGGCAGACCGTGACCCTGTGCGCGGGCCTGGGCCAGCTCGACCTGAATCACCTCATGCCGCTGCTGGCCCACGAGTTCCTGGATTCGGTGCGACTTTTGCGCAACGCGGTCCGGGTGTTCGAGGAAAAATGTCTGCGCGGCCTGCAGGCCCGGCCCCGGCGCTGCCGGGAGCTGGTGGACAGCAGTGCGGCCCTGGCCACGGTGCTGGTTCCCGCCCTGGGCTACGAGCTGGTGGAGGCCGTGCTCCGGCGGGCCGAGGCCAGCGGGACGAGCGTGGCCCAAACGGTCCAGGACATGGGTCTGGCCGATGCCGGGACCATCGAGGAACTGCTGTCACCCCGGCGCATGCGCAAGCTCGGCTTCAGCCTCGGCGAGTATGCCGGGCTGCGTGCCGCCGCCCGGGGCCCGGCGGACAGCGTTGCGGAACCCGAAGCCGAGGACACGGAGACCCCATGAACATCCAGACGGTGCTGGACCACCTGCGCGGCCGCGACGACCAGGCCCTGTTCGCCGAGGCCGAGGCCGTGAAGCACGCCGTTTTCGGCCGCCAGGTCTATTTGCGCGGCATTGTGGAGTTTTCCAGCCACTGCTGCAAGCGCTGCCTCTATTGCGGCCTGCGCGCGCCCAATGCCCGCGCCGTGCGCTACCGGCTGCCCCCGGAGCGCGTGGTCCAGGCCGCCCTGCTGGCCCCGGAGCTGGGCCTGGGCACCGTGGTCCTGCAATCCGGCGACGACTACTCCTACGACGTGCGGACCCTCTGCGACATGGTGCGCGCCATCAAGGACCGCTCGACCCTGGCCGTGACCCTCTCCCTGGGCGACCGGCCCCTGGACGAGCTGGCCCGCCTGCGCGACAGCGGGGCGGACCGCTACCTCATCAAGCTGGAAACCACCGACCCCGGGCTTTACGCCCGCCTGCGCCCGGGCGAGCGCCTGGAGGACCGCCTGGCCCGGGTGGAGGCCCTGCGCCGCCTGGGCTACGAGGTGGGCTCGGGCATCATCGTGGGCCTGCCGGGCATGACCGGGGACATCCTGGCCCGCGACGTGCTGCGCCTGGCCGAGCTGGACCTGGACATGCTGGCCGCCGGTCCTTTCGTGCCCCATCCCCAGACCCCCCTGGGCGGGGAGCCTTGCGGCGGGCTGGAAACGACCCTGCGCGTCACGGCCCTGCTGCGCATCCTCAGCCCGCGCAGCAACATTCCGGCCACCAGCGCCCTGAACAGCCTGCCCGGCGCGGGCGCGGGCCCCGACGCCCGCGCCCGGGGGCTGCACGCCGGGTGCAACGTGATCATGCCCTCCCTGACCCCCGGGGACGTCCGCCGGGGCTATGAGATCTATCCCGGCAAGAACGTGGTCGAGGCCGGGGCGCGCCAGGTCGTGTCCCAGGTCAGGGCCGCCATCCACCAGGAGGGATTCGTCCCCTCCGCAGCCCCGGGGTTCGCCCCAAGGAGCACCAATGCAGCAGGCACCGCGCGGAGTCAGGCTGGTCGTGGCCATTGCGGGGGCCAGGAACGCGGGCAAGTCGTCGCTGATTAACGCCCTCACCGGCCAGGACATCGCCATCGTTTCCGAGACGCCCGGCACCACCACCGACCCGGTGGCCAAGCACTACGAGCTTCTGCCCCTGGGGCCGGTGACCTTCTACGACACCGCCGGGCTGGACGACGAGGGCGCCCTGGGGGCCTTGCGCGTCAGGGCCACCCGCAAGGTGCTGCTGCGCGCGGACCTGTGCGTGCTGGTCTGCGGCCAGGCCGGGCTGGGCGGGGAGGGGCGCGCCATGCTGGAGGAACTGCGCGCCCTGGGTCTGCCCGTGGTCGTGGCGGCCAACAAGGCCGACCTGTGCCCGCCGGGCGGCGGCCCGCACTCCCGGGAAGAGGACGCCGCCTTCTGCCGGGAGCGCGGCGTGCCTTTCCTGCCGGTTTCGGCCCGCACGGGCCGGGGCGTGCAGGAGTTGAAGCAGGCCCTGGTGGCCCTGGCCCCGGAGGAGTTCCGCCAGAATCCGTCCCTGGTGGGCGATTGCGTGGGCGGGGGCGACATCGTGGTCTGCGTGGTGCCCATCGACCTGGCCGCGCCCAAGGGGCGGCTCATTCTGCCCCAGGTCCAGGTGCTGCGCGACATCCTGGACAACGACGCCCTGGGGCTGGTGGTCAAGGAGCGGGAGCTGGAGGCGGCCCTGACCAGCCTGTCCCGGCCCCCGGCCCTGGTGATCACCGATTCGCAGGTGGTGCTCAAGGTGGCCGGAGACGTGCCTGAATCCGTGCCGCTGACCACCTTTTCCACGCTGTTCGCCCGCTACAAGGGCGACCTGGCCGAACTGGCCGCCGGAGCCGGGGCTCTCGACAGCCTGCGGGACGGGGACCGGGTGCTGGTGGCCGAGGCCTGCTCCCATCATCCCGTGGCCGACGACATCGGGCGGGTCAAGATTCCCCGTTGGTTCTCCCAATACACGGGCCGGGAGCTGCGCTTCGAGTTCTATGCCGGGCACGATTTCCCGGAGGATCTGGAGGGATACAGCCTGGCCGTGCATTGCGGGGGCTGCATGATCGGCAGAACCGAGATGCTGCGCCGGATCCGGGAGTGCCGCCGCCGGGGCGTGCCCATCACCAACTACGGGGTGGCCATTTCGAAGGTCCAGGGGCTGTTGCCCCGGGTCCTGCGGCCCCTGGGCATCGAACTGCGCGACGCCGACGGCTGAGCGGCCTTGCGCCCGGGGCGGCGCGGCGGGGTCAGGCCGCCTGTTCGCCGGTGGGCGCGGCGGCCATGTGCCGGAAGGCGCCGGTCTGCTCGCGGGTGCCGATGACGGCGGCGATGTCGCCGGGGTGCAGGGCGTCGTCGGGGCCGACGTTGGCCGTGAAGCCTTCCGGCCGCAGCACGCCGACGATGGAGGCCCCGGTGCGCGTGCGCACGGCCAGGTCCTTGATGGCCCGCCCGGCCACCGGGCTGCCCGGGGCCACGCGCACCCAGCTCACGGACAGCAGGTCGCGGGCGGCGCTCAGCCGCGCGGTGGCCGCGTAGGCCGGAACCTGTTCGTAGAGCGCGGCGTACATCTCGCGGTGCAGCTCGTCGGCGAGCTGCTGCACGTCGGTGGGCGGCAGGCCCAGGCGCAGCAGGCTCTGGCGGGCGAATTCCACCCCGGCCTCCATCTCGGGCAGGATGATCTCGCGCACGCCCATCTCCATCAGGGCCAGCTGCTGCTCGCGGCCTGCCGCGCGCACGATGACCGGCAGGTCCGGGTGCTGCTCCATGAGCCGCGCCACCACGGCCCGGGCCGAGGAGAAGTCCGGCGGGGTGACCAGCACGAGCCGGGCCTCGTCGGGATTGGCGGCCTCCATGACGATCTCCTGGGCCGCGTCGCCGTAGATCACCGGCACCCCGGCCTGCTTGGCGTCGACCATCGCCCTGTGGGCGGACTCGATGACCACATGGGCGATGCCCTGGCGGCGCAGCACCCCGGCCACCATGCCGCCGATGCGCCCGTGGCCGACGATGATGATGTGGTCGGTCAGCTCCGAGCGGGGCAGGTCGATGGTTTCGAGGGGCGCGCGGCCGTTGAAACGGCGGACCAGGGCGTAGAGCGGGGCGGTCAGCCGCGAGGTGAACGGGGTCAGGATCATCGTCATCACGGTGGTGGTCAGCAGCAGGGAATACTGGTCGGCGCCAAGGGCCTTGGACTCCAGGCCCGCGCGGGCGATGAGGAAGGACAGCTCGCCCACCTGGAACAGCCCCAGGCCCACGGCCAGGGGAATGACGTTGCCGTAGCCGAAGACCCTGGTCAGCCCGGCCATGATGGTGCCCTTGCCCAGGAAGACCAGCCCCGTGAGCAGCAGGACGATGCCCAGGTTCTCCATCAGGAAGGCGGGGTCCAGCAGCATGCCCACCGAGGCGAAGAACAGCAGGCCGAACACGTCGCGCAGGGGCAGGATGTCCGCCAGGGCCTGGTAGCCGAAGTCGGACTCGCTAAGGACCATGCCGGCCACGAAGGCCCCGAAGGCGAAGGACAGGCCGAAGAGGTAGGTGCCGTAGCCCACGCCCAGGCCGATGGCGCAGATGGTCAGCAGGAACAGCTCGCGCGAGCCCGCCCGGGCCACGCGCCCCAGCAGCCACGGGAAGACCCGCGTGCCCGCGACGACCATCAGCCCCAGGAACAGGGCCGACTTGAGCCCCGCCCAGCCCAGGGCCGCCAGCCCGCCGTCCTGGGCCCCGAGCTGGGGCAGGATGATGAGCAGCGGCACCAGGGCCAGGTCCTGGACCACGAGGATGCCGATCATCACCCGGCTGGAGAGGGTGCCCATCCAGCCCTGGCTTTCCAGGGTCTTCAGGATGACCATCGTGCTGGACAGGGAAAGCATGGCCCCCAGCCAGACCGAGGGCAGCCACTCCCAGCCCAGGCCCCGGCCGATGCCGTAGCCCAGGGCCGTGACCAGCAGGATCTGGATCGGGGTGCCGATGAGGGCGACGCGCCGCACGGGGCGCAGATCCTCGAAGGAGAACTCCAGGCCCAGGGCGAAGAGCAGCAGGGCCACGCCGATCTCGGCCAGCAGCTCGATGTCGTGGACGCTGGACAGCGTGACCAGCCCCATGTGGGGGCTGACCAGGATGCCCGCCAGGATGTAGCCCAGCACCAGCGGCTGGCGCAGGCGCTGGGCCGCCAGGCCGCCGAAGAGCGCGGCCACGACCACGAGGATGATGTCGGATGCGATGCCCATGCGGATGCCGTCCGGGGTTTCGCCGTGCCAGGGGGGTGCGCCCGCCCGTGCGGGGCGCGGCCTTTCGCCAATGCTCGCAGATACACCAGCCCCGGCCCGGAGGCAACGCAAAGGCCCCGGCCCCGTGCGACGGGGGCCGGGGCCTTTGCGGGGGCCCCGCGGGCCGGGCTACACGCCCAGGCCGCGCTTGCAGGAGCGGAACTGGAGCTCCTGCAATATGATGCGCTCGTATTCCTGGGTGGGCGCCTCGCCGGAGTCGAACTCCTCGCCGAGCATTTTCTCCAGGAATTGGGTCTCCTCCCAGAAGTCCAGCAATTCGTCGTCGCCGAGGGTCTTGATCTGCTCCTCGAGGGGGAAGTGGTGGGCCTGGGGGATGAAATTCGCCATGCGGTGCTGACCTCCTGGGTCCTGGTGGCGCGCTGCCGGATTCCGGGAGCCTACAGGAGCGGCGGCGGAAGCGCAACCAGTAGCTGTGCGAAGAGGTTTGTTTCGGAAAAATCTTGCATCGCTCTCCGGTTGGTTGTAACCATGAGCATTGAGCGGGGGCACGTCCTGCTTCCGCCGCCTGGATGCACTCTCCCGGAAGGAGCGCGAAAAATGGAACAAAAGAAGAAACAGGATGCCGAACTGATACAACTCGTGACGTTCAGCATCGGCGAGGAGGAGTTCGGCGTGGACATCCTCAAGGTGCAGGAGATCATCCGCACCATGGAGATCACCCGGGTTCCCAAGGCGCCGGACTTCGTGGAAGGCGTCATCAACCTGCGCGGCAACGTCATTCCCATCATCGACCTGCGCAAGCGCTTCGGCCTGGAGACGCGCGCGCACGACAAGCACACCCGGATCATCGTCATCGAGATCAACAACATGATCGTCGGTTTCGTGGTGGATTCGGTCTCCGAGGTGCTGCGCATACCCGCCAACACGGTGGAGCCGCCGCCGCCGGTGGTCGCCGGGCTGGAGTCCGAGTACATCAGCGGCGTGGGCAAGCTCGAGGATCGGCTGCTCATCCTGCTCGACCTCGACCGGCTGCTTTCCGGCGAGGAAAAGGACGTGCTCTCCCAGGTCTAGACTCCGAAGCCAAAGTGCCGTACCAAGGCCGCCAGCGCGGCCGCGAAGCCGCCGCTCCGCCCCATGCGGATCCGGCGGCTTTTCGCTGTGCCGCCCAAGGAGCGCCCCTGTGATCTTTCCCCCGGCCCTGCGCCAGTTCGCCGAGCCCGCCGCCGCCCCCGGGCGCGCGGCGCGCAGCGTGCGCGTGTACAAGTCCGGCCCCGGCACCCAGGCCTGCGTGGCCGCCGGGCTGCTGGCGCGCGGGCGCAGCGTCGTCGTCGTCGTGCCCGGCGCGCGCGAGCTGCTGCAACTCAAGGCCCTGCTCGAATTGCTGACCCCCGGCGGGGGGCGGCCCTTCCCCGATTCGCCCTGGGTCGTCTTTCCCCCGTATCCCGTGCAGTCCTCGGACCCGTCGCGCTGGGCCGCGCGCTGGGCCGCCCTCTACGGGCTGGCCTCGGGCTCGGGCCCGCGCGGCGTGCTGCTGACGGTGGACAACCTGCTGCCCCGCTGGCCCGCCCGCGACGTGCTGGACACCCACCACCTGCGCCTGGCCAAGGGCGAGGAAATCCTGGCCGAGTCCATCCTGGAGCAGCTCGCCCTGTGGGGCTACCAGCGGGTGCCGGTGGTTTCGCGCGCCGGCGAGATGGCCATGCGCGGCGACATCCTGGACGTGTTCGCCCCCGGCTACACCCGGCCCCTGCGCCTGGAGCTGTTCGGCGACGCCCTGGAGGACCTGCGCACCTTCGACCCCGACACCCAGCGCTCGCGCGAGGACCTGGAGGAGGCGGTGATCCTGCCTGCGGCCCCGGCGGTGCTGGCCCCGGCCCTGTGCGAGGCCGCCCGCCAGGGCTGGCGCAAGCTGCGCGCCGTGGGCGAGCTGCCCGCCCAGGCCGAGCAGGACCTTTTGCGCAGGCTCGACGGCCTGCGCGGCGACATCCGCCCCGGGCTGTTCTACGGCCCCCGGGCCACGGCCCTGGGCCGCTGGCTGCCCCAGGGCGCGGTGTACCTCCTGTGCGGCGCGGGCAACCTGCGCACGCGGGTGGACGAGCTGGAATGGGCCTGGACGGGCCGCCTGGACGAGGAGGGCGGGCAGCAGGGCTGGAAGGCCCCCCGGGCCCAGGTGCTGGAAAGCGCCGAGCGCGCCCGGGGCACCTGGATGGACGCCGAGCAGATCCATTTCGAGGACCTGACCATCGGCGAGAAGAAGGACGGCCTGGAGCTGCCCGAAAAGGAGCTGCGCGCCTTCGAGGACCTGTTCTGGAAGCCCGCCGAGCGCGACCGCCCGTGGCACACCCTGCTGGAGGCCCTCAAGCGCTGGCCCCGCGAGCGTCCGCAGGTGATCCTCAGCTTTCGCACCGAGCAGTCGCGCAAGAAGTTCCTGGCCCTGGCCGGGCAGGAGGGCGTTGTTCCGGCCACGGCCCTGCGCCCCGGCGACAGGGGCCTGTTCGCCCTGGTTTCGCCCCTGCGCGGCGGGGTGGAGCTGTCCTGGAACCAGGCGTTGCTGCTCTCCGAGGACGTGCTCCAGCCCGTGCGCGGCGAGCGCGCCGCGGGGGCCGGGCGCGAGTTCAAGGGCCTGCGCGCCTACGACGAGCTGAGCCCCGGCGACCTGCTGGTACACCGCGACTGGGGCCTGGGGCGCTTCGAGGGGCTGCACCGCCTGGATCTGGGCGGGGTGGGCAACGACTACCTGCTCCTGGTCTACTCCGGCGACGACAAGCTCTACCTGCCCGTGGACCGGCTGGATGTGGTCCAGCGCTACAAGGGCCCCGAGGGCGCAAGCCCCGTGCTGGACAAGCTGGGCGGCCCGGCCTGGGCGCGCTCCAAGTCCAAGGCCCGCAAGGCCATCGAGAAAATCGCCGGGGAGCTGGTGGAGATGTACGCCTACCGGCGCATCGCCAAGGGCTACGCCTACGATCCGCCCGACGACCTCTACGCCGAGTTCGAGGCCAGCTTCGGCTTCGAGGAGACCCCGGACCAGGAGCGGGCCATCACCGATGTCATGGCCGACATGGACCGCCCCGAGCCCATGGACCGGCTGGTCTGCGGCGACGTGGGCTTCGGCAAGACCGAGGTCGCCCTGCGCGCGGCCTTCCGTGCGGCCCTGGCCGGGCGGCAGGTGGCCCTGCTGTGCCCGACCACCGTGCTGGCCGAGCAGCATTTCCTGAACTTCCAGCGCCGCCTGGAGGGTTATCCGGTCCAGGTGGCCATGCTCAGCCGCTTCGTGCCCCCCGCGCGCCAGAAGACCATCCTCGCCGCCGCCGCGCGCGGCGAGGTGGACATCCTCATCGGCACCCACCGGCTGCTCTCGCAGGATGTGGACCTGCCGCGCCTGGGGCTGCTCATCCTCGACGAGGAGCAGCGTTTCGGCGTGAAGCACAAGGAACGCCTGAAGCGGATGCGCAAGGACATCGACGTGCTGGCGCTTACGGCCACGCCCATCCCGCGCACGCTGCAACTGTCCCTGTCGGGACTGCGGGGGCTCTCGGTCATGGAGACCCCGCCCCTGGACCGCAAGCCCGTGCTGACCTCGCTGCTGGAGCGCGAACGGGGGCCGCTGCGGACCATCCTGGAGCGCGAGCTGGACCGCCAGGGCCAGGTGTTCTGGGTCCACAACCGCGTGCAGGGCCTGCCCCGGGTGGTGGAGTTCGTGCGCGAGCTGGCGCCGCAGGCGCGCATCGGCATGGCCCACGGCCAGATGCCCGAGCGCGAGCTGGAATCGACCATCCACAAGTTCTGGCACGGCGAGCTGGACATCCTGGTCTGCACGGCCATCATCGAGTCGGGCCTGGACTTTCCGCGCGCCAACACCCTGGTGGTGGACAACGCCCAGCACTTCGGCCTGGGCCAGCTCTACCAGCTGCGCGGCCGGGTGGGGCGCAGCTCGCGCCAGGCTTACGCCTACTTCGTCATCCCCTCCCTGGACGGGCTGCCCGAGCTGTCGCGCAAGCGCCTGCAGGTCATCCTGGACATGGACTACCTGGGCGCGGGCTTCCAGGTGGCCATGGAGGACCTGCGCCTGCGCGGGGCGGGCAACATCCTGGGCGAGGTCCAGTCCGGGACCATGGCCAAGGTCGGCCTGGACATGTTCCTGGAGATGCTCGAGGAGGAGGTCCGCCGCCAGCGCGGCGAGCAGCTGGTGCAGGAAACGAGCCCCGAGCTGAACATCCTGTTCGAGGCCCATATCCCCGAGGCATATGTGCCCGACACCCGCGAGCGCCTGCGCTACTACAAGGCCCTGTCCTCGGCGCGCGACGGCGCCGCCCTGGAAGACCTGGCCCTGGAGATGCGCGACCGCTTCGGGACCCTGCCCCCCGCCGTGGAGCGTTTCCTGGCCGTGCTGCGGCTCAAGCGCCTGCTGGGGCGGCTCCAGGTGGCCCGGGCCGACGTGGCCCCGGGGCGCATCGTCCTGTCCTGGGCGGAGCGGGCCACGGCGGTGCCGCCCGAGGTCATGGTGGCCTGGGTCCAGCAGCACGCCGAGGCCGCGCGGATGCTGCCCCAGGGCGGGCGCCTGGAGCTGCGCGTGGACGCGGGCGGCGGCGTGCGCCAGGCCCTGGAGGCCATGCGAAAGGCATTGACCGGGCTGGCCCCCGGAGCTACAACACCCGAAACCGCAACCCCTGCGGACAATTAAGGCTCACAGCCCATGCGACATCCCCGTTTTTCGCCCCTGGCGGCCCTGCTGGCATTGTGCGTGGCCGCGACCCTCGCGGCCTGCGACCCCAAGCAGGAGGAGCAGGGTGTGGTGGCCCGCGTCAACGGCCGCCCCATCTCCCTGCACCAGCTCCAGTTCAAGCACGATTTCGACCAGCTCGGCATCGCCGCGACCAACCCCTCGGTGGCCCGGCTCAAGAGCGAGTACGGCCAGGCCCTGTCCGAGCTGATCATCCGCGAGCTGCTCGCCCAGACCCTGGCCGCCAAGGGGCTGGCCGTGACCGACGAGGAACTGGCCTCGGCCGAGGCCAACATCCGCGCCGACTACCCCGAGGGCGCCTTCGAGGAGGTGCTCGTCGAGGAATACATCGACGTGAACTACTGGCGCGAGGAGCTGCGCGCGCGCCTGGCGGTGGAGAAGTTCTTCGCCGAGGTGCTGCGCCCGGGCGTGAGCATCGACTACCGCGAGGCCGAGCGGTACTACCGCGACCATGTCCAGGATTTCCATGTGCCCGAGCGGGTGCGCTTCGTCCGCGTTGGCGGCCCCAGCCGCGACGTGGTGGAGAACGCCCTGGAATCCTACAAGGCCGGGGATTCCCTGGAGGCTGTGAGCGCCGATTTCGAGCAGATCAGCACCCGCGAGATCGTCATGCGCCGCGACCGGCTGACCAAGGACTGGAGCGACGCCCTGGGCGGCCTGAAACCCGGCGAGGCCAGCCCCGTGCTCACCGCCCGCCGGGGTTTCGAGGCCCTGGTCTTCTCCGAGGTCATCCCCGCCCAGACCCTGGACGCCTCCCAGGCCTACCCGCTCATCGAGCGCGAGCTGCTGGACCAGAAGCTCGTGGCGGCCTTCAGCGCCTGGCTGGACGGCCAGATGGCCACGGCGGACATCGCCGTCACCCCGCTTTTGGAAATCGAGCCCGAAGACCGCCAGGGCGAGGAGGCCGCCCCGGGCGTGGAGGTTCCCGAGACCCCGGCCGACGGGGAACTCGGCCCCGACGCCGACACGCCCCCCGAGGCCGACACCCCCCCGCAGGAGCGCGACGAGGTCCTGCCCCCCGGGGTCGAGGGCCCGGCCCCCGGGGCGCCCGGAAGCAACTGACCCCCGGGCCGCACGTTGCCAAGCCCGGCCGATGCCTGTAACACTCGGCGCGGCTCCGCCCCGTCGCGGCGGCGCCCCAAAGCACTCTTCACGCAAGGAGTCCTGATTTGAAGCCCATACTGCGCCTTGCCCTCGTCGTGGGCCTCCTGCTGGCGGCCGTCCCCGCGCGCGCCGAGGTGGTGGACCGCATCGTGGCCGTGGTCAACGGCCAGGCCGTGACCCTGTTCGAACTGAACCAGCACATGCGCCCGCTGCTCGACCGTTTCCGGGGCCGCGAGCTGACCATGCAGGAGAAGGCCGCCATCGCCAAGATGCGCACCGACCTGTTGCAGAAGATCATCGACGACATGCTCATCACCCAGCAGGTGGAGAAGCTTGGGCTTTCGGCCACCGAGGTCGAGGTCCAGAACTCGGTGGAGCGCTTCTACAAGCAGAACGGCATGACCGCCGAGGACTTCGACAAGCAGCTGCTGCTGGAGGGCATGACCCGCGAGGAGTTCGCCCAGAAGGTGCGCCAGGACATCCTCAAGCACCGCCTGCTCGGCTTCATGGTCCGGCGCAAGGTGGTGGTCAGCGACGAGGAGGTCAAGGCCTACTACGAGAAGCACATCGAGAGCTTCCGCAAGGACAAGGAGGTCGCCCTGTCGGTGATCCTGCTGCCCCTGGCCGAGGACGCCGACGCCCTGCGCGGGCGCATCGCGGGCGGCGAGCTGGCCTTCGCCGACGCGGCCGACCTCTATTCCCGGGGCCCCGGGGTGGGGCAGGGCGGTTCCCTGGGCCGCCTGGCCTGGGTCGACCTGGCCCAGGACTGGCGCGACTCCCTGGAGGGCGTCGCCCCCGGCGGGATGACCAGGCCCTTCGATTTTCGCGGCCATACGGCCATCCTGCGTCTGGACGACCTGCGCGAGGGCGAGACCCGGCCCCTGGAAGAGGTCAAGGAGGAGATCCGCGACAGGCTCTTCGGCATCCAGGCCGAGGCCCGCTTCTCCGAATACATGCAGACGCTGCGCGACGAAGCCGTCATCGAGATGAAGCTCTAACGGCCGTCCGGCGGCCCAGCCACGGGAGAAAGCGGGAATGAACCTGAAGGAACTCGGAGAACAATTCCGCGCCGAGCGCGAACGCAAGGGCCTGTCCATCGCCGAGGTGGTGCAGCGTACCAAGATCAGCAAGACCAACGTGCTGGCCCTGGAGGCGGGCGACCCGCAAAACCTGCCCCACCCGGTGTACGCCAAGGGCTTCGTGCGCAACTACGCCCGGCTGCTGGGGCTGGACCCCGAGGGCTGCGTGGCGATCATGGCCGCCAATTATGTGGCCGAGGACAACGTCAGCGCGCCCCAGCCCACCCTGGACGGGCCGGAGCTGGAGATCGCCCCCGGCGGGCGCTCCCGCTCGGGGTTCGCCGTGTTCCTGGCGGGCATCCTGGCCATCGCCCTGCTGGCCGGGGGCGTGTTCCTGCTGACCTCGCGCGAGGAGGCCCCCCGCCAGGAGCAGGCCCCGGCGACCCAGGAACAGGCCCCGGCAGCCCAGGAGCAGCCTGCGGCGGCCCCGGAACAACCCGTCGCCCCGGACGCCGGGGAGCCCGCCCCGGCCCAGGACGGAGCCCAGGAGCCGGCCCCGGCCCCGGACGGCGGTGGTCCCGCTTCCGCCCCGGGCGCCGGGACGGCCGCCCCGGCGCCGCAGGGCTCGCAGGACATCGGGGCCGCCCCTGCGGCCCCCGCCGCTCCCGCCGCCACGCAGGCCGCCCTGGCGGCCCCGGCCCCCGGCCCGGCGGCCCCGGCGCCCGCCCCGGCCCGCCCCGAGCCCGCGCCCACGGCCGCCCCGGAGCGCCAGGGCCCCCAGCGGCTGGTGGTCGCGGCGCGCGAGGCCTGCTGGATCTTCGCCCGCGTGGACGGCGGCCAGGGCCCGGCGGTGGACATCGTGCTCCAGCCCGGCCAGTCCCA
>Ga0172382_10006291_pt1 | contig 17323 bp, 18 predicted proteins | sample Leawel138RmetaG_FD_122245 | JGI IMG/M metagenome (GOLD analysis project Ga0172382, IMG submission 122245) | Leachate microbial communities from a municipal landfill in Southern Ontario, Canada - Leachate well 138R metaG | ecosystem: Engineered > Solid waste > Landfill > Unclassified | place...
ACCTTGCCGGACACCACGTTCTTCAGCTTGGTCCGGACGAACGCCGGGCCCTTGCCGGGCTTGACGTGCTGGAACTCGACGATCTGCCACAGCTGGCCGTCGATCTGAAGGACGAGCCCGTTCTTGAAGTCGGCGGTCGATGCCACGCGGTTGTACTCCTAGCTTTCTAGATGATCACCAGCTCTTTGGGGAACCTGGTGAGTAGTTCGGGGCGCTTGTTGACCACGAGCGTGTCCTCGATGCGGACACCGCCGCGGTCGGGCAGGTAGACGCCGGGCTCCACGGTTACCACGGAGCCAGCAAGCAGTGTACCGGCGGCAGCGGCATTGATTCCCGGCGCTTCGTGGATCTGCAGTCCCACCCCGTGACCGAGGCCGTGGCCGAAGTTCTCGCCGTACCCGGCCTCGACGATGACCTGCCGCGATGCCGCGTCGACGTCCTTGAGGGCCACCCCGGGTTCCAGCGCGTCCGTGCCGGCGCGCTGCGCGGTCGCGACGAGGTCATAGATGTCGCGTTGCCAGTCCGCGATCGGCGCAAGCACGAACGTGCGCGTCATGTCGGAGTGGTAGCCGGCCACGAGCGCACCGAAATCGATCTTGACGAAGTCGCCTGCGGCAAGCACCGCGTCGGTCGGCCGATGGTGCGGGATCGCCGAATTCGCGCCGGTCGCCACAATCGTCTCGAACGACGCGCCGTCTGCACCGTGGGCCAGCATCAGCGACTCCAGCTCGTTGCGGACTTCCTTCTCGGTGCGGCCGGCGCGCAGACCACCCTGATCCACCAGATCGCGCAGCGCGGCGTCGGCGGCTTCGCAGGCCAGCCGCAGCAACGCGATCTCTCCGGCGTCCTTGACTTCCCGCAGCCCCTCGACGGTGCCGGCCGCACGGACGAACTCACACGCCTCTCCTACTGCCTTGGTCAGTGCGGTGAATGCGTCGACGGTGACGACGTGGCTCTCGAAGCCCAGCCTGCGGATCCCGGCCGCGGCGGCCCGGGCCGCCAGCCGGGGCCCGCACGCCCGCTCGATGACGACCTCGGCGTCCGGCGCCTGGTGCGCGGCCTGGGTGCGGTAGCGCCCGTCGGTGGCAAGCACCGGCGTTTCGTCCTCGGCGAGGATGAGAAGGGCTGCGTTGGAGCCGGTGAATCCGGACAGGTAACGCACGTTGACCAGGTCGGATACCAGCATCGCATCGAGTTCGGCGTCCGCCAGCCGTTGGCGCAGCCGGTCCCGGCGCTGAGAAATCGTCACAGCCGCTGACGCTACTCGCTAAGGTGAGGCCCCATGAGTAAGTGGTTGCTGCGCGGACTGGTGTTCGCGGCCCTGATGGTCATCGTTCGACTGTTGCAGGGCGCGTTGATCAACGCGTGGGAAACCAAGGCTGGTCTGATCAGCGTCATCCTGGTCGTGGCGTACGCGATAGTGGCGCTGGTGTGGGGCTACGTCGACGGCCGTGCTGACGCCCGCGACAACCCGGATCCGGACCGACGGCAAGACCTCGCGATGGCCTGGCTGCTGGCCGGCCTGTTCGCCGGCGTGGTCAGCGGTGCGGTGGCCTGGTTCATCGGCATCTTCTACAAGAACCTGTACGTCGAGGGCCTGATCAACGAGCTGACGACGTTCGCTGCGTTCACCGCGCTGCTGGTGTTCATCGCCGCGATCATCGGGGTGGCACTCGGGCACTGGCTCGTCGACCGCAAGACCCCGGAGCAGCCCAGGCGCCGCGAGGGCGACGACGACCGCGCCGACACCGACGTGTTCGCCGCGGTACGCGACGACAGCGGCTACGAGACCTACCCCACGGGCGCCGAGCCCGAGCAGCAGACCTCGCCGGTGGCGCTCGCCGAGGACGACAGCACGCGCCCGGTCGACAAGCGCGACAGCGACAACTGACGTTCTTCAGTGACCCCGGACGAGCTCTGCACGTCCGACACCTGGAGTCCGCTCACCGCGGCGTCCACCCACTCGCAGCTCGCGGGGGTCCTGGGCGGATTCCTGATCACCGCGATCGCGCTGCTGTTCGACCGCAACAGCCGCGAAGCCGTGCACATCCTCGCGCTGTTCTCGTCGGCGGTGCTCATCCTGATGCTGGGCAGCTTCCTGTTCAGCCTGATCTCTGGTAACCAGGCGCCCGACGGAGCCGATCGCGACGCGGTCTGCGCGATCAGCTGGACCCAGACGGCCCTGTCGACGGGCATGCTCGCCGCGGGCACCACGGCATTGTTCGGCGGCCTCGGCTGGATGCTGGCCGCCCACGCCGTCAGCCGCGCCGGCTCCGCGGACGTGGACGACGTCGCCGCCTACAGCTTCCTGGCCGATCTCGGTGGCTGGCTCACCTTCGCCGCGGCGATGGCGTCCACCTTGATCCTGTCCGAGACCACCGTCGACTACCTGCGTTTCATGTACGACCGGTCGCCGAGCACCGGGCTGTTGGCCGTGATCACGGCGGCTGCCGCCCTCGCGGTCCTCGTCGAGTTCCGGTTCGTCTACGTCCGCACCCGCGAGCTGCGGCGGTCGCTGGCGACCACCGCAGAAGAGACCCGGTTGGCCCTGCGCTCGATCAAGGTTGCGACGATCGGCCTGATCGGGCTGGCGGTCGCCGCGGGGTGGCTGGCGTTGAGCGCCCCCCGCCTCCCCAGGGAGTGGATGACAGAACCCGGCCTGGGCGTCGTCGGCGTGGTGGTGGTCCTGTCCTTCGTCGTGCCGGTCTTCGTGGCGACCGCGATCTGCCATTCGGTGGCCAGCACCGACGTTCGAAGGGTCCGCTTGCGAAGCCGTTAGCTGCGCGCGACCTCGGCGTAGGCGGCGGCCAACAGCGACGGGTCCGGACCTTCCAGCCGCCCGGGCTTGCCGAGCCCGTCGAGCACCACGAACCGCAGCACACCGGCGCGGGTCTTCTTGTCGCCGAGCATCGCCTCCATCAGTTGGGGCAGCGCATCGGCGTCGTAGGTGACCGGAAGCCCCAGGGAGATCAGGATCGCGCGGTGCCGCTCGGCGGTGGCGTCGTCGAGGCGCCCGGCCAGCCGGCCCAGTTCGGCGGCGAACACCAGCCCCACCGACACCGCGGCCCCGTGCCGCCACTGGTAGCGCTCGCGGCGTTCGATCGCATGCGCCAGCGTGTGGCCGTAGTTGAGGATCTCGCGCAGCTGCGATTCTTTCTCGTCGGCGGCGACGACCTCGGCCTTGACCACCACGGCCCGCCGGATCAGCTCCGGCAGCACCTGGCCGGTCGGGTCGAGCGCCGCCTGCGGGTCCGCCTCGATCATGTCGAGAATCACCGGATCGGCGATGAAGCCGGCCTTCACGATTTCGGCCATGCCCGCCACGATCTCGTTGCGCGGCAACGATTCCAGCGTCGCGAGGTCGATCAGCACCGCGGCCGGCTGATGGAAGGCGCCGACGAGGTTCTTGCCCGCGTCGGTGTTGATGCCGGTCTTGCCGCCCACCGCGGCGTCGACCATGCCCAGGAGCGTCGTCGGGACGTGCACGATGTCGACGCCGCGCAGCCAGGTGGCAGCGGCGAACCCTGCCACGTCGGTGGCCGCTCCCCCGCCCAGGCTGACGATCGCATCCTTGCGGCCGAGGCCGATGCGGCCGAGAACCTCCCAGATGAAGCCGACGACGGGCAGTTCCTTGCCGCCTTCGGCGTCCGGGATCTCGATGCGGTGCGCATCGATACCCTTGTCCGCCAGACGATTCCGGATCACCTCAGCCGTCTGGGTCAGGGTGGGTTGATGCAGGATCGCGACCTTGTGTCGACCGTCGAGGACACGTGCGAGATCGTCGAGCAGACCGGTGCCGATGATCACCGGGTACGGAGGATCGGTGCGTACCTCTACCGTCACCGGCTGCGTCACTGCATGTCCTTTCGCGCGCACGGCGACCCCGTGCTCTTTCTGGCCGCGACCGCGGCGGGGCTCGGCGGCGCCTCCGTGGAGGGCGATGCCGTCAGCGACAGTGGCGCACGGCGCCACACCGGCCGTCGACGTCGTCGCTCCGGCTTGACTTCGGGGTTCTCCAACCGGGCGACGATGTGTCGCACCACCGCGCCCGGGTTGCGGTGGTTGGTGTTGATCCGCATCGTGGCGACCTGCCGGTACAGCGGAACCCTTTCTGCCATCAGCGCTTTGAACTTCTCGTTGCGGTCGGGGCCGGCCAGCAGCGGACGGACGGTGGAACCTCCGGTACGGCGCACCCCCTCGGCGGCGCTGATCTCCAGATAGATCACGGTGTGACCGCAGAGCGCCTCGCGCACTCCTTCGGTGGTCACCGCACCGCCCCCCAACGAGAGCACCCCGTCATGGGTGGCCAGCGCGTCACGGATCACGCTCTCCTCGATGCGACGGAACTCGGCCTCGCCGTCGGTGGCGAAGATGTCGGCGATGGTGCGGCCGGTCGCCTTCTCGATCGCCACGTCGGTGTCGAGCAGGGGCAACTGCAGTGTCTTGGCAAGCCGGCGTCCGATCGTGGATTTGCCCGACCCGGGCAACCCGACCAGAACCGCTCTGGGGGCCATCAGCCCGATGCCCTTGCACCATCGGTGGACGGCTCACGGGTCGCGACGGCGCGCAGGTAACTGTCGATATTGGCCCGGGTTTCGGCCAGCGAGTCGCCGCCGAACTTCTCCAGTACGGCGCGGGCGAGTACGAGCGCCACCATCGTCTCGACGACGACGGCCGCGGCGGGCACCGCGCACACGTCGGAGCGCTGGTGGATCGCGACGGCTTCCTCGCCGGTCGCCATGTCCACGGTGGCCAGCGCCCGCGGCACGGTGGAGATCGGCTTCATCGCCGCACGCACGCGCACGGGCAGCCCGTTGGTCATACCGCCTTCCAGGCCGCCGGCCCGGTTGGTGGAGCGCATCACCCCGTCGGCTCCCGGATAGATCTCGTCGTGAGCGACGCTGCCCCGCCGTCGCGCGGTCTCGAAACCGTCGCCGATCTCGACACCCTTGATGGCCTGGATGCCCATCACCGCGCCGGCGAGCTGGCTGTCGAGCCGGTTGTCACCGCTGGTGAACGACCCCAGCCCGACCGGAAGCCCGTGCGCCACCACCTCGACGACACCGCCGAGGGTGTCGCCGTCGCGTTTGGCGGCCTCGATCTCGTCGATCATCAGCGCCTCACTGGCCGCGTCGAAGGCACGCACCGGGCTGGCGTCGATTGCGGTCAGGTCGGCGGCCTGCGGCGGCGGGCCGTCGTAGGGCTTCGACGCCCCGATCGAGATGACATGGGAGACGATCTCCACTCCGAGTGCCTGCTGCAGGAACGCGCGGGCAACGGTCCCGGCCGCCACCCTGGCCGCGGTTTCGCGGGCGCTGGCGCGTTCCAGGACAGGGCGGGCGTCGTCGAAGCCGTACTTGAGCATGCCCGCGTAGTCGGCGTGGCCCGGTCGCGGCCTGGTCAGCGGCGCATTGCGGGCGGCGCTGTCGGCCAGCACGGCGGGATCGACCGGATCGGGAGCCATCACGGTCTCCCACTTCGGCCACTCGGTGTTCCCGATCTCGATCGCGATGGGACCGCCGAGGGTGACCCCATGGCGCAACCCGGTGAGCATCGTGACCTGGTCCTGCTCGAATTTCATCCGCGCGCCGCGGCCGTAACCGAGACGCCGGCGAGCCAGCTGCGCCGAAATGTCCTGTGTGGTCACATGGACGCCGGCGACCATGCCCTCGACCATGGCCACCAGCGCCCGGCCATGGGATTCACCTGCAGTAGTCCATCGCAACACGCGACCCATCTTCCCACGACGGACCCTCAGTCCCGAAAACCGCCGAGGATTCGATCGACCCCGGCGGCCCCGGCACGGTGGGCGGCGCCCCGCTACACACCCTGGGTAGGTAAGGCCAGGGCCAGCACCGCGGCGGTCGACAGGCACATCGACGGTCCGTGCGGCACGGTCGCCCCCGCGCCGGCCATGCGCACGCACAACGCCAGGACACCCGTCAGCACCGACGCCCCGACCGCGGCCAGAACCCATGCGTCGACACCGAAGACACCGGTCAGTGCGCCCAGTCCGATGGCGAGCTTCACATCCCCGGCGCCCATCGCGGCAGGCGCGAGCAGGTGCACCGCCGCGTACACCGCGAACAGCGCGACGGCTCCGAGCGCGGCGGGGCGGCCGTGCCCGGCCAGCGCCGCGACCGAAAGGATGACCGCGGCGCCGGGCACGGTCAGCATGTTCGGAAGGCGACGCTGCCGAATGTCGAACGCGCACAACGCGATCAGCCAACCCGATACACCGATCACGGCCACCGCAGCCCCCGCCCGTCCCACCAGACAAGGCTATGCCGATTCCAACGCCGCCCTCATCGCCTCTTTGGGCGCGGGCAGCCCGGTGAACTGCTCGACCTGGGTGAAGGCCTGGTTCAGCAGCATCTCCAGACCGCTGATCACCTGACCGCCCGCCGCCTGCACGGCCGCCGCCAGCGGGGTCGGCCACGGGTCGTAGATCGCGTCGAGCAGCACCGGCGTGCCCGCCAGCGCGGCCGCGTGCGGGGCGACGGCATCGGCGGGGACGGTGTTGACCACCACCTCGACGCCGGCCACCTCCTCGGCCAACCGACCGTGCTGGAGATCGACCCAGCCGGCCCGGGCACCGCACCGCACCGCCAGCTCCACAAGCGCGGACGCGTTGTCGGCATTGCGTGCCGCCACCGTGACGAACCCGGCGCCCAGCGTCACAAGGCCGACCACGACCGCGGGCGCGGTGCCGCCCGAACCGATCACCATCGCCCGATCGGTCACCTGCACACCGGAAAGCGCGCCGACGACCCCGTCGATGTCGGTGTTGTCCGCACGCCAACCAGCCGAGCTGCGCACCAACGTGTTCGCCGACCCGACCATCCGCGCCCGGTCCGTGGCCTCGTCGGCGACGCGCAGCGCCGCGAACTTCCCCGGCATCGTCACCGACACCCCCACCCATTCGGGACCGAACCCGGCCACCACACCGGGCAGCTGCTCGCCGGTGCACTCGATGCGCTCGTAGGTCCAGTCCGTCAGACCGAGCGCCCGGTAGGCCGCCAGATGCAGCTGGGGGGACCGCGAATGAGCGATGGGAGAACCCAGGACGGCCGCCCGGCGAGGTCCAGCGCTCATCACCGCCGCATGTTCTTCGCGCAAGCGCTCATCACCGCGCCGAGTCGAGGACACCGTTGCGCTGCGCCACCTCGATGTTGGCCAGGTGCTGCTCGTACTCACGGGTGAACAGCGTCGTGCCCTGCATGTCGACCGTCACGAAGTACAGCCAGTCCCCCGGCTCCGGGTTCTCGGCGGCCACCAGCGCGGCCTGACTGGGAGAGCAGATCGGCGTGGCCGGAAGTCCCGGCCGCACATAGGTGTTCCATGGCGTCAGCTGGGCGCGATCGCCGTCGGTGGTGGCGACTTCGATGCGGTCCAGCGGGTAGTTCACCGTGGAGTCGAACTCCAGCGTGCGCCGCTCGGCAAGCCGGTTGTAGATCACCCGGGCCACCTTCGAGAAGTCCTCCGGCGTGGCTTCGCGCTGGACCAGCGACGCGACCGTGAGGATCTGATACGGCGACATGTTCACTGCCGCAGCCGCGTCGAGCAGACCATTCTGTTCGTACAATGTCGCGCTGGCCGAGATCAGCGTCGACAGGATGTCCTGCGGTTGGGCCGACGGATCGATGTTCCACGAGCCCGGCGCGATCAGACCTTCCAGCCTGCGCAGGTCCGACCCGAGCGCCTCGACGGGCTCGGTCGCCCACTGGGGAACGCCGAGCTCGGCCGGATCGGCGCCGGCTGCGGTGTTCCTCAGATCGTCTGCGGACACGCAGTGGCGGTCGCCGTCGAGGTCCACGCAGGACGCCTTGGAGATCAGGGTCAGGATGCCCTCGGTGACGGCATTGGTCTTGACGTCACGCACGTCGTCGAGCTGACGGCCTTCGGGGATGACGAGCTTGCCGACCCTGTTACCCGGGTCGGCGAGCCGGTCCACCGCGTCGGCTGCCGGTATCTCGGTGCGCACCTTGTAGAACCCCGGCTGGATGGCCGAGATGGCCGCGTTCCCGTCGGCCGCCTCGACGAAGACCTTGACGTTGGCGACCACGTTGTTGTCGTGCAGCGTCTGACCGATCGCGGTGGTGGAGTCGCCGTCGTGGACCTGGATCACGACGTCGTTGACGCCCGCACCGGCGAAGTCGTCGCCGGGGCCGCCGAACAGCGAATGCCACATCTTGGACCCGAGGAACACCGCGACGAGCACGACCACGACGAGCATCGACAGCGTGACGACGAGGGCGGTCTTGCGCCTGCGCCGGTAGCGCTCCTCCCGGGCGCGCTCCCGCCGTGTCAAGCGCCGCCGGGGCGGCCCGACCGCCAGCGGCTCGGCACGGTCAGTCTGCCAATCGTCAGTCATCCAAGACCTCTCCGTGTGCGGGCAGCGCCGCCCGCCGCTGGTCCAGCCAGTTCTGAAGGATCCCCACCGCCGCGGCCTGGTCGATCACCGATCGTTGGCCGCGGGCACGTACTCCCGCCTCCCGTAATGCACGCTGCGCGGTCACCGTGGTGAACCGCTCATCTGCCAGCCGCACCGGCACCGGGGCGATGCGGCCGGCCAACACCTCCGCGACCTCTGTGGCGTCCTGCGCCGACGAACCGGCGCGATCGGCCAAAGTCCGGGGCAGGCCGACCACCACTTCGACCACCTGGTATTCGTCGACCAGCGCAGCCAGCCGCCGCACATGCTTCGTCCCACGCTTGTCACGGGGAACCGTCTCGACCGGTGTCGCCAGGATCGCGTCCGGATCACTGACGGCCACCCCGATGCGGACGGTGCCGACGTCGACACCGAGACGGCGGCCGCGCCCAGGGTCGGGAGCCGTGTTCGGATCACCCGGCCGGTCGGGCACGCGGCTGGTCCAGTCGGTGTCAGGCACGCGGTTAGCTCCGGCCGATCTCCGCGCGTATCGCCGCCAGCGCCGCGTCGATACCCGCCGCCCCCTTACCGGAACCCTGAGCGAGATCTGCCTTACCCCCGCCGCGGCCGTTGACCGCGGCACCCATGACCTTGACCAGCTCGTCGGCGCGCACCCCGCGATCCTGCGCCGCGGGGTTGACCGCCACCACGAACGGCACCGAGTCGTTGTCGCCCTCGGCGATCAGCGCGACCACCGCCGGATCGCTGCCGAGCTTGCCGCGGATCTCCCCGACCAGCGAGCGCAGGTCCGCACCGGAGATCCCGCCTGCCATCCGCTGCGCCACCAGCCGGACATCGCCGATCTGCTCGGCGCCGGCGGCGGCGTTGACCGCGGCCGAGCGCGCGCCGGCCAGACGCAGGCGGTCGAGTTCCTTCTCCGCGGCACGCAGCTTCTCCACCAGCGTCGCGACCCGGGCGGGCACCTCCTCCGACGGCACCTTCAGCGAGGATGCCAGGCCGGCCATCAATGCCCGTTCCTTGGCGAGGTGGCGGAACGAATCCAGCCCGACGTACGCCTCGACGCGCCGCACGCCCGAGCCGACCGAGGACTCCCCGAGGATCGTCACCGGGCCGATCTGCGCGGAGCTGCGCACGTGGGTGCCGCCGCACAGTTCCAGGGAGAACGGACCGCCGATCTCGACCACCCGGACCTCGTCGGGGTAGTTCTCACCGAACAGCGCCATCGCGCCCATGGCCTTGGCCTTGTCCAGCTCGGTGGTGAAGCTGTGCACCTCGAAGTCGGCCTCGACCGCCTGGTTGGTGACCTCTTCAATCTGGCTGCGCTGGTCATCGGTCAGCGCGCCCTGCCAGTTGAAGTCGAACCGCAGGTACCCCGGCCGGTTCAGCGAACCCGCCTGAACAGCGTTGGGGCCCAACACCTGTCGCAGCGCGGCATGCACCATGTGGGTGCCGGAGTGACCCTGGGTGGCGCCATGACGCCAGCGCGGATCGACGGCCGCCACCACGGTGTCACCCTCGACGAACTCGCCGGATTCCACGTTGATGCGGTGCGCCCACAGTGTCTTGGCGATCTTCTGGACGTCGGTGACCGCCGCCTTCGCCGTCTCGGAGGCACCGGTGCCGGTGACCGTGCCCTCGTCGGCGATCTGACCGCCGGATTCGGCGTAGAACGGGCTGCGGTCGAGGATCAACTCCACGCGCTCCTGGGCACCCTCGCGGCCGGTATGCGCCACCACGGGCACCCTTTTGCCGTCCACGAAGATGCCGAGAATCCTTGCCTCGGAACTCAATTCGTCGAATCCGGTGAACTCGGTGGGTCCGGCGTCGACGAGTTCACGGTAGGCCGACAGATCGGCGTGCGCCTGCTTGCGCGCTGCCGCATCCGCCTTGGCGCGCTGCCGCTGTTCGGCCATCAGGGCGCGGAAGCCCTCCTCGTCCACGCTCAGGTCCGCCTCGGCCGCCATCTCGAGGGTGAGCTCGATCGGGAAACCGTAGGTGTCGTGCAGCGTGAACGCGTCGCGGCCGGACAGCTTCTCGGCGCCCGACGCCTTGGTCGCACGGGCCGCATCGTCGAACAGCTTCGACCCGGAGGCCAACGTGCGGTTGAACGCGGTCTCCTCGGCGACCGCGATGCGCTGGATGCGGTCGAAATCTGCTGCCAGTTCCGGGTAGGACGGGCTCATCGCGTCGCGGACGGTGGCCATCAGCTCGGCCATGATCGGGTCGTCGACACCCAGCAGCTTGGCGGCGCGGATGATGCGGCGCAGCAGTCGGCGCAGCACGTAGCCGCGGCCCTCGTTGCCGGGGCTGACCCCGTCGCCGATGATCATCGCCGCGGTCCGGCTGTGGTCGGCGATGATCCGGTAGCGCACGTCGTCTTCGTGGACGCCCTGCCCGTAGCCGCGCGGCGCGATGCCGGCCACCAGGTCGATCGCCGGGCGCAGCAGGTCGGTCTCGTAGACATTGTCGACGCCCTGCAGCAGGCATGCCACCCGCTCGACGCCCATGCCGGTGTCGATGTTCTTGCGCGGCAGCGGCCCCAGGATCTCGAAGTCCTCCTTCGAGGTGCCCTCGCCTCGCTCGTTCTGCATGAACACGAGATTCCAGATCTCGATGTAGCGGTCCTCGTTGGCCTCGGGGCCGCCCTCGATCCCGTACTCCGGCCCGCGGTCGTAATAGATCTCCGAGGAGGGCCCGCACGGTCCGGGAATGCCCATCGACCAGTAGTTGTCGGCCATGCCGCGGCGCTGAATCCGCTCCAGCGGCAGGCCGGCCACCTCCTGCCAGTAGCCGATGGCCTCGTCGTCGTCGAGATAGACGGTGGCCCAGAGTCGTTCGGGATCGAAACCGTATCCGCCCGCTTCCACCGGGTTGGTGAGCAGCGTCCAGGCGAACTCGATGGCGCCCTTCTTGAAGTAGTCGCCGAAGCTGAAGTTGCCGGCCATCTGGAAGAACGTGTTGTGCCGGGTGGTGATGCCCACCTCGTCGATGTCCGGGGTGCGGATGCACTTCTGGACGCTGGCGGCCCGGTCCCACGGCGGCGTGCGCTGGCCGAGGAAGTAAGGGACGAACTGCACCATGCCCGCGTTGACGAACAACAGGTTCGGGTCGTCGAGGATCACCGAAGCACTGGGCACCTCGGTGTGGCCCGCCTTCACGAAATGATCAAGGAACCGCTTCCTGATCTCGTGTGTCTGCACGTCCTGTTGTCCTTCGGTTTAACCTGCGAATACTCGACCGCACCACAGTACCGTTCCCGTACCGGCCGGAGCCGTCACCCCGACACGAAGCTCAGCCGGACCGACCGGCGCGGATTGTCCCTGTTCAGATCCACCAGCACGAGGCTCTGCCAGGTGCCCAGCAGCGGTTCGCCGCCGATTACCGGAACCGTCACCGAGGGCGACACCAACCCGGGCAGCACGTGGTCGGCGCCGTGCCCCGGCGAGCCGTGGGCGTGCCGGTACCGGTCGTCGCGCGGCAGGAGCCGTTTCAGCGCGTCGACGAAGTCCTCGTCCGAGCCGGCCCCGGTTTCGATGAGGGCCAGCCCGGCCGTCGCGTGCGGCACGAACACGTTGCACAACCCGTCCGGCTGCGATGCGCAGAAGTCCCGAACCGCAGAGGTCAGGTCGACGATCCTGCGGCGGGAGGTGTCGACGTCGAGCAACTCGGTGTTCACCCGTCCGAGGGTACGAGTCCGCCCTGGCGTTGACGCGGGCGTTTATTCACCTGCGGGCCAGGGTAAGCCTGCGGCACAGACATCCACGGAGGCAGAAATGACCATCACCGGCATCATCAGCGCAATCCTCATCGGCATCGTCGTCGGCGTGCTCGGCCGCCTCGCGCTGCCGGGCAAGCAACCGATCGGCATGCTCGTGACAATCCTGGTCGGCATCGTGTCGGCGTTTCTGGGCACCGCCCTGGCGCGCGTCATCGGTATCCCGACGGCCACCAGCGGTGTGGACTGGCTTGAACTGCTCGTCCAGGTGGTCGTCGCGGCCATCGGTGTGGCGCTGGTCGCCGCACTCATGGGTCGCCGCAGGACGGGCGTCACGGGCCGGGGCTCGGGACTGACGCGCTAGATCCGATCCGACACCACCCATGGTGATCCCGGCTGGGCCCCCGACCAGTCGGGATCACCCCTTCTCAGGCCACTTTCTCAGGCCGGCAGATTTCGCAGGAGGTCGTCGAGCTTCTGGTAACCCTCGGTCATCCCACCCTCCATGCCCGAGGACAGCAGAGCGTCCCGTGCCTCGACGGTGGGGCAGATGGACCGGCCACGCAGGCGCGACCGGCCTGCGCCGAGGTCCTCGAACCACAGGTACTCGATGTTGGCCATGTCCGGCGCACCCTCGAATTCGAAGGTCTGCAGGATGAATTCGTTCGACCGCACGGTGTGGAACGTTCCGTTGAAGCCGAAGGTCCCGTGTTCGTCGCTGTGCGTGTAGCGGTATCCCCCGTGGTTGCAGAAGTTCCACTCGGTGATCTCCATCTCGAGGCCGTGCGGCCCCAGCCACTGTTTCACCAGATCGGGGTCGGCGTGCGCCCGGTACAACGCTGCCACCGGGGCGTCGAAGTCGCGGGTGAATTCCATCGCGAGAGTGTCCACGGGGGCCGTGAGGGCCAGTGCGTTTGTCATGTCCTTGGTCCTTTCTCCGCTTCGTGCGTGGTCGTGGCCAGCAGGGCGTCCAGCCGGCGGTAGTTGCGTTCGGCGTTCAACCGGTACCCGTCGATCCAGGCGGTCAACGCCTCCAGCGCGGCGGCGTCCAGGTGCACGGGACGTCGCTGCGCATCCCGGGTCCTGGAGACCAGCCCGGCCTGCTCGAGCACCTGAATGTGTTTGGACACCGCCTGTTTCGTGATGTCGAACGGAGCGGCGAGTTCGTTGACCGTCGCCGGACCGCGTGAGAGCCGCGCCACCAGCGCGCGTCGCACGGGGTCCGCCAGCGCCATGAAGCCACGGTCGAGCCGCGCCTCTTCACCGTCATCACTGCCCACTAATCAACCTTTCCATTGATCAATTAGTTGGTTGACTACAACGGTAGGTTTGCGGTTCCAGAGTGTCAAGAGGCGGTCGGGAACCCGCGCCGGGAGCCGGCCCGCGGGTCTGCGTGCCGGGTCAGCGTCGGCGGCGGATGATCGCCCGCAGTTTGTCCACGCGGGTCGAGATCTCGCGCTCGACTCCGTGGTTCGTCGGCCGGTAATAGTCGACCCCGACCAGGTCGTCGGGCGGATACTGCTGCGGCACAACACCATCCGGAGAATCGTGGGCGTATTTGTAGCCGACCGCGTTACCCATCTTCTGCGCACCGGAGTAGTGGCCGTCACGCAGGTGAGCGGGCACCAGACCTGCTTTGCCCGCCCTGATGTCGGCCATCGCCGCGCCCAGCGCCGTGGTGACGGCATTGGACTTCGGCGCCGTGGCCAGATGCACCGTGGCATGCGCAAGCGTCAGCTGCGCCTCGGGCATGCCGATCAGCTGCACGGTCTGCGCCGCGGCTACCGCGGTCGGCAGCGCCGTGGGGTCCGCCATGCCGATGTCCTCGCTGGCCAGGATCATCAGCCTGCGCGCGACGAAGCGGGGGTCCTCCCCCGCCACCAGCATCCGGGCCAGGTAGTGCAGCGCCGCATCCACGTCGGAGCCGCGGACGGACTTGATGAACGCGCTGACGACGTCGTAGTGCTGATCGCCGTCGCGGTCGTAGCGCACGGCGGCCTTGTCCAGCGACTGCTCGATGACCTCGACGGTCACTTCTTCACCCGATTCGGAGGCGACCTCCAATGCGGTCAGCGCCCGGCGCGCGTCGCCGGCCGACAGTTGGACGAGCTGGTCGACGGCCTCGTCGGTGACCGCCACCTTGCCGCCCAGCCCCCGCGGATCCTCGATGGCGCGCCGGATCACGGTGGTCACGTCCTCAGGTGTCAGCGGCTGAAGCTGCAGGATCAGCGAGCGGCTCAGCAGCGGGGCGACGACTGAGAACGACGGATTCTCGGTCGTCGCGGCGACGAGCAACACCACCCGGTTCTCGACCGCGGCCAGCAGCGCGTCCTGCTGGGTCTTGGAGAACCGGTGCACCTCGTCGATGAACAGCACGGTCTGCTCGCCGCGCATGGACGCCTGGCGCGCCACATCGATGACGGCCCGCACTTCTTTGACACCCGCCGCCAGTGCGGACAGCGCCTCGAAGCGGCGGCCGGTGGCCTGCGAGATCATCGACGCCAGCGTGGTCTTACCCGTTCCGGGCGGCCCGTAGAGGATGACCGATGCGGCACCGGACCCTTCGATCAGGCGACGCAGCGGCGAGTTCGGCTTGAGCAGATGGCCTTGGCCGACGACCTCGTCGAGGGACGCCGGACGCATCCGCACCGCCAGCGGCGACGACGCCCCGGCCGGACCTGCGGCGGGCGCCGCACGCTCCCCGGGCACATCGAACAGACTGTCGGACACGCTCCCTGCTTACACGGGTGCGGTGACGAAGTCGATCAGCTCCTCGACGCGGCCGATCAGTTCCGGCTCGAGGTCGGTCCAGTCCCGCACCCGGCCCCGGATCTTCTGCCACGCCGCGGCGATGTCGGCCTGGTCACGGTGTCGCCACCCCAGCGCCTCACACACGCCGTGCTTCCAGTCCTGCCCCTTCGGGACGACCGGCCAGGACTTCACCCCGATCCGCGCCGGCTTGACCGCCTCCCAGATGTCGATGAACGGATGCCCGACCACCAGGGTGTGCTCCCCGCCCGGCCCACGGCGCACCGCCTCGGCGATGCGCGCCTCCTTGGATCCGGCCACCAGATGGTCGACCAACACCCCGAGACGGCGTCCCGGCCCCGGGCGGAAGTCGGCGACGATCGCGGCGAGGTCGTCGACGCCGCCCAGGTACTCGACCACCACGCCCTCGATGCGCAGGTCCTCACCCCAGACCTGCTCGACAAGCTCGGCGTCGTGGCGGCCCTCCACGTAAATGCGGCTCGCCAGTGCGACTTTGGCGCGCGCCCCGTTGACCGCGACGGAGCCCGACGCGGTGCGCGTCGGCGCTGCCGGGGCCGCCTTCTTGGGCGGGGTCAGGATGACGGGTTTGCCGTCGACCAGATAGCCCGGGCCGACCGGGAACGGTTTGGTACGGCCGTGCCGGTCTTCGAGCTCCATCCGCCCGTATTCGACGCGCACCACCGCGCCGACGAAGCCGGTCTGGGCGTCCTCGACGACCATGCCGATCTCGATCGGCTGCTCGGTCGAGCGCGGCCTGCGCGCCTGGTGCGGATTGTTGGCCAGGATGTCGGAGCCATAGCGATCAGCCACCGGCTGATCGTAGGGACAACCGCGCCGGTCTCGGTCCAACGGCGACCCGTGTGTTGCCCGACACCCGGCGCGGCGATGATGTGACGGTGACGGATCTGACGGGCTACGGCCCCTGGGCGGTGGTGGCCGGCGGCTCGGAAGGCGTCGGGGCGGAGTTCGCCGCGCAGCTGGCGCGGGCCGGCGTGAACCTGGTGCTGGTGGCCCGCACACCGGAGCCGCTGGAACGCACCGGGGCCCGCTGTCGCGAGCTCGGCGTGCAAACGCGGACGCTCGCAGTCGATCTGGTCGACGCGACACACGAGGTGATCGCCGCGACGGCCGACCTCGAGGTGGGCCTGCTGATCTACAACGCCGGCGCCAACACCTGCAGCGAGGAGTTCCTCGACGCGGATCTCGCCGAGTTCGGCCGCGTCATCGACCTCAACATCACCGCGATGATGACGCTGGTGCAGCACTACGCGCGTCCGATGCGGGAGCGGCGCCGCGGCGGCATCCTGCTGGTCGGCTCGATGGCCGGCTACCTCGGGTCGGTGCGGCACACGGTCTACGGCGGGGTGAAGGCGTTCGGGCGGATCTTCGCCGAGGGCCTGTGGCTGGAGTTGCGGGACCACGACGTGCACGTGCTGGAGTTGGTGCTCGGGGTGACCCGCACACCCGCGATGGAGCGCGTCGGGCTGAACTTCGACGTGCCCGGTCTGCGGGTGTCCGAGCCCGCCGAGGTCGCCGCCGAGGGACTGCGGCAGCTGCCGCACGGGCCGGTGCACGTGGTGAGCGGCAACGCGGACGACGTCGCGCGGCGCAACGATCCCGATCGCGCCAGGGTGGTGCTGGGCGCGCACCGCTTCATGCAGAAGTTGATCGGCGGCCGCGGACACCGGTAGAGCCTTCCGACTCTGCCGGTCTGACGGCGGGATCACTACCGTCGTAGGCCATGACCGGGGCGTTGATCCACTGGCTGACCGACGCCGGTGCCGCCGACCCGAGCCGTAGCGGCGGCAAAGGGGCGAAGCTGGCGCTGTTGGTGCAGGCCGGTTTACCGGTACCTGCGGGTTTCGTGGTGCTGACCGAGGCCTACCGCCGGTTCGTCGGCGACCACGGGCTCGACGGGTTGATCCGGCAGCAGCTCGGCGCCATCGACGCTGACCCCTCCGGCGACCCCGACGTCGTCCACGCCGTGTCCGCGCGCCTTCGCGCAGCGTTCGAATCTGCTCCGATGTCGGAGGAGTTGCGTGACCAGGTCGCGGCCGCCCACAGCAAGCTGGGGGCGGCCGCGTCGGCCGTGCGGTCGTCCGCCACCGCCGAGGATCTTCCTGAGGCCAGCTTCGCCGGCCAGCAGGACACCTTTCTGAATATCGTTGGCGCAGAAGCCCTGTGCGAAGCGATCAAGCGGTGCTGGTCCTCTCTGTGGTCCGCCCGCGCGATCGCCTATCGACGCGACAACGACATCGGGCATGAGGACATCTCGATCGCCGTGGTCGTCCAATCCATGGTTCCCGCCTCTGTGGCAGGGGTTCTGTTCACGGCCGATCCGATCTCGGGCAGGCGGGACCGCATTGTCATCGAGGCTGCGGCCGAGCTGGGTGAGGCGGTGGTGGGCGGCGGTATGACACCTGACCGCTGGGTCCTCGACGCGG
>Ga0172382_10006294_pt1 | contig 17321 bp, 15 predicted proteins | sample Leawel138RmetaG_FD_122245 | JGI IMG/M metagenome (GOLD analysis project Ga0172382, IMG submission 122245) | Leachate microbial communities from a municipal landfill in Southern Ontario, Canada - Leachate well 138R metaG | ecosystem: Engineered > Solid waste > Landfill > Unclassified | place...
AACATGGCTGAATGTGAACTCTCCGCTTTGACATCCCAGTGCCTGGCGACAAGAAGGTTACCCGATCTAGAGACTGTATCCAGAGAGATCTCCACTTGGTGTCGCGAGCGGAATGCGCGACAGAAAGGTATAGATTGGCAATTCAAAACGGCTGATGCACGCATCAAGCTCAAACGGCTATACCCGGTGATTAAAGAATAGTTTTAGATGTTACATGCTACTAGGTAATCAACAGGATATTGTTCTTCGAGATACCCATGAACGACAACCATAACAACATATTCTTTGTCGAGAAACCAATCGTCAGGTATAAAGACCTTGTAGTCTGGCTTGCCACTGCCAGTGTTGATGCCATAGTCGAGGATCAAGGTTAAATTGTTTTCTGGCATGTCCCCGTCTGGGCTTGAGTATCCTCCATCAAGGTCATAGACCAGATTGGGCTCTGCGATTGTAAAATCGAAATCTGGAGCCATATCATAGGTGCCGCTCAAGTTCATGGAATCGGATTGCCAAATCTGCAACACATCGAGGCTGAGAAGTTGACTATATAAATCCTTAGTAGGATCGTATCCGGAAACCTCGTTAATGTCGGTGCAGAATTCGCGGTACCAGATCCCATCAATCTCAACCAGAGGAACGGCGGTTAGCGGTAGGGCGCTTGTCTTGGAATCGGCTTCATTATAATCAGAGGCTTTACCGCCTGTATTAAAGCCACGTTCGACGACATCTCCGCCTGGCGGTTGAATCGCGAGATAGGTGTTGAAAACGCCGGTACCGCTCGCTTGGTCGCTGGGGAAATAATCCCACAACGCACCGTTGTAATCTCGAGGATCCATCAAATCGTCAGCAGGATCGACGTCAGTCATATCACCTGCCAACATGGTCTCGATTGTTCCCATCGTTTCCTCCGCCGCAAAGACGGAAGACATGGTAATAAAAACAAAGGCCGCAGCGATGGCAACCATCATGAGACTTCGCCAAATGCGGCGTCTACTGTTCTTGCGCACGTGACATCCCTTTCTTTCTTACGGTGAAATGTTGTGCATTTCTTTGGACATACCTGTAACAGAAAGAATTTGCTTTCATGCCACTGACTGCTGCATTAGATAGTTACGAAAGATAATCCTGCACGCGCCAATTACATCTGGATCTGAAATTCATGTTCAAGGATGCGCCACAACACCTCCTTTCAGCACCTTGCCGAACTGCATCATACATCGCGGCTACGAAAATGAACGCTTCGCTTCGCTATCCATACTTCTGTTGGTATCCGTTTAAAAGTTGGGCAGCGTATACCTGATCCTCCCGGACACCTCCCGAAAAAACAAAAAAACCGGCCCAAGGCCGGTTACGCTGCTTGCTCGCACCTGATCAAGCGTCCAGATAAGATCAGGCGGTCATCACATCCAGAAAAGGACGAATTGTCAAATGACTCTGTACATACCAAGTTGTATATGAATATACTTTAATATTACATGATTGACACGGATTGTCAATATCTACGTAACACTTATTTTCCGGATAGATCCAAAACATATGTTAATATGTGGGGCATACAATTGTTAATCGCTTGTTTACAATGTCAATAAAAGATCATTTACAATGTGATTTTGCGTAAAGTGCAGTGATCTGTAAAAAATGAATAAACTTATATGAGCTATTCGCGTTTCGGCTCCCCGCCAGCCGGCTGCAATTCGTGTATATTTTCCTGTATATTTTTTATAGTCAATGCAGTATTCGATCTGCCCGATGCGATGCCAATGCCTTCTGGGGCTTGTTTTGCGTTTATATTGTCTCACCGCCGATCTGTAATTTGCATAAATATTCATCCCGAACGATTTGTATCATTGTGGTTTTCCCAAACGCTTCTGACGTATCACCAGAACGTCATATCGTTGCCGTTTTTCGCATCTCGCGCGCGTTTGGTCTATAATGAGGTTGTATTTGACCTTTATAAGCGGCACGCCTGACATTGATTTTTAAGGAGACGGCCATGATCATACCGTATGAAAGACTGTTATCGTTTTGCACCGACTGCTTCATGGCCTACGGGTTTTCGCAGCCAGATGCCTTGCGTGTGACCGATGTCCTGCTGACCGCCGACCTGTTCGGCATCGAATCGCACGGTATCCAGCGTTTGGCGCGTTATCACGATGAGATCCGGCGGGGCATGGTCGTGGTTGGCGCCCAACCGGCTGTCGTTCGCGAGACACCGGTCTCGGCTGTGATCGACGGGTGCCAGGCGATGGGGCAGCTGGTCGGTAGCTTCGCCATGGATCTGGCGATCGAAAAAGCCCGCCGGACCGGCATCGGGTTGGTGGCCGTGCGCAACTCCAACCACTACGGCATCGCCGGCTACTACACCCGCATGGCCTGCGAGCAGGACCTGATCGGCGTCTCCATGACCAATACCGAGGCGATCATGGTGCCGACCTTCGGCCGCCGGGCCATGCTGGGCACGGACCCGATCGCTTTGGCCATGCCCGCCGACCCGATCCCGTTCTTGTTCGACGCCGCGACGACGGTGGTGCCGCGCGGCAAGCTGGAAGTGATGCGCAAGAAAGGGCAGCCTCTGCCCCTGGGCTGGGCCCTGGACGCCAGCGGTCAGGTCTCGGCCGACGCCGGTGCCGTCCTGGAACAGATCATCGGGCAGCTGGGTGGCGGCATCCTGCCGCTCGGCGGGGCAGGGGAGACGCTGGGCGGCCACAAAGGCTATGGCCTGGCCCTGATCTGCGAGCTGTTCACCGGCATCCTGGCCGGGGGGCCGACTGCCAACCATCTGTCCAGTGTCGCTGCCAGGGCCGACCTGTCGCACAGCTTTTGGGCTATCGACTACGGGATGTTCGGCGACAAGGCGGCCATCCGCAGCCGTTTCTCCGCCTATCTCGAGGAGCTTCGCTGTTCTGACAAGGCCGAAGGGCAAAACCGCATCTACACCCACGGCGAGAAAGAATTGGAGAACCAGAAAGCCCGGCTGCGCGACGGCATTCCGGTCCTGGACAAGACCTGGCAGGAACTGGCACGCATCGCGTCTGAACTTGGCCTTTATGATGCCGGTCTGTTTGCCAGACTCTGATAAATGGGGTAATCTTAATGTGTCGGGAATCGATTTCCTGGCAGGAAAGCCTGTTATACCTGGATTTTTTGAGGAGGTGTTCCTATGGGCAAGAAAGCGATTGAGATTTCAAACCTGGACATTCGGCAGATGATCCAATACCTGAACGAGGCTTTGGCAGAGGAATGGCTGGCCTATTACCAGTACTGGGTCGGCGCCCGCCTTATGGAAGGCCCGATGCGCAGCGAGATCGAGCCCGAGCTGCTGCTGCACGCCACCCAGGAACTCGGTCATGCCGAACTGGTGGTCAACCGCATCATCCAGTTGGGCGGGACCCCGCTGCTCAACCCCGATCAATGGAAGCAGTTCGCCAAGTGCGACTACGAGGAACCGTCCGACCCCTACGTTGAAACCGTCCTGGAACAGAACCTGCGCGGTGAACGCTGCGCCATCGGACGCTACCAGAACCTGGCGGCCTTTGCCGAAGGCAAGGATTACGCCACCTACCAGATGGCGATCACGATCCTCAACGATGAGATCGAACACGAGCACGACATCGAGGACTGGCTCACCGATATCGAGCGCTTGAAAGACGACATCCGCAAGATTCGCCTTTGACCGATGCGCGATCAGATTTGCCGGCCGGGGAGGAAGCGACGCTTTCCCCCCCGGCTTTTTTCTGGCCGTAACCCCGGTGTCCGACAGGCCGGTTCGAACCGGTTATGGTAAGAACAGACTTTGTTGCAGGGGGCCATATGAGCTTCTATATCCTTTTCATCGCTGCCTACGCCCTGTTGTGCCTCTATGTCGGACTGCGCGCCATCCAGTGGCTGCGCCTGTTTGCACCCCGCTGGCTGTCATGGCTGTTCGGCCTGGCCTATCTTGTTGCCGCCGCTTCGCTCGTTATAGAGCGCATCGGCCCCAAGGACGGCTGGGGGCGTCTGGCCGGGCATGTCCGCAACACCTGGCTGGGTTTGTTCGCCGTATCGTTTTTGCTCGTGCTGGCTTTCGACCTGCTGCGCGCGTTTTGGCGTCTGCTGCGCGGCTGGCGCAAGACGCGCCCGTTGACGGGCAGAAGCGCCATTTGGTCGGGTGGAGTTATCCTAGCCTTGATCGCATTCATTGCCGTCTACGGAAGCTGGAACGCCCGCCAGATCCGGGTCGTCCAGGAAACGATTGAAATCACCAAGCCGGCCGACGTCTCCGAACTGAAGGTCGTGCTGGCCTCGGATCTGCACATGGGTCTGGTGATGGACGCCGAACGGCTGCAAGTCTTTGTCGATGCCGTCAACGCACAAAAGCCGGACCTGATCCTTTTGGCCGGCGACCTGTTCGACGGCACCTATGCTGATCTGGCCGAACCGGAGCGGGCCGCGGCGGTCCTCGGCCAGTTGCAGGCGCCGGATGGCGCCTATGCCATTTTGGGCAATCACGACGCGGGTGAAGATTTAGACCAGATGCTGACCTTGCTGGAACAAACCGGGATCCGCGTCCTGCTCGACGAGACGGTGACCGTACGTGGCATCCTGCTGGCAGGCCGGCTGGACCGTTCACCGATCGGGGCACAGCTGGGCGAACGCAAAGATCTCGCTGACCTGCTCTCCGGCGTTTCGTTGGACCAGCCGGTCGTGCTGCTCGATCACAACCCGCTGGGGCTTGCCGACGCCCGTACACAGCCGGTTGACCTGATGCTGTCCGGGCACACCCACAACGGTCAGATCTGGCCCGGCAGCCTGATTGTCAGCCAGGTCTACGAAAACGGTTATGGCCGGCTGGACAGCGCAGGCCTGACCCAGCTGGTCACGTCGGGGGTCGGGACCTGGGGCCCGCCCTGGCGGATCGCCAGCCAGTCCGAGATTGTCTCGATCCAGCTGACCTTCACCGCGCCCTGATGATTGGGCGGCGCTTGTAGCTGGCGTCCGGATCGAGTAGAATGATGCTATCAACCGCCCCAGACTGGCCGCTGACCACAACGACCGCCTGGCAAATAACGCGGGTTTGCCGCCGGCTTCACGACTACGGGTGCCTGTTATGACACACGCAACGAAGAGCACGACGACACAGCACAGCCGTAAAGGCTGGATCGTAACGTTTTCCGGACTTGGCGTCAATCTGGCCCTGGGGGTGCTCTACTCCTGGGGCGTTTTCGCCGCCGCCCTGCGCAGCGAGGGCTGGACCGCCATCCAGTCCCAGATCCCCTACATGATCGCCTGCGCCGTCTTCGCTGTCCTGATGGTGCCCGCCGGGCGGGCCCAGGATCGTTTCGGGCCCAAGCGGGTCTTGCTGGCAGCCGCCGTGCTGACCGGACTCGGCTTCATCTTTTCCGGCCTGTTCCAGACGGTCACCGGCCTGTCCGTCTTTTTCGGCCTGGTCTTCGGCGTCGCCATGGGTTACGGCTACGCCACCACGACGCCGACCGCGGTCAAGTGGTTTGGCCGCGAACACCGCGGCCTGATCTCCGGGATTGTGGTCAGCGGGTTCGGCCTAGCCGGGATCTACATCGCACCGCTGACCAATGCCCTGATCCGCCAATTTGGCCTGCGGCTGACCTTCGTCATGCTCGGCGTCCTGTTCAGCGCCCTGATTTTCATCTTCCGCGCCCTGATCGACAACCCGCCCACCGAGCAGGTAAAGCCAGCTTCACGCGCCGAGGTTCCGGCCGCCAACTGGCGGGAGATGGTGCGTACGCCCCAGTTCATCCTGCTCTGGCTGATGTTTTTATTCGGCACCTTCGCCGGCCTTCTGATCCTCGGCCAGCTGTCGACGATCGGGCAGGAGCAGGCCGGCCTGACACCGGCCCGGGCAACGCTCCTGGTGATGGTCTATGCCGTGTTCAACTGGCTGGGCCGCATCCTGACCGGCCTGATCTCGGACGCGATCGGGCGCCGGGCGACCCTGCTGTCCATTTTCATGGTGCAGGCGATCAGCTTCATCTTTTTCCCCCAGATGACCAGCTTCTGGCCGCTGGCCATCGGCACCGCCCTGGTCGCCTTTTCCTTCGGCGGCATGCTGACCAATTTCCCGGCGATCATCGCCGACTACTACGGCGTCGCCCATCTCGGCTTTAACTACGGGCTGCTTTTCACAGCCTGGGGCGGGGGCGGCGTGTTCGGCCCGCTGCTGGGCGGGATCGTCCACGATCTGACCGGCGCCTACCTGGTCAGCTACCGCGTTTCGGCCCTGCTCTGTTTAGCCGGTGCCCTGCTGAGTTTGTGGGTGCGGGCGCCCCAAGCGCCCGATGTAGCGTCTTCCTGACGGTTTGAGACTTGGCATCCGACCTGCTTTGGCGTTAAGATGGATCAAAACAGCTTGCTTCATCAAGCAGGGAAGAGGTGCCCTATGGAAGCAGACCTTCGCATGCCCCCGGAGACGTTGGACCTTCTGCTGGACAAACTCGCCGTCCGGCGCTGCCCGCCGCGCTGGCAGGATCTCTACGGCCCGGCCCGGGCGCGTTATCTGCGTGAGGGCTGCCCGCTGGTCGACGAGGATCACCTTCGCCACCTGAACGAGACCTACGGCATGTTCACGGATCCGTTCCCCAGGATCCTGGCCGGGGCCGCCTTGGTGCGCAGCCAGCCGGACCTGGCCTGCTTCCTGCTCCTGATGCAAGCGGCCATGGCTGACCGGAGCGCCTTCCGCGCCGAACTGGCCGAGCTCGATCTGCCCGAAGCGCCGCAAGGCGCCGATTCCCTGGGTCATAACCTGCTGCCGCTGTTTTTGCTGCCGCCAGCGGTCCCCGCCACGGTCGCCGCCTGGCAGGCCCGAGGCATTCCCGGCGACATCCAGCGGCGTTCTTTGCAAAGCTTCGAAGGAAGCCTGCGCATGCACATCCGGCGCTACAAGCGGTTCGGCTTCAGCCTGGGCGACCTCAACTGGTGCCTGGGCTACATCGACGGCCGGCTACTGCGCATCGGGCGCTTCAACATCGAGATCAAGCCCCGTTTCGGCGGGCATGTCCAGGTTTTCCGGCACCGCGACGGCCGATTGTGCACGCTGGTCGACCAACAGACCTTGCACCGCAGCGGCTTTGCCCTGGGCAGCCCGGGCCTGACCGATGAGGACGGATCTTACGAAGCCGCGGTGCGATGGCACGACGGCGCCTGGCACGGCTACCCGGTCCTGGGCGACGGCCGAGCCGCGCGCGAGGAGGTATCCCTCGCGCAGGACGACTGGCACCTGGTGCTGACCGCGGACGACCCGGTCCTGGGCGTGCACATCCCGGCAGACGAATCCCTGGCGCCGGCGGTCTGCGAACAGTCCTACCGCGACGCGGTCCGCCTGGTCGACGCCTGCTTCCCGGATTTTCCCTACAAGGCCTTTTCCTGCCATTCCTGGATGATGGACCCCCAGCTGCGATTGCTGCTGCGCCCGGACGCCAACCTGGTCGCCTTCCAGAGCAAGTACACGGTTTTCCCGTCGAAAAGCTCCGGCAAGGCGGTGTTCCGTTTTGTCTTCGAGATGCCGGATTCCAGCCCGGGGGACTGGCCGGAGACCACCAGCCTGGAGCGGGTTTTCAAAAAGCACTACCTGTCCGGGCATTTCATCTACGAGCCGGGCGGCTTCTTTTTCCCGTCTGCGATCAGGCCGGACTGACCGGCTGCCCTTTTCGCCCAGGCGCCTGCTGCGGTATAATGGAAAGAACCAGATGACAGGAGCGCGCCATGAATCTTGAACAACAGCACAAAACCCCGATCGTGACCGCGCTGCAAGCCGTCCACGCCCAACGGATCGTGCCCTTCGATGTCCCGGGGCACAAGCACGGCAAAGGCAACCCGGAACTGACCCGCCTGCTGGGCGAGCAGTGCCTGCGTCTGGATGTCAACTCGATGAAGCCGCTTGACAACCTCTGCCATCCCGTCTCGGTGATCCGGGAAGCGGAAGAGCTTGCTGCCGAAGCCTTTGGCGCCGCTGCCGCCTACTTCATGGTCAACGGAACCACCTCGTCAGTCCAGGCCATGATCCTGTCCGTCTGCAAGAAAGGCGAGAAGATCATCCTGCCGCGCAACGTGCACCGCAGCGTGATCAACGCCCTGGTACTGAACGGCGCCGTGCCGGTCTACATCAACCCGCAGCTGAACCGGCGGCTGGGCATCTCCCTGGGCATGTCGCTGGACGATGTGCGGGCTGCCATCCTGGCCAACCCGGAGGCCAAGGCCATCCTGGTCAACAATCCGACCTATTACGGGATTTGCTCCAACCTGGCCGCGATCGCCCGATTGGCCCATGACCACGGCATGCTGCTTTTGGTCGACGAGGCTCACGGTACCCACCTCAGCTTCGGCGAGAACCTGCCCTTGTCGGCCATGGCGGCCGACGCGGATCTGGCGGCGGTCAGCATGCACAAGTCAGGCGGCAGCCTGACCCAGAGCTCGCTCCTGCTCTGCGGGCCGCGTATCAACGCCGACTACGTGCGCCAGGTGATCAACCTGACCCAGACGACCAGCGGCTCCTACCTGCTCCTGGCCAGCCTCGACCTGTCGCGCAAGACACTGGCCCTGAACGGGCGGGAAATCTTTGCCCGGGTCACCGAGCTGGCCCGCTACGCCCGCGAGGAGATCAACCAGATCGGCGACTACTATGCCTACGGCGCCGAGCTGATCGACCACGACACGGTCTTCGATTTCGACACCACCAAGCTGGCTGTCAACACGCTGGAGATGGGCCTGGCCGGCATCGAGGTCTACAGCCTGCTGCGCGACGAATACGACATCCAGATCGAGTTCGGCGACATCGGCAACATCCTGGCCTACCTCTCGATGGGCGACCGCATCCAGGACCTGGAGCGGTTGGTCAGCGCATTGTCCGAGATCCGCCGCCGATTCCGGCGCGACCGCGCCGACATGCTCGATACGGAGTACATCAACCCGCAGGTGGTGATGAGCCCGCAGGAGGCCTTCTACGCGCCCAAACGCGCCCTGGCGCTGGCGGATTGCGCCGGGCAGGTTTGCAGCGAGTTTGTCATGAGCTACCCGCCCGGCATCCCCATCCTGGCGCCCGGCGAGGCGATCACCGAGGAGATCATCCGCACCATCGTGTATTCCAAGGCCAAGGGCTGCCAGCTGACCGGCACCGAAGACCCGGATGTTACGCACATCAACGTCATCGCGAGATAGAATGGGAGACATTATGGAACTGTGGTTTTCGGAAAAGCATACGCCGCATGTCAAGCTGTCGATCCAGGTCGACCGCCAGCTTTACAGCGCGCAGAGCGAATTCCAGCGCATCGACGTCTTCGAGTCCCAGGAGTTCGGCCGTATGCTGATTCTGGACGGGTTCCTGATGCTGACCGAGAAGGACGAGTTCATCTACCACGAGATGCTGGCCCACGTGCCGCTGGCGGTCAACCCCGAGATCCGCCGCGTCCTGGTGATCGGCGCCGGAGACGGCGGCGTTGTGCGCGAGCTGACGCGCTATCCTTCGATCGAGAGCATCGACCTGGTCGAGATCGACCAGATGGTGATCGAGGCCAGCCGCACCTACCTGCCGTTCACAGCCGGCCGGCTGGACGACCCGCGCGTCACGATCCACATCCAGGACGGGCTCAAGTTTGTCCGCCGTTACGAAGGCCACTACGACCTGATCGTTGTCGACTCAACCGATCCGTTCGGACCGGGCGAGGGGCTGTTCACGCGCGAGTTCTACGGCAACTGCTACAAGGCGCTGAACGCGGACGGCATCCTGGTCAACCAGCACGAGAGCCCCTTCTACGACGTGGACGCCATCGCCATGCAGCGGGCGCACAAGCGCATCGTCGAGTCGTTCCAGATCAGCCGGGTCTACCAGGCCCATATCCCGACCTACCCGTCCGGCCACTGGCTGTTCGGCTTCGCGTCCAACCGCTTTCACCCGGTCCAGGATCTCAAGGCACGGGAATGGAAAAAACTGGGCATCGAGACGCGCTACTACAACACCAACCTGCATCGCGGCGCTTTCGCACTGCCCAACTACGTGCAGCATTTGCTGGAGGATGTGGAACATGTCGACTTGGGATAGGGAAGCGGATGCGTTCCTGGGCTGTACGGCCGCGTTCGACGACGCGCAGGCGGTCATATTCGGCGCGCCGCTCGATGCCACCACTTCTTACCGGCCCGGCACGCGCCAGGCCAGCCGTGTCATGCGCGCCGAGAGCTACTCGATCGAGACCTACAGCCCCTACCAGGATCTGGACCTGGCCGATTTTGCCGTCTGCGACAGCGGCGATCTCGACTCGCCCTTCGGTAACCCCGCCCGGGCACTCGACCTGATCGAGGAACGCAGCCGGGCCATCCTGGCCGCCGGCAAGCTGCCCCTGATGATCGGGGGCGAGCATTTGGTCACTCTGGGCGCGGTGCGGGCCGCCGCGCGCGTCTTCCCCGATCTGCACATGATCCACCTGGATGCCCACGCCGACCTGCGCGACAGCTACCAGGACGAGAAGCTGTCCCACGCGACCGTGATGCGGCGCTGCTGGGAACTTCTCGGTGACGGGCGCATTCACCAGTTCGGCATCCGTTCCGGCGAACGCGAGGAGATCGCCTGGGCTAAGACGCATGTCCGGACGCGCTTCTTCGACCTGGAAGGCCTTGGCGACACGGTGCGCCAGCTGGCCGGCCGCCCGGTCTACCTGACGATCGACCTCGACGTGCTCGATCCGGCTGTCTTTCCCGGTACCGGAACGCCGGAGGCGGGCGGACTGTCCTTCACAGACCTGCTGGGGGCGATCCGCCTGGCGGGATCCCTCAACATTGTCGCCTGTGACCTCAACGAACTGTCGCCGCCGCTCGACCCCAGCGGGATCGCGACGGCGACCGCCCTCAAGACCATGCGCGAGCTGCTGCTGGCCGTCCTCTCCGGGCGGACGCGGCGGCTCTAGACAAAACCAGGAGGTGCCCCATGGGAAAAGCATTGATCATCGGCTGCGGCGGTGTCGCCAGCGTGGCCATCCACAAGTGCTGTCAGAACAGCGACGTCTTTTCTGAGATCCTGATCGCCAGCCGGACCGTCGCCAAGTGTGAGGCTTTGAAAGAAAAACTGTCCGGCGGCCAGACGATCATCCGCACGGCTCCGGTCGACGCCGATGACACGGCCCAGGTGATCGCCCTGATCGAGGGTTTCAAGCCGGACGTGGTGCTCAACCTGGCCCTGCCCTACCAGGACCTGACGATCATGGAGGCCTGCCTGGCGACGAGGACGCCTTATGTCGATACGGCCAACTACGAACCGCGCGAAACGGCCAAGTTTGAATACAGCTGGCAGTGGGCCTACCACGACCGGTTTAAGGAAGCTGGCATCACGGCCCTGCTGGGCAGCGGCTTCGATCCAGGCGTCACCGGTGTCTTTTCCGCCTACGCGCTCAAGCACCATTTCGACGAGATCCACGAGATCGACATCCTGGACGCCAACGGCGGCGACCACGGCTACCCGTTCGCGACCAACTTCAACCCGGAGATCAACATCCGCGAAGTGACCGCCAAGGGCAGCTACTGGGATAACGGCCACTGGGTCGAGACCGAGCCGATGGAGATCAAGCGCGTCTACGATTTCGAGGGCATCGGGCAAAAGGACATGTACCTGCTCCACCACGAGGAGCTGGAGTCACTGGCCAAAAACATCCCCGGCATCCGGCGCATCCGTTTCTTCATGACCTTCGGCCAGAGCTACCTGACCCACCTCAAGTGCCTGGAAAACGTCGGCATGACCGCAATCGAGCCGGTCATGTTCGACGGGCGGCCGATCATTCCGCTCCAGTTCCTCAAGGCCGTCTTGCCCGACCCGGCCAGCCTTGGCCCGCGCACGGTCGGCAAAACCAACATCGGCTGCATCTTCAAGGGCGTCAAGGAAGGCAGACCCAAGACATATTACCTGTACAACATCTGCGACCACCAGGCGAGCTACCGTGAGGTCGGCTCGCAGGCGATCTCATACACCACCGGCGTGCCGGCGATGATCGGGGCGATGCTGGTCATGACCGGCGCCTGGTCCAGACCCGGTGTCTACAACGTCGAGCAGTTCGACCCCGACCCGTTCATGGACGCCCTCAACCGCTGGGGCCTGCCCTGGCAGGAAGATTTCAACCCCGTGCTGGTGGACTGAGATGCAAAAGCTGCCCGACCTGACCGGAGTCGCCACGCCCTGCATCGTCGTCGACGAGCGAAAGCTGGAAGAGAACCTGATCTTGCTGCGTCAGGTCGCCGACCGCGCCGGCTGCAAGATCCTGCTGGCCCAGAAAGCCTTCTCCATGTTTGCCGTCTACCCGCTGATCGCCCGCTATCTGGACGGGACGACGGCCAGCGGCCTCTACGAAGCCCGGCTGGGCCGGGAACACTTCGGCAAGGAGACCCATGTCTTTTCGCCGGCCTACACCGACGCCGAGTTCGACGCGATCCTGGCGGTCGCCGACCACTTGGTTTTCAACTCGTTCGGCCAGTGGCAGCGCTTCCGAGCGCGTGCCCTGGCGGCCGGCAAGGTCTGCGGGCTGCGCGTCAACCCGGAAAAGCCGACCCAGGCACACAGCCTCTACGACCCTTGCGTGCCGGGTTCGCGCCTGGGCGTGATCCAGTCCGAGTTCCGCCCGGATCTGCTCGAGGGCCTGAGCGGCCTGCACCTGCACTGCCTCTGCGAACAGGATGCGGATGCCCTGGCCGAGATCCTGCCGGTCTTCGAAGAGCGTTTCGGCCGCTACCTGGAGAACATGGCATGGGTCAATTTTGGCGGCGGGCACCACATCACGCGGCCGGGCTACGACATCGGGCGCCTGGTCGGATTGCTTCATGACTTCAAGTCGCGTCACCCGCAGCTGGCCGTCTACCTTGAGCCCGGTGAGGCGATTGCGCTCAACGCCGGCTACCTGGTCGCTCAGGTCATCGACATCGTCCACAACACGCTGCCGATCGCCATCCTCGATACTTCGGCCACCTGCCATATGCCGGACGTGCTCGAAATGCCCTACCGGCCGAACGTCCTTCGCGCCGGACAGCCCGGCGAGAAACCCTGGACCTGCCGGCTGGGCGGTCCGACTTGCCTGGCTGGCGATGTCATCGGCGACTACGCGTTCGACCGACCGCTTGCTCCGGGCGACCGGCTCGTCTTTTGCGACATGGCGATCTACACGATGGTCAAGAGCAACACCTTCAACGGCATGAAACTGCCGGATATCCTGCTATGGCGCAAGGACGGGACACTCCAGCTGATCCGTTCCTTCGGTTATGAGGACTTCAAGAACCGCCTGTCCTGACAACAACTCTTTTGGTAACCAAAGTTCCTGTGCTGCCATCCGTGCCGGGTTATAATGAGTTCAGATTAATCTGCCGGCCCGATTGCCGGCGAATCTGAGAGGTGATGGACCATGAACTGGTTATCCTGGATTGTCGTTGGCGGCATCGCCGGCTGGATCGCCAGCATGCTGACCCGCAACAACGCCCGTATGGGCCTTTTGGCCAATATCGCCGTCGGTGTCGTCGGCGGTTTGCTGGGCGGTTTCCTGATGGACTTGATCGGCGCCTCCGGTGTGACCGACTTCAATTTATGGAGCCTTCTGGTCTCGGTTATCGGGGCGACCGTCCTGCTTTGGATCATCAACCTGATCCGAAGAAGATAGGAGTGTGATGGATATGCTGATGAGTGTCAAAGAGATGAGAGGTCACCTGTTCGTGGCCCGCGACGGTGAGATCGGCAAAGTGAACGACTTGTATTTTGATGACGACCAGTGGACCGTGCGTTACCTGGTCGACAAGACCGGTTTCCTGGGCCGCCAGGTCCTGATCGCACCGGTCGCGATCACGGAGATCAACAACGACCAGGAGATGATCCGGGTCAACCTGACCCGTGAACAGATCGAGGACAGCCCGCCCCTGGATCGGGAGAAACCGCTCTCACGCGACCTGGAAACCAAGATTATCGAGCACTACCGCTGGCCGGCCTACCTGGGCGGCGCCGATGCGTTGTCCGAAGCCGGCTACACGCAGTCCGCCGCGCCGCATCCGCTCAGCTGGAGCGTGAAGCGAACCATAGCCCGCGACCCGGACTACGAGGGCCCCAACCTGCACAGCAGCGTCAATGTCATCGGCTACAAGATCGCCACCAACAATGGCGATTTGGGTGCGGTAGAGGACCTGCTGGTCGACGACAAGACCTGGGAGATCCGCTACTTGCTGATCGAGACACAAAAGGCCATGAACAGCAAAAAAATCCTGATCGACCCCGAGTGGATCGACTGGATCAGCTGGAAGCAGAAAAGGGTGTCGGTCAGCATGGATCGCGAAAAAATCAAGGGCTGCCCGAAATTCGACATGAGCTTGCCGATTCCGCGCGAATACGAGAAAATGCTCTATGAGCACTACGAGTGCAAGGCCTACTGGGATCGGCAGTAACCGCGCGTCCGGCCTGCGGCTTGCCTCAAGCCGGCAAAGGGACTGTTTAGTAATGAGCTGCTCTATTGATGGACAGCCTTTGACCAGGAAAGGGAACAAGGGATTTGGACCGCGTCATCTTTCTGGTTGACATGAACGCGTTTTACATCACCTGCGAAACGACGCGCAATCCGGAACTGGCCGGCCGCCCGGCAGCGGTGGCCGGCGATCCCAAGCGTCGCTCAGGGATTATTTTAGCCGCCAACTACCCGGCGCGCGCCCTGGGCGTCCGCACCGCCATGGTTTTGCGCGACGCGCTTCGGCTCTGCCCGCATCTGGTACTTGTGCCGCCCGACCATGATTTTTACGAACAAAAATCGGCTGAGGTCATGGCGCTCCTTGGCGGCTACAGTCCGCTGCTGGAGCAAAACAGCATCGACGAAGCCTGGCTGGACATGACCGGCTGCGAACGGCTCTGGGGTCCCCCGCGCCTGGTCGCGCAGCAGATCATGGACCGGATCAGGGACGAACTCGGCCTTTGGTGCTCGATCGGCATCGCACCGAACAAGTTTCTGGCCAAGATGGCTTCCGAGATGAAAAAACCGCTTGGCATCACCTGCCTCGATTTTCCCGACCTGCCTGAGCGCTACTGGCCGCTGCCGGTCCGCGCTCTCTACGGTGTTGGCGCGAGCACGGCGGACAAGCTGGTCGGAATGGGCGTCAGGACGATCGGTGACCTGGCCCGCCTCGACCCGGCCTTCCTGGCCAGGCGCTTCGGCCGCCAGGGGCAGGTTCTTCATGACCACGCCTGGGGCCGGGACGACGCGCCAGTGACGCCACACGAGCCCGACGAGGCCAAGTCGATCGGCCGTTCGACAACCCTCAGCCGCGACGTGACCGACCGCGACGAAGCCTGCCGGATCCTGATGGCGCTGACCGACGATGTGGCGGCCTCCATGCGCCGGCACCAAAAGCGCGGCGCAACCGTGCAGATCACGCTCAAGTTCCACGATTTTTCCGTGATTACCCGCCAGGCCCGCATCCAGCCGACCTGCGCGACCCGTGAAATCTACACCCAGGCCTGCCATCTTCTGGATCAGCACTGGGACCGGACGACGCCGATCCGCCTGATCGGGGTCAGCGTGAGCGGGTTCAGGCCGGACTGCGCCGACCAGCTGACGCTTTTTGACCTGGAGGGGGCCGCGGCCCGGCCCGGCGGCCTGGAAAAACAAGATAAGCTCGACCGGGCGATCGACGACGTGCGCAGCCGGTTCGGCAGCGCCAGCGTGACCTACGGCAAGCTGGTTGAGGACAAGCACCGATCGAAAGAACCGCCGGACTGAACGAATATCCAAACCTTCCCGGCCGTGCTATAATCTTTTCAGCCGCACCCGGCGGCGGGGGAGGATCCATGAAGCTTGTATCCGAGCAGCTGTCCGGCCTGGTCCGCAACAGCTTGAGCCATCGCGCCGACGAGGACGGCTATGTCACCTGGCTGCGTTTCAGCGAGGCGCAGCTTCAGTTTTATGCCGCCGATTCCTTTTTTGACCTGATGAGCCAGTGCTCGGCGGGCGTTTGTTTTGATTTTGAGACCACCGGCCACGAATTGACTCTGGAATGCCGCACCGTCGATTTAAACCGCAAAGTGCTGGCCCAGATCAAGGGCGAGCTGACCTTCGGCGAGATCTTGCAAAAGCTGGGCGACACCGTGCGCAAGGTCAACCAGGCCGGCAGCCGGCTGGACATCATCCAGCATTTCGACCTCTATGTCGACGGCCATTACACCGACGCCGTCCGGCTCGGCAACGGCCCGATCGCCTTTTGCCTCAACAATCCGGAGCATAGCTGGCGCCATGTCCGGATTTGGCTGCCGCTCTATAAGCCGCTGTCGATCCGCAGCATCGAGACCGATGGCGAACTAACGGCCGTGCCGGTCAACCGGCCGCGCCTTGTCGCCCTGGGCGACTCGATCACACAGGGCTTTGTCGCCGGCAAACCCTCCTTTTGCTATGTCGCGCAGCTGGCCGAACTGCTTGACTATGACGCGCTCAACCAGGGGATCGGCAACATCACGCACGACGCGGCGATCCTGACCGACTGGGACACGCTGCCCGCGCCGGACCTGATTACGGTCGCCTACGGAACCAATGACTGGCACAGCGGCAAAACGCTGTCTGAAATTAATTCCGATGTTGTGGCTTTTTACCGCCGTCTGAACGAGGTTTTCCCGGCTGTCCCGATTGTCGTGCTGACGCCGATCTGGCGCGAGGACCTGGCGATCAAGCAGCCGTGCGGGACGTTTGCGGACTTGACCGGCGTGATCCGGCAGGTTGCGTCTGCCTACGCCCAGGTGCGCTTGGTCGACGGGTTGTCGGTGTCGCCGCACTGTGCCGCGCTGTACTCGGACGGCTGGCTGCATCCGAACATCGGCGGCTTTTCCTACCTGGCGCCACGTTTGTACCGGGCGATCAAGGGCTGGCTTTAAGCGCTTCTGGTGAGCAGCCGCAGCTGGCGGTCGTTGCCGAACCCGATCACATCATAGAGAAAGAGGATTTCGCCGATCGCCGCGTCCCGCGCGTATACGGCCAGGTTGTGCTGGAAAAAACGCAGGTCGACGACATGGATCTCGTCAAAATCACGCAGCAGGAACTCGATCATGCAATTGGCGTAGGAGTTCTTGACCAGCAACAGGCGGCGTTCGGGTTCGCCGGGGTCTTTTGCTTCCTTTTCAATTACCAGCAGCGGCTGGTTTCCTCCGAGAAAATAGCCGTACTGGTCGCGCTTTTCCAGGTATTCCGACTGGTAAAGGCTGTCCAGAACTTTGCCGGCGGCAACATCGCGAACGGTTACGGCTACGGGCGTCCTGGGCCGAATGACCTCAATGGAGTCCGGCGGCACGCGGTAGAGGCCGGCGCGCGCCCAGGAGGTGCCGAAAAAGG
>Ga0172382_10006295_pt1 | contig 17321 bp, 11 predicted proteins | sample Leawel138RmetaG_FD_122245 | JGI IMG/M metagenome (GOLD analysis project Ga0172382, IMG submission 122245) | Leachate microbial communities from a municipal landfill in Southern Ontario, Canada - Leachate well 138R metaG | ecosystem: Engineered > Solid waste > Landfill > Unclassified | place...
CCAAGGACGAACTGCTCACCCACGACGGCCAGACCATGCTCGACATCTGGAGCCGTGAGGCAGGCAGTGCTGCCAGCGGTGGCCGCGCTGCCCGGGAGTTCCTGGATGCACGGCAGTCCTTGCGCCGCCCGTTGACCGCAGAAGAGATACACAGGGCTCCAGCTGACCAGGCCCACTACACCCGCACGGCGCAAAACGAGATCTACAGTCAGTTCAAACGTCTGCCCAATCCCGACTTGGTCATGTATGTGTATCCACACTTGGCGGGCACCGATCCGGTGCCGGTGCCAGGCTACAGCACCGCGTTTCCGCTGTATCAGAGGGTGCAATATGCTATGCCCGGCGAGCGGGTGGAGGATTACTGATGGCCAGGTCATTACGCTGGCCCTGGCGTGGCCGCCAGCAGGACTCAGCCCATCATGCGACTGATAACTCTCCCAATGCCTGTTCCAACACATGGGAACGCCACATCGCGAACTTGCAAGCACATGGCATCACGACCCCTGGCACGATGCATCACTCAGAGCACTCATCTGCCACACGATCAGACGAGCAGCGGCTGTACGACGTCAAACCTTCGTTTGTCGACCTGTTACCCTGGGTGGAATACCTGCCGGATAGCCAAAGTCTGCTGCTGGACGACGGCGAGTCGGTCGCGGCGTTCTTCGAGCTGACGCCTATCGGTACCGAGGGACGGGAAGCCGAGTGGCTGATTCAAGCCCGCGACGCACTGGAAAACGCCCTGCAGGACAGCTTCGATGAGCTGGACGACCAGCCCTGGGTGGTGCAGCTCTACGTTCAGGATGAAACCGACTGGTCCAACTACCTGAACACCCTGCGCGACTACATCCAGCCCCGCGCACAGGGCAGTGCCTTCAGCGAGTATTACCAGCGCTTTTTGGCCCATCACCTGCGCGCCATCGCCAAGCCGGGTGGCCTGTTCGAAGACAACACCGTCACCCGCCTGCCGTGGCGCGGTCAATCCCGACGGGTGCGGCTGGTGATCTATCGCCGTGCCCCCGGTGTTTCCCGGCGTCGGGGACATACCCCGGAACATGCCCTGTCCGCAGTCTGTGACCGGTTGCTGGGCGGGCTGGCCAATGCCGGTATCAAGGCCCGTCGGCTTCAGGAGGCGGATATCCATGCCTGGTTGCTGCGCTGGTTCAACCCGAACCCCACCTTAATCGGGACAACGGCTGCGGACCGGGAGCGCTTCTATCAGTTGACCGCCTACCCCGATGAGTTGGAGCCAGGGGAGGTCGAACTGGCCAGTGGTACGGATTTCTCGCAACGGCTGTTCTTCGGCGAGCCTCGCTCCGATGCCCAGCAGGGGGTATGGTATTTCGATGGCATGCCACACCGGGTCATGGTGCTTGATCGACTGCGCACACCACCCACCACCGGCCATATCACCGGGGAGACCCGCAAGGGCGGTGATGCCTTCAACGCCCTGTTCGATCAGATGCCCGATGACACGGTGATGTGTCTGACCCTGGTGGCCACACCCCAGGATGTACTCGAAGCGCACCTGAACTACCTGGGCCGCAAAGCCCTTGGCGACACGCTGGCCTCCGAGCAGACGCGACAGGATGCACAGGAGGCCCGTTCACTGATCGGCAGTGCCCACAAACTCTATCGCGGTGCCTTGGCCTTTTATATCCGCGGACAGGACCTGGCCGAACTGGATGCCCGCGGCTTGCAGCTGGCCAACGTGATGCTCAACGCCGGTCTGCAGCCGGTGCGCGAGGAGGATGAGGTCGCGCCCCTCAACAGCTATCTGCGCTGGCTGCCCTGTGTGTTCGATCCGGCCAAAGACCGGCGCCAGTGGTACACGCAGATGATGTTCGCCCAGCATGCGGCCAACCTCTCGCCCCTGTGGGGCCGCAACCAGGGCACCGGCCACCCTGGTATCACCTTCTTCAATCGCGGCGGCGGCACTATCACCTTTGACCCACTGAACCGGCAAGACCGACAGATGAATGCCCACCTGTTTCTGTTCGGGCCGACCGGCTCCGGCAAGTCCGCCACGCTGAACTACATCCTCAATCAGGTGGTGGCCATCTACCGGCCGCGGCTGTTCATTGTCGAGGCCGGCAACTCCTTCGGCTTGTTTGGGGATTTTGCCAAGCGACTGGGGCTCACCGTCCATCGGGTCAAGCTCGCTCCCGGTGCCAACGTCAGTCTGGCCCCGTTCAGCGATGCTCGGCGTTTGGTCGACAGCCCCAGCGAGGTATACACCCTGGATGCCGACGCGTTAGACGATGACAACCCTCTGGAAACCAGCCCGGAAGACCTGGAGCAGCGCGACATCCTGGGCGAGCTGGAAATCACCGCCCGGCTGATGATCACCGGCGGAGAGGACAAGGAAGAAGCGCGAATGACCCGCGCCGATCGCAGCCTGATTCGCCAGTGCATCCTCGATGCGGCCCGCTGTTGTGGACGGGACGAGCGCACGGTGCTGACCGAGGACGTGCGCGACGCCCTGCGCCAGCGCAGCAACGATTCCACGCTGCCCGAAATGCGGCGCGCCCGCCTGCTGGAAATGGCCGATGCCATGGATATGTTCTGCCAGGGTCTGGACGGCCAGATGTTCAATCGCCCCGGCACCCCCTGGCCGGAAGCCGACATCACCATCGTTGACCTGGCCACCTTTGCCCGGGAGGGCTACAACGCCCAGCTGTCCATCGCCTATATCTCCCTGATCAACACGGTCAACAACATCGCCGAGCGCGACCAATTTCTGGGGCGGCCCATCATCAACGTCACCGACGAGGGGCACATCATCACCAAGAACCCCTTGCTCGCCCCTTACGTGGTCAAGATCACCAAGATGTGGCGCAAGCTGGGGGCCTGGTTCTGGTTGGCGACACAAAATCTGGACGACCTGCCCAAGGCCGCCGAGCCCATGCTGTCGATGATCGAGTGGTGGATTTGCCTGTCCATGCCCCCAGACGAGGTGGAGAAGGTAGCGCGCTTTCGTGAGCTCAATCCCGCCCAGAAAGCGCTGATGCGTTCGGCACGCAAGGAATCCGGCAAGTTCAGCGAAGGCGTGATCTTGTCCAAGTCAATGGAAGTGCTGTTCCGTGCCGTACCGCCGAGCCTTTATCTCGCCATGGCAATGACCGAACCCGAGGAGAAAGCCGAACGCCACCAGCTGATGCGCGAGCATGGCATTAGCGAGCTGGATGCCGCCTTCAAAGTGGCGGAGAAAATTGACCGGGCGCGCGGTATCGAACCCTTGTCATCGGAGCACGTAGACGGGAATCCCGAAATGCCTGCCGACGTTGTCGGCGACATGCCCAGGTAGCCACGATCTTCAAGGCTACGGTGTGGTTTCGACCGCGCTGATCGATCTGTTCGCTCCGCATCCCTCGCGCGAACATCCATCACCCGTGATGGCGGATGCCTCATCAAGCCGGCCCGCTTTGGGCCTTTTGTCCCCAGGGGGCCTTGCCCCACGGGACAGGTGCCTCCGATTTTACCCAGGAGGTTCCCATGAGTCTTTCCGAAGCCGTCACCGACGGCACCCACTGCACCCTCGTTGACTATGCGAGTATCCAAGACGATCCTCTGATCCGCCAGGCCATCGGCGTGCTGGAAGAGCGGATTTTCAAACGCGGTGACGCACTGACCAGCCCGGCCGCAGTACGTGAGTATCTACGGCTCAAGCTCGCTGGCGAAGCTATGGAGGTCTTCTCCGTCGTATTCCTTGATACACGACATCGCGTCATTGCCTACGAGCCCATGTTCAAAGGCACCATTGACGGTGCAACCGTGTATCCACGCGTATTGGTCAAGCGCGCAATTGAATACAACTGCTCTGCCGTCATTCTCGCCCACAACCACCCCTCGGGTGTGACCGATCCCAGTCAGGCCGATCAGGCTATCACCACCCGTCTGAAATCGGCGCTCGAACTCATCGACGTGCGAGTACTGGATCATTTCATCATTGGCGAAGGCGTTCCCTTCTCGTTTGCCGAAGCTGGACTGCTGTAACCCTTGAGGCGCCTTCGGGCGCCTCGTCTTTCACGCCACCAGCAAATAAAACGGTTACGCGCCTGTGCGCTTTTGTGATGGCCGCACCGACCGCTGCGTTCGATGATCAGAGCTTGTCGATTCATGCCGGAATTCGCCGTGCCGTCACTCACCCTCGCCAAAGTACTACCCCCGGTTCAGGCTTGCCTGACGACCGTCACTGCTGTGCTGACCACCGTCATGCTGGCTACGCCTGTACATGCCCTAAATGCGGATGTTGTGGTATTCACTGATCGCCATCACCCCGTGGTGGCGCCCACCGGCGTTCGCGTCATTCACCTGGATGCTGCAGATCATTTGAAAGCCCGGTTGAGCGCCGACCTGCCCAAGGACCCTGACCAAGCCGCCACTATTGCTCAACAACGTTTTGAGGATGGCGGCTCGGATCTCCAACAGCGCCTGGCAAGCGCCTACCAAGGCCTCGTTGATGCCTGGAGCCTGGGCATCACCAAAGTTCCGGCCGTTGTCGTCGACGGTCAGTATGTCGTCTACGGCGATCCCGATGTGTCACGCGCCCTGATTGACATCGCAACTTTCCGGAGAGCGCGGCAATGAGACCGTCTCGGAAACTGTTGCATGCCAGCATCGTCTCCTGCCTGTTTGGCATAGCTACCCCCGCGCTTCCCCTCGATACCGCCACCATCGCCAGCTCGACCCTGTCACCGGACTGCATCAGTTACCGGGTACGCGGCATCTGCTACTGGCTGTTCTGCACACTGACCGGCTGCTCGGTGGAAACCTCGGTCAAGGTCGAACATTACGCGCCCGATGCCGTGGTCTCCAGCTACTCGAACACGGGTGAGAATCCCTGGGTGGAGGTGCGCGCCATGAGCCTGCCGAACCCGACCGCCCAGGGGGGCGGTGACGGCACCACCAATGAGGAGCACGAGAACAACCTGGCCAAGTTCAAGAACGCCGATGTCATCGGCCATCCCGGTGCGACCCTCTTCAGCCAGTTCGTCAGCCAATGGGGATACTCGTGCGCGGGTGCCGGTACGGCGTTCATGCCCTACCTGCTGAGCACACTCGATACCGTCGCCTGGCGCTACAACATCCCCGAAGCCCTGTATCCGGAAGCGCTGATACCCGGCATACGCGAGATCGGCACCCGCTGGGGACTGAACCTGTGGGGCAATGTCTACCCTCGTGGCGGATTCCTACATCAGGTCGATGACCACAAGGCCGCTGCGGTGGTCGCCCAACGCGCCGGCGACATCGTCACCCGCCGTGGACAGCCTCATGTGTATCAACCGTTGCTGGCCAGCGCCCGCGCCGGTTACTGGCCGGCGGGCGCATTGATGGAAACCGACGCCTCTACCGGCAAATGGCAGGAGCTCACCCCGACGCTCAGCAACAGCTGTGCCGTATTCCCCCACGGCGGACCCAAGGTCCAGGCGCAACGTGGGGACTACGCCTGGGCACTCTGGCGGCCCTATGCCTGCTGTCAACGGCAGGGTCAGGTGTTTCTGGGCAGTGTGGATGTCAACTGAGGGCTGACGGATGCGACCACCATTCATGAAAACACTACTGACCGCTGGTGTCGTCCTGGCTCTGGGCAGCACCGCCGTTTCTGCTCAGACCACGATCAACGACTACGGCTTCCATCATCGCGGCAGCGTCATCGGTGACGATGTGCTCTACACCATCGGTGGGGGCCGGGCGGTATCCATGGGACCGGTCGGGCCGATGCAAACCCTGGGGGTGGGCGTGGGCTGGAACAGCAACCTGATCTGCGGCGACATGAGCATCACCACCACTCTGCAGAATCAGCTCAACGGCATCACCAACGGCTTCCAGACGATCATGAGCAACGTGATCCAGAACGCCACGGCGGCGGTGGCCTCTCTGCCGGCTCTCATCATTCAACGCGCCGACCCCGGTCTGTACAACCTGCTGACCAACGGCATCCTGCAGGCCCGGCTGGATTTCGATCGCTCGAAGCTCACCTGCCGCGCCATCGCCGAACGCATGGCGGATACGGCGGGCGGACAACTGGGCTGGGATCAACTGGCGGAAGGCATGGTGCTTAAGCAGGCGGTAGGCAGCACCGACGCGGTATCGGCCATCGAACAGGCGGAATCCAGCCGTGGCAATGACGGCGTGCCCTGGGTCGGTGGGGGTAATGCGGGCGGCTCCGGACAGCCGCCCATTCGCGTGGTGGGGGATGTCACCCGCGCCGGTTACAACCTGCTGAATGGGCGCTCGGCAACCGACACCTCGCCCATCGACAGCCTGACCTGTGGCCACCGGCTGAGCTGTCAAACCTGGTCATCGCCAGAAGAGGCGGCCACCTGGGCGACACGGGTGCTTGGCGAGCAGGAGCAGCGCACCTGTGACAGTTGCACGAAGACCCGCACTACACCCGGCGTGGGACTGACCCCGCTGATCCAGGAGGAGTTCGAGGACAGGGTTGAGGCCTTGCGGGATCTGCTGGCCGGCACCACGCCCACCACCTTCGAGAATCTCGAACAGGCGGGCAGCGCCTCCCTGCCCATTACCCGCGGCGTGATTGAGGCGCTGCGGGACGAACCGGATCAGGACATCCTGGCCCGACGCCTGGCCTCCGAGATCGCCCTGTCCAGCGTGCTGGAGAAGGCGCTACTGTTACAGCGCACCCTGCTGGCCGGGCGCAAGGAACCCAACGTGGCGGCCAATCAACTCGCCCGGGATGCGGTGGCCCGGGAAAGCGATTTGTTGGTTCAGGAGATCGACAACCTCAAAACCGAACTGGAACTGCGCCGAGAACTGGCCGCCAACTCGCCCATGGCGATTATCCAGCGCCACAGCACCCGCAGTGAGCTTTCGCGGGGTATCTATCAGGGCGATACCGAGCGCAACCGCCTGGATGCTATTCAGCAGGCCCCCACGCCAGGTCCTTCACCATGATGCGAACGAGCACCCTACTGCATCACCCACTGACCAGAGCCATTCTGTGGCTCATGCTTGTCCTGGGAATCGCCGTGGGCATCAATCTCGCCGGTATTGCCGTGTTGGGCAACCTCGCCAGCTGGAGCCAATGGTTGGAAGAACACACCACCCATTTCCTGGTATGGCGACTCTGTTTGTACGGCGTAACGGTCTACGGGTGGCTGTGGATGCGGCGCCGGCTGCACCAGGGCGGAGAAAACAGAGACGCTCGCAAGCGGCTGGTTCGCGCGGAGATCGGGGCCGTAGCCACCATTACCCTGCTCGAAGCCAGCGTCCTGCTGACTTGATTCCAGTAGCCGGAGCCCGCCATGACGCTCTACACCTCCGACTACCTCGAGTACTACCTGACCTTGGTGGGTTGGATCATCCACAACGGCATCTGGAATGTCGTGGTGGCCAGCGGCATCTTCGCATTGCCATTTTTGGCCATCGTCGTGCAGGAATGGCTAAAAGCCCGCGCAGAAGGTGCCGACGAAGGCAACAAGGGCGTGCTATCGTCCATGCGTATCGAGAACCGCGTATGGGTGGCCATCGTGGTCATATTGTTCACGGGCATCCCGTTCATTCCCGTCGATCTGAGTACCATCCAGTTCGACCGTACCCGCTCCGAGCAGTGCCAGGTCAACGTACCGGAGCCCTCGGACACCACCTGGTCGACCTCGTTCACGACCATTAACGACCAGAGCGCCCTGGTGCCTGTGTGGTGGTTCTTTATGCACAGCCTGTCCAAGGCCGTGACTGGCGCCGCAGTGGCCGCGATTCCTTGTGGCACTGACCTGCGACAGATGCGCATGGCTATCGACAGCACCCGTATCGCCGACCCATTGCTGGCCCAGGAAGTCGCCGATTTCACTCGCGACTGCTACGGCCCGGCGCGCGCCAGGCTGTTCATGAGCCGTCCTACTCTTAGCGATGAGGAAGCCAACGACGTCACCTGGATCGGTTCGAGCTACTTCCTCGACACCGCGGGTTTCTACGACAGCTACCGCTCACAAGCGCCCAGGGATGCATGGCCCTACAGTGAAAGTCGAGATGCCGGCCTGGCTGAAGTCACCAGCGGCGGAGGGTACCCAAACTGCCGGGACTGGTGGCTCGATAACAGTGCAGGGCTGCGGGAGCGTCTTCTGGCCCAGGTGGACCCCACCCTGCTGACCCGCTTCGGGCAATGGGCGGGATTCCTGGCTCAGGCTCAGGTTGATGACTCAGTGATCCGTGCCATAGCCTCACCGCAGCACCAGATCATGAACCAGGGACAGGTCTACACCGACTACGGTGGGCAGATTGGCATGACAGTGCCCAATGCTGTGACCCGTGGCGCATCGGATCTTGGTCTCACAGTAGGCTCCCTGGGCTTCTTCCCGGCCATGGATGTCGTCCGGCAGTCATTGCCGATGGTGCTCTCATTCCTGAAGATGGCTACGGTCATCTGCATACCATTGCTGCTGATATTCGGTACCTACGACCTCAAGACCGTGGTGACCCTCACGGCAGTACAATTCGCCTTGTTCTTCGTAGATTTCTGGTTCCAGTTGGCACACTGGATCGACAGCACGATCCTCAATGCCCTCTACGGCTGGCATTCGCCGCACAGCAACTTCAATCCGCTGCTGGGGCTGAACAATGCGTTTGGCGATATGTTGCTGAATTTTGTCATGGCCGCGATGTTCATCGTTCTGCCTGGATTCTGGGTGATGGCCCTCAGCTGGGCCGGCATCAGGGCCGGCAACATTCTGAGTGGATTTGTTATCGGTACTTCTGACGCTAAATCCGCAGGGGGCAGCGGCTCGCGGATGGCTATGGGTGCAGCCAGCAAGGGGGCAGCCAAGTGATTGGTAAGTGCCGCATCCCAGCCCTGTCATTGCTGAGCTTTACTTGCGAATTGACTCATTCCAGATCTGGAGAATGTAGATCAGCCAAGAATCAGTCTTGAGCAAAATCGCCCTGAGCTGTTCATCAGTGAGCTTTGTCTCCAGTTCATGGACCCGGTTGAAAAGCTCAATCATCTTCACCAGCGCACGAGTGTCATGTATCAAAAAATCCGCGAGCGGGGCGCTGTCGAGCCCTCTGCATACATAAAGCACTCTTGCACGACGAGTGGGTTTGCCCTCATGGAGCAGATCCTTTTGATGGGGCACGTCCGGAACCCATGCCATTACAAGAGCATCGGGGGCCAACCGTCTGAGCAGATGATTCCACAGCTCCCTGAGTGAGCTAAGAATATGCCTTGCCCGGTCGGCGTTTTTACTTTGCAGTGCATCCCGGGCGCCGATATACGGCCGAGCGAGTCCTGGGTCGACCTGCTGCAAAAGAGCAATGCATCCCGATGTTTCCAGCTCCACTTCAGCGACAAGCTGAATTTCCGTTTCGGCTTCTTCCTCATCCCGCTCTTCCAGGGGGCGAAGGGTCTCGAGCGCGAAGTTAGTGGTGTAGATTTCACGGGTAGCACCAGGCAGCACAAAGTCAGGCAGCCGAGTGATATCTGAGAGGTTCCGCAGAGAGTCCGCCAAACTCCCATACGAACCAGTCATGTGTGCAATTGACCTATCCACCCCCGCAATTAATGGCACCTCAAGGTGAAAGCGTCCCAACAACGCTTCGTAATCAAGACCTGCGATGAGCCGTTCGGTAGCCGTAAGACGAAGGGACGTATCGCACAGAGCCAGCTTGGCGGAGGCTTGAAGTTGTGAAATGTTCGGGAAATCGTGTTGGGTGTAACCAAGACGCTCAAGCCAGGATTGATGAACTGCAATGTGATCGGCAATACCGCTTACCGCATCCGATTGCCCTATCAAATCCTGCCAATGGTGATTGGCATCGATGACTTCCTGCATCCGGGCCGCTGCCCCGGACATTTCTAGAATGCGACTGTCTTCCAAATGTTGACGACGGATGGGTTCCAGTGCGCGCTCCATCTGTTCAGTCACACCAAGGTAGGAAGGACTGGCAAGCCGGTTGAGGGCTTCCATCTCCTGATGGAGCTTGGCTATAGCTGATGTCGCTTTTTCGAAATCGTCTGACATATTTACCTTAACCTCGTTCTGCTGAACGTACTGCTGTATTCACGACGCTGCAGCCAGGCCCAGATATCTGGCTCCTACCCCCAGTTTGAGGCGTTACTTGGATCTGTGTACTGATCCTTTCTTTCAAAGCAGGCACATGTGAAATAACGCCGATCAACTTACCCTCTTGTTGCAACCCCGCGAGAGTTTCCAGAGCAGTATCGAGAGCCTCCTCGTCCAGAGTTCCGAAGCCTTCATCAAGGAACAGTGAGTCCACCCGGACGTTCTTGCTGGCCATATGGGACAAACCCAGAGCCAGGGACAGGCTGACGATAAAACTCTCGCCGCCGGAAAGGTTCTTCGTGGATCGAATCTCCCCAGCCTGATAGTTATCGACCACGTTGAGCTCCAAGGGCTGCGCATCGTCCCGGGCCAGCAAGTAGCGGTCGGTCATTTTCTGTAATTGCCGGTTGGCGTGGCCAATCATCATTTCGAAGGTCAGCCCCTGAGCAAAATTGCGGTACCTCTTACCGTCTGCGGAGCCGATCAATTCGTGCAGGTTTTCCCACCTGCGGCACTCTTTTTTCTGGGCTTCGATAGCTGCCTGCTTTTCCTTTATCCGCTCTTTTGCAGCCGTATTCTCACTTAGCCTATGCTTGAGACCGGCAATGATGTCCCGCAACTCTTTCAGGGCTTCCTCGTGCTCTTTGAATTGTGGCTCGAGCTCTTCCAGCGACTTGTCGGTGAGCTTCCGGGCCATTTCCGTAGCTAAGCGCGCTTCCCGATCCTTCTGTCTGGCTTTCAGATCTGTTTGACGCTCATCCAGATCCTTGGCTGTAGCCGCCAGCTCAGCCTTCCGTTCAGATGGAAGCCTGGCCGCCAAAAACTGTTCTTCATTTGAAAAACCAACGGGCGCGAGCGCTGTGGAGAATTCGGTTTCAAGACCTCTCAGTTCCGGCTCTCGTAGGTCGATGCGTTTCTTCAGAGATTCGACATGGGCCTTCGCGGTATTCCATTTTTGTTGGAGCTCATTGTGCCGTTCTCTGGCCTGATTTTCGGCACCTTCGGCATCAGAAATCGCCTTGTGTATACGGCGCTCCTCATCGTCAGGATTTTTGTCGCCGTACAGTGCATTACGCTCATCACTTCCGGCGGCGAGTTCCTTTTTCAAGGAACCCAAGCGCTCCAGTTTTTCGGCCAGGGCAGCGCTTTGCGTTTCGATCACCGCATCCAGCCGCTTAGCCTCGCTGTCGATGTCGGCAATCTGTTTCTCGATGTCCGCCTTTTTCTTAACCTGAGCCTGCCACGCCTTCAGCCGCAATCTGAGGGTGTCGATCAGTGATGAAATGTCCGTATCAGGGATTTCCGCAATACCAAGCGGCAGAAGTTTGGTAGAGACAGCCTGCCTGCGTTCGGCAAAATCAGCCCGGAGTTTCACCAGGCCGTCCTTCACCTCGGCAAGGGCCTTCTCGGCGGCCTTCTTGTCATTATCCGCTGCCGACTCCAGCTTTTCAGCCTCCGTCAGGTTCTTACGGGCGAGGCTTTCTGCTTCTTCGAGTTTCTTGATGGCGGCTTCCTGATCCTCGGCTTTGCTGATCAGTCTGGTCAGGGCGTCGATCTTCTGCTCGGTTTCATCGGGAACAGGAACATTCCCTTCCGCGAATGGGTGTTCGGTTGCGCCGCAAAGAGGACAGGGCTTGCCCTCTTCCAGTTTTGCCCGGTGATCTTCAAGCTCCGCAATTTTGGCGAGGAAGGCCATTTCACGTAGCAGGGTTTCCTTCTCGGTGCGGTATTCCCGCAACAAGCGACCTCCCAGCAACTGACTCAATGCATCTTTGCCCTGCTGAAGCTGTTTTGAGGCGTCCTCCAGTTCCTGCTTCCGAATACCTGATTGTTTCTGACGGTCATCGAGGGACTTTGCCGCCAGTTCCAGAGCCGTTGTGGCCGCTTCTTGAGTGGCCTCCTTTTGAACGATTTCATTTTGCTTGGAGAGCAGGCCGCTCAACTGTTCTTCAACACCAGCCAGACCGCCGATCAGCCATTCATCCTGTGCATGCTCCTTGAGGTAGCTGCCTACAAGCTCCAGCGCCTCATGGGCCTTGGATTGTTTTCCCTGCTCATCGAGCCGGGCTTTTCTGTCTGCATCAATCTTTGCAGCGTCTTTCTTAGAGCCCTCATCACCTTCCGAAACAGCCTTTTCCTGATCGGCAAGTTTCTGATCCAGGGAACGAACCTTCTGCAATGTCGGCGCGGCCGCCTTCAGCTCTTCTTTGGCCCGAGCGGTTTGTTGCTTAGCCGATTTCAGTGCTTCGGCCTGTTCCGTGGCGCAGGATTCCAGTCCAGGAAGAGCCGCTTCCTCAGCTTTCAAGCCTGCTCTGTCATCCGCCTGCTGTTTGCGGGTGGCGGTGAGTGTTGCGTATGCGCCGTCCAGTGATGCGGCACTCAAAGCTCGGCCCAGCATTTCACGATCCGGCTTGAACGCCTCGATATCGATTTGCAGCTTGCTCGCTTCGTCAGCCTGATTGGCGATTTCCTTCTTCAGCCCATCAATGGTGGTGAGCCAGGTAATGGCCTTCCCGGTGTCAGCCCATCTGGTGGCAAGGTCTTTCTCATCCTTCTGCCTTGTCTCGAGTACCCGTCCAATCTCTTGTTCCTGCTCAGGATCAAGAATCACAATACCAGCCGTTTCAGCCTGGAGTAGGTTCAGTTTTTCCCTCTCCTCGCGCTGGCGCTCATGGACACGGATGGATATCTGGCTGTAGATCTCTGTGCCCGTTATCTGCTCAAGGATCGGAGCCCGATCATCCGGTGCCGCCTGAAGGAACGCGGCAAAGCCGCCCTGGGCCAGCAACATGGAGCGAGTGAAACGATCAAAGTCCATGCCGGTAGCCGACTCGATCTGGTCGGCTACACCTCTGATCTTGGATTCGAAGATCTCGCCGGAATCGGCATTAGCAATTTCGTGCTTCGGAGCCTGGAGTTCGCCATCCGGCTTCTTGCGTGCCCGGTGTTGGCTCCAGTGACAGCGGTAACGCCCAGACTGGGTTTCGAAGGTCACCTCAGCAAAGCATTCGCCGGTCTGGCGGGACATGATTTCGTTTCCGCTCTTGGTGACCTTGTTCAGGCGAGGCGTCCGTCCATAAAGGGCGAGGCAAATAGCATCGAGGATGGTGGTCTTCCCAGCGCCGGTGGGGCCGGTGATGGCGAAAATACCGTCAGAGGCAAAGGCCGGATGCATCAGGTCGATTTGCCATTCGCCAACCAGTGAGTTCAAATTCTTGAAGCGTACCTGCAGTATTCTCATCGATAGCCTCTCTATTGCGCCTGCACATCGTCTTCATAGAGAGAGGAGACCGTTTCCTGATAGGCCCGAAGCAGATCTGGTCGCTGGTCTTCAGGCACCTCATGAGAGACGAGGCATCGTTCGAACACGTCGTCCACGTTCAGGTCGTCGAGTGTTTCCTCTTCATGGATTTGCCCCAGAAACCGGTCGATGATGCGGTTGTTCTTTATCCGGAGAATTTCCATTTGGGTGCCGGAAATCGCTGCCTCCAGGCGCTCACGCAGGTCGCCAATGACGCCGTCACCGTCATAGATGACTTCGAGCCAGGCACTTGATAGGTTTGAGTCGTCCATTGCCGACAATTCAAGGATGCGGCTTGAAATGCCGTCCCAGTCTCCCATGACGCGCTCGAGCCGTTGAAACACCGGCACGTCGATCAGTTGTACGGATGCAGCTGTGCTGTGGAACTCAACCTGGCAAACGCTCTTCTGCTGTTTTGCCTCTCCAAACCCCATAGGCAGAGGAGAGCCGCTGTACCGTATGGTTTCTGAGCCGTTCACTTTTTGCGGCACGTGGAGGTGTCCAAGCGCCAGGTAATCAAAACTCGCAGGGAAAATCCCGGCTGTCACATGGGCCAAGGAACCAACATAGAGTTCGCGCACGCCATCACCATCGACGGTTTGTCCGCCTGCGGTGAACAGATGTCCCATTCCAATGATGGGAATATCGGCCCCGAGTGCCTCGCGCTTCTGTTCGGCCAAGGCGGAGACTGCCTTGTAATGAGTGCGAATGCCGTCAAGCAGTTTTCGCTCTTTGTCCTCAACGCTCTCCCCAGCCTCAGCCACGCGGATATCCTTGTCGCGGAGGTAGGGCACGGCGCAGACAATCAATTCCGGAACGTCCTGCTCATTGCGAAGCACCAGCACTTCGTCTTCCGGGGATTCCGTGCTACTACCGACCACGTAGATATCAAGGGCCTTAAGCAGCTCTCTGGGAGCATTGAGAAAGGACGGTGAATCGTGGTTGCCCGCGACGACGACAACATGCCGACAGGATGAGGCGGCCACCCGGCACAGAAACCGGTAATAGAGTTCCTGGGCGCGATTGCTCGGAGCGCTGGTGTCAAAGACGTCACCCGCTACCAGCAGGGCATCTATTTCATTGTGCTGAATAGTCTCAGCCAGCCAGGTCAGAAAGGCTTCGAACTCCTCGTAGCGCTTTCTGCCATAAAGAGTGCGCCCAATGTGCCAGTCGGATGTGTGGAGAATTTTCATTGAGCCTCTTTTTTAACCAGGAAAACACCAAAGGCACTGAATATTTTGGAACCACGAATGCCTACTAATGGACACAGATTCTTGAACCAAGGAAAACACGGAATGGCACGAAAGGAAGAGGCTAAGCATTTTGTTTCCCAACGATAAAGGTTCGCATTTCACTTATGGATTGCCGCAACTCTTCGGTTGTGAATCTCTGGTTATGGGTATTTTCAGGGTGATGAATCTGATGGCGGATATACTCGCTGAGAATCTTTTGCTCTTGCTGTGTCTGCCCATTGCTTTTAAGTCGTGTATATGACCTTGTTGCCTTGCCATCTTTGAAATCGGACAACCATCCTTCGCTCTCAATGTATCCATACAGCTCATTGTGATAGCCGTCGTCTGATTCATTGAAGGCAAGAAAGTTTACTTCGTTCAGTGATGGGTAAGGCAAATTATGTCTTTCAACAGTGATCACCTCTTTGCTCTGCTCCCCTTTGATTAACTTCAAATGTTCAAAATCCAACATTTTTACAATCGCAGGACTATGAGTCGTCAAAATGATCTGGGTGTGTTGGCCCTTAGACATCTCAATAAAAGCATCAATGAGTTTTTTCTGATGATCAGGATGCTGTGATGTTTCTGGTTCCTCAATTGCGTAAATGATATCAGGAACATTTTTTTCAGTTTTTCTTCTCTCGGCTTCAGCCCTGAAAAAGTTCAGTAAAACAAGCCTTTTCACACCGCTTCCACGCTTATTGATTGGGATATCCTCATCGCCTGAAATAGAGACATTTTTAAAAACATCAGCCCATTTCAGAGTCTCTGCAGAAGGGATGACCGGATTCAGGCTGTTTGCAATTTCTGGGTTCATCTCTTTCAGTTTTTCCAGCGTTCGACCAGCGACCTCTTTAAGTTTGGAGTCAACTTCCATTGCAATTTGATTGAGCGAAGCTTGAATAGATGAGCCCTTCAAAATTTCTTGAACAGCCAGTTTCATGGGGTCTTGAATTTCGCTGTCGCCATCACTATTCTTTCGATCAGACTGAAAGAGAGTATACAGAGGCATGTAATTTTTCAGCTGATCCCAAATGTTCTTTGCGTCTTCTTTGGTTACATCTATTTCAACATCGCTAAGTTGGAGTTCATCCGAATAATGCGCCCAAATGGCTTTGCGCATAACGGAATTTTTCTTTTCATCATCACAGGGAATCGATTCTTTCCTAATGATCGCTTGCAAATCCTTCTGCTTTTTGAGTAGCAAATCAGCACAATCTGGGTTCGAGGGATGATGAGCCTTTACAGATACCTTTTCCTTTCCAGTATGAGGGTAGGTTTTGAGGATCTCCAGTTTGCCTTGTCTATTTAGCAAATACTCATCTTGAAGCGTTGTTGCATTTGTACTGTCAATCACCAAACTGGTCGGCAATTCCTCAAAAACAACAGCAATGCAGATAGCACTATCCCCCTCGGAAAGACCTTGTTTGTTGATGTCTTCCTTATCCAGTTTTATGACTCCCTTGCCCTCATTGAAGAATACATCAAGCGCCTCAAGGACAGTTGATTTACCAACATCATTTTTTCCAACAAACACCGTCAAATCATTCAAATCAATGGCTTTCTCATCTTTATAGCCTCGAAAGTTTGTAATTTTAACCTGTGATATTTTCATTTTTGGACACTATCCTTGTTCGTGAATTTTATACTTTTCGCGGTTGTAAATGGCTGTTGATTTTGCTTATCCATTCAATGGCGATTTTCAATTCTTCCGGTTTTAATAAATGTCACCTCAAACGCCTTGCACTGCCGGTATTGCTGCAGGCGATTGGCAAAGGTGAAGGCATCGTTTAACTCGTATCGCTGGAAAATATCGAGGCCGCGATCCAGGGAGATTTTCCAGCCGTGGTCGGTCACGATATGGCGGGCGTGGATCGTACCGGTGCCGTCGAATTCCCAGGTGAAGTTCACGCCAACGCTGCTTGCGGACTCCTTCATCTTCTCGAAGTTTTCCTTCTGCTGTTCACCTTTGAACTCGTCTTCCGCCGTCACCAGATGTACAGACACCTCTTCATCCGGTGTCTTTTGTTTGACCACTGTCTCCAAAAACTCCATGAGGTTGCGCATCTGGTAAAACAGACGGATGTATGGATCTGTGACTGTGATCGCGGTCGCGCCCTTGAGATAGGGGCCGAGCAGCATATCGAAGGAGAGGCCTTTCTGGTTCTCCTGGAATGTGAGGTGCTTTTCCTTGAGGACTGGCTCGGCCTGTGCCAGTGGTTCGGATGGCCCATGAGGCGAGCCCGATTGCGCAGCTTCCAGGATTTCCCCGTCCTCAACTTCGGCGATTGTCTTGTGGTAGTAACCGGGGTATTCCTCTTCTTCAAGCGTCGTGACAGTCTTGGCACTCCCCCCAGCATCTCGATAGGAAAAGTTGACCTGGGCGTAAGTGGCATCTACGCGCATCAACTGGTCCTTGACCCGTTTACGCCCTTCTATGGCGAACCGCAGAAGTTCTTCAGTCTCTTCGTCGGTAGCTCCACCCTGCGGAAATAGAATCTTCATCAGACCAGAGAAGGTCTTGTTGATACCGTCTCGGTCGCGGGTGGATATATCCGGAGACAGGGTGAATCTGTCCTGATAGCGATCCGAAAAGTCGTAGCTCCGGAGTGAGCGCAGCACCTCTGCCAGGTAGTCAACAACAAAGCCAAATCCGGTCGAGAACATCTCGTTACGCAGATTGTCCATCTCCCATCCCGGAAGGAACCAATGCAACCGGTCCAGGATCGCCTGGCCATCGGTGTTTCTGTAGGTTTCAGGCAG